>WNFD01004103.1_pt1 | contig 14613 bp, 9 predicted proteins | sample 5400491 | NCBI WGS metagenome assembly WNFD01 (sample SAMN13153343, study PRJNA577476) | soil metagenome | isolation source: 120 cm saprolite under Douglas fir tree site 2 hole 2 replicate 2 | place: USA:California | collected 2015-04-18
TGAAGGCGCCCGCATACCATCCAACCTGTTCGCGGCCGATGTTGAAATACGAAAGCACCAGCAGGTCCCACTTCAGATAGATTGCTGTCACGACGAGTGTCCCCGCAATCGGCCACCCTGCTTTAAGGGATTCCCACATGTGGTCAAATTGCCAATGAAAATCCACTGGAATCAACCCGCGCCGCAACACGAACCACGCCACCAGGCAGGCCACCAGGGTAGCGAGCGCCATCGCCGCCAGAAGAGCCGGGACGCCCCCCAAGGCCAATGCCGCAAAGCCCAAAGCCACCATCAAGAAACGATGGAAGATCTTAAAGTAAGCTTCCAAGTCCATGCGGTGATAGGCATTGGTGACGGAGCTCAAATACTCGAGCAGCGCGGTGAACAACGCGTAGAATGCCCCCAAAACCAGAAGCGGTAAAACGGGCAATCTGCCACCCAAAACTACACTCATCGCACCGAGCACGATAAGGAGCGGAACGAAGAGTAGCGACTTCAAAGATAAGACCGAGCCCGCGATTTGCCGCGCACTGTCGGGATATCTGACAAGCATGTTAATCGTCGAGAGATTTAGCCCCGGATCAAGAAAGAGCACTCCCAACATGTAGGGAACAGATATTGCAACGTTTAGGGTGCCGAAATCAGCCGTGCCCAGCTTCCGCCCTGCGTAAAAGAAAAAGAGTAGAAACGCCATCCGGGACAAAACTTCACCGGCGAACTTTGAGAATACGTCCCGCCGGATTACGTCCATTAACCGCACTTGGCTCCCCCTGCCACTCTGGGTCTTCAGGCCCGAAAATCCTGTCCCGCGCCATTGGCATACTTCATTTAAGACTTGACTTTATAGCTAATTCGTGCTACCATTCCACATGATTTTGCCGTACCGCCCTCGCCTCTGCCCTTCTTCCGATCCCTGTGAATCTCTCCTTGCGCCGCGTGCTTACTTTCCCGGCTCATCTTCATTTTCCTCTCTCTTCCACTCGCCACTCGCCACTTATTCGCTAACCCCTTTATTTGCCACAGATCCGAAAAAACACCTGCTAAGTCCAATGATTGCCACACTTCCAAAACGCCCGGAAATAACCCCTGTGTTTGCCACACATCCGAGCCCCCCGGGGGGTGGGTCTTTCTCATTCTTCAAACTTTCGATTTTCAACTTTCGACCGCTTCCATCTATCCCCTTTCTTTTCACATTCTTGCGCACTCTTTTGTCCAACGGACAACCCGTATCTGCCTTTCTTTCAATCACTTGCGAACTCTTTTCCTCGCGACGGAGGGTATGGGGGGTATGCTCTGCCTATCCCCTCTCCCCTATTCCCTATCCCCTTTCTTTCCGCACTCTTTGCCAAAAACACCCGGGGGTGGGGGTATTCCTCATTCTTCAAACTTTCAACTTTCAACTTTCAACTTTCAACTTGGAAGGCCGTCTTGTTGACTAGCCATCAATCTCCACTGCGGCGCACCGCAGCGGCGTTTAGGTGTCCCTCTTCTGCTTTTAATGATCCATTCCCATTCCCATTTCGCAGCGAAGCGGCAAAGGCGACGCCGTTCTCGGCTTTCTGGACGGCTTCCAGGTCCGCTGCGACCATCATTTTGATCAATTCGTCGAAGCCCACCTCCGGTTCCCAGCCGAGCTTTTCGCGCGCTTTGCTGGCATCACCGCAGAGAATGTCCACCTCGGCCGGACGGATCAGCTTGGAGTCGATCTCGACGTACTCCTGCCAGTCAAGGTCCACGGCGCCAAAGGCGGCCTCCAGCAACTCGCGAACACTGTGCGTTTCGCCGGTAGCCAGGACGTAGTCCTCCGGCTCCGGCTGCTGGAGAGCCACCCACATGGCGCGAACATAATCTCCCGCGAAGCCCCAGTCGCGCTGCGCATCGAGATTCCCCATGAAAAGTTTTTTGGCGAGGCCGCACTTGATGCGCGCCACCTGGTGCGTCACCTTGCGGGTGACAAATTCCACGCCGCGCCGCGGCGATTCGTGATTAAAGCCGATCGCCGAACAGGCAAACAGGCCGTAGCTCTCGCGGTAGTTCACGGTGATGAAGTGGCCAAAGACCTTGGCGACGCCATAAGGGCTGCGGGGATAGAAGGCGGTCTTTTCCGTCTGCGGCGTTTCCCGCACCTTGCCGAACATTTCGGAGCTGGAAGCTTGCAAAAACTTGGCCTGCGGCCGGTGCCTGCGAACGGCTTCCAGTATGCGCATTACGCCGAGTCCCGTTACGTCGCCGGTCAACACCGGCTGGCTCCACGAGACCGGCACAAAGCTCTGCGCCGCCAGGTTATAGACTTCGTCGGGTTGCACGGAATGAACCACGCTATCCAGCGAGGATTGGTCTGTGAGATCGCCCTCCACCAATTCGATCTGGTCCATCAGCTCCTCGATGCGGTCGAATTTTTTTACGCTGCTGCGCCGGACGATTCCGAAGACCTCGTAACCCTTGTTCAGCAAGAGTTCCGCGAGGTAAGAACCGTCCTGCCCGGTGATGCCAGTGATCAATGCGCGCATTGGTCGCTCCTTCCGGATTTAACTACGGTGCTACTAAAAACATTTTTGGCAGCCGCGCTCAATTCGCTGGCTGCAAATCCATGGCGTTCATTTCGATGGCTACGGAGCGCTGAAGCAATTCGAACGAGAGAACGAAGCGCGACCGGTTCTTCCGGCGGACAATCATTCCTTCCAGGCCCTGGAGCGGACCACACATGACTTGCACGCGGCGCCCGGCGCGCAGGTAAGGATGTGGCTCGACCGGGAGTCCGTAGCTGAGGCAGTTTCGAATCGCCAGGATGTCTTCTTGGGGCAGAGGAGCCGGGTGGCCAGCGAAGCTCACCAGGAGGACGACGCCGGGAGTCTGCAAGACGCGCAGACGATCGCGCAGCGCGACGCGCACGAAGATGTAGCCAGGAAAGAGCGGCGTCTGAAGATTCACGCGGCGGTCTTTCCAACGGCGCACACACTCGTACAGCGGCAGGAAATATTCTACGGAGCGTTCACGCAGTTGTTCCGCGACGCGCTTTTCGTGATTGGCGCAGGTGTACGCGGCATACCAGCGGGGCTCCAGGTGAGCGACCGGCAAACCTGGCTCTGGGCCAAGCACAGCGGGAGGAGGAATCGTTGCTAATTGTCCAGTGCCCATATCAAGCTCCGCCCTGTCACTTACAGGGGCGTTTGTGACCTAACCCGTTTAGAATTAAGGACCTACAGCCAACACAAGCGCTCATTTCGGCGCTTGGTCATCTTTCCCGCCCCGGCGAGTCCAACTCCAAGACTTGTCGACGCCGGAGTGATCTCCGGACCCGTTCTGCCCGAACTTTGGAATACTTGCCTTCACGGTAGTGAAAACTTCCTGCGCAAAGGATTTCTTCGGATCGTTCGAATCGGTCTGGTCCCAAGCGGTCTTTCCAAAAACCCAAGTCGTCGCAAAGGCAAACGCCAATGCCGTTCCCAAAAACATGATCAGCAGGCGCGGAGGAAACCACTTCTTATCCGGAATGTTTGCGGAATCGAGCACCTTGACGGTCGGAATTTCTTTGACTTCCTGAACCTTGGCCATCTCGTATTCCTTGGTCAAGGATTCGAATACCGCTTCCTGCACCCTCGTCCGCCGATAGAGGTCTGCATATGCAACGCCGAGCAGCGGGAGCTTGCGGATGGACGGATAGAGAGACGCCACCTGCTGACCGGAGGGCGCCAAGGGATCCTCTCCCTTTCCGCCGATTTTCTCGAGTTGGCGCTTCAGCTCGTTGATGCGCGCCTGGACCGAGCGCACGCGCACATTGTTATCCGTGTACATCTGCTTAAGACCTTGGAGTTCGGATTCCGCGGCGATCAGCTGCCCCTGCAGAGTTGCGGCCGCTTCCACCATGGCTTTGCCCTGCTCCTTAATGTCGATAGCCGTGTTCCTGCTTGCGAACTGGCTGAATTCTTTCTCCGCCGCTTCCAGATCCTGGCTCACGGCCTGCAGACGACCTTCAAGGAAAATACGCTCGCGGCGAGCGGAGGACGTGCTCAACTCGGCGACCAGGCGGTTGAGCTCTTCAATGTACGCATGGGCGATGGCAGCGGCGCGCTTCGGGTCGTGGTCGGTCATAGCGATCGTGATGATCTGACTCTTGCGGTCAACGGAGATGTCGGTGCGTTCCGCCAAGTCCTTGCGCGCATCCTCCATGCGGCGATCGCCATAAAGCTTCTTCAGGTCGAACTGCTGGATCAGATTGTCTTGAACCGTGCGGCTGGAGAGGATGCCGACAAAGATGTCACTCGTGCTCTTGAGGCCAAGCATTTCGCCGGCGATGCCTCCAAGGCCTCCGGCACCGCCGGAAAGCGCGGCTGCAGCCATAGCGAGCCCTCCCGACTGGTTGTTATCAGGAGGCATGAGGCGCGCCGTCGATCTGTAGCGGGTCGGGATCAGGAAGGCGATGAGCGTGCTCGCAAGGAGCCCGTACAGGGCGACGCGGGTAAGCAGGCGGCGATTCTCCCAGAGAAGTCGCAGGTATGCGACCGAGTCTCCACTACCATGCGGCGTTTCCTCGGGCCCAGTCGCGACGGGGAGGTCGTGTTCCGGCAACTCGGGCACAGTCTGGCGAACAGGAGCGCTACCTGTGTAATTCATGGCCGATCTCCCGGCGTCATCGCGGTACCCGGTCCGCTGGCGGCGGAGTGCTGGAACAATTTATGCGGCTCAAACAGAATTTGAACTGCGGCAGTCACGTTTCTGGAAACGTTCGGTTGAATCACGGGAAACAGCCAGCGCTCGTGTTGCACCCAGGCGGAGATGCCGAGGTTGGAACGCACCCAATAGTCGCCGCGCACGCCAATATCGGTCAGCGTGCCCCCTCCGGGAATGAATTCTTGGCTGACTTTTTGGTGCCGGAAATTCAATTGCAAGCGGTTGCGTGAGCCGAACCAGTAGTTGGACCAAGCCTGCGCGCCTTGCCCTTGTCGCCCAACCCAACTGCCAAGCAGATCTCCCTTATTGGTGTACCCGCTGCGCCAGGTAATATTCTCGTAGTAGAAGCCGTGACTGACATTGCCTCCTATAGGGTTATCGGTGTAAACGCCCTCGACTCGAAGGTCCAGCTTGTGCAACCACGGAAACTGAGAAAAAGAAAGCCCAGCGCGCCACGCAGAACGATCGGCGTACGCAATCGGTGAGAATTGATCGTCTGTATAGCCATCAGCATAGAAGGTCAGCCAGTTGCGCAAGCCGGGGAGGCGATAGATCAGGTCAATGCCTGCGGTGCGATTACCCGGCTTCGAGGTACCGCCAGGGTTTTCGTTCCCGGTGGTGAACAAGCTGCGGATTAGCGTGTGGAATGTGAGCGGATAACCGGGGCCTCCGTAAATCGTCGTTCGGAAGAAACCGAATTCGAAGTTGGGAGTGGGCTTGAAGCTGATTTTCTGGCCATCGATGAAAGGCTGAGGAGAGAACGATTGGCCGAATTGCCCGACAATCCCCGATGGGTTCAATAGAAATTCTTGCCCGGCTAACTGGCCGAAGAAGAACTCCGTCCGCAGTGGTCCCAGCCACCCTAGAATGCTCGGCAACTTGAGCGGCGTCGTACGGCTAATCCGGAACATGTTAATCGGAGGCGCATTGTTACTGAGCGTCATCGATCCGCCGTCGCCCGGCCCCCACGAAAGGCTTTGCTTCCCGAAGGAGACCTGCCAGTTCGACAACATCAAGCCGACATATGCCTCCAACAAACTGAATTGAGCCACGGACGGCTGGGGCGTGCCCGGGGGAACTTGCGGAAAAAAGTCCACCTGCTGGATCGTTTGACGCGTAGTCAGTGAATACGCAGGTATGCTAGGCGCACTCTGCTCTTCGCCGCGCACATAGGCAACCCAACGGCCCTGCGTAGCGTACGCAGAGAAGCCATTTACTGTGTTCCAGCCTTCGCCGTAGGGACGCCCAAAATCGTTGATCTGAGTTTGTGCGAAAGTGTAACCGTCCGTAAGGGGCACTCCGGAAATGTGCTCCGTCCGCGAATAAACGGACTCTACGCGGAACACCCCGCTCTCGTTCCCAACTCTTCCTTCGGTTTCCGAACTGAATTCCGTTTCAAGCGCAGAGATGAGCTTCTGCGTGTCGCTGTTAACTCGTCCGGTGTCCGGGAGTTTTTCCTCGGCGTCATTCAGCATTCGCGCACACTCGCGGCGCGTCCACGGGCGAAGGCCTGTAAATCCACTGTCAATCAAACCGAGTCCTGCCAAACGATCGAGGGCGGGGTAGATCCAGCTATCGAGCGGAACATATGGGGACCCCTGATTCTCCGGAGAGTACGTTCCATCGCCGCGAAAGATTTGGCTGAGCGATCGCCATTCCCCGCCGCCGAGTTCCCAATCGTGATGGCGGCTGTAGATATTCTGTGCAATGAGGTTGCCCATGATGCTGCCAACGAAAACGTCGGAGGGAAAATGCTGGCGAGCATGAATCCGCGAGTAGTCCACCAGAGAGGCCAAGCCGTAGGCCATGATCTTCATAAGTGGACCTGGATATTCGTGAGCCACAACGCCCGCCACCGCCCAAGCGGCCGCGGCATGTTCAGAGGGAAAGGACGTGCCGCCCTGAAAGAACCCTCCGCTTCCATCTCCCTGAGCGGGTCGCTCGCGTCGCAGCGAGTATTTGAATGCCTCAACTGCGACCAAGCTATTCAACGCGGCTTCACCCGCAAGGAACCCCGTCTCGCTCCAGTGTTCGTTGTGCTTGACGTGACCCAACAGCCACATTCCGCCCGCTCCCCCGATGAGCGCTGCGACCCCGGCATTGGAAACCGTGTCGTAGTGGCGAATCGTCGCAGGGTTGCGCGACAGATGTTTACTGAATTCAGCGTCTGTCACGAAAAGTCCCGCCGTGATTCCGCCGAACGGCACAAGCCACTCGGTATCAGAAAATCGCAACCGGGCAGGGCTCGTCCAGATCTGTCTTTGGTCTCCGAGGAAATCGCTCGTTAAGCCTTTAAAGCCACGCCCAAATCCAGCAGATGTGTACACTTGCTGCAAATCGCCGGCATCTTTCAGCCGTCCCGTCTTAATTTCTCGATTGCTGTCTGAGGAATCGCTGGATGACCGGACGCTCTCGTCTTTGGCATCCGTAGCCGGCTCTTGCTGGCCGCAGTTAGCCTGTGCGGCCCAGGCCAAACCGGCCAGCATCAGACTAAATGCCATCAAAATGCTCTTCACCTTCATTCCACGCATCCCAGTTACGGCTTGATATAAGCAATCGTCAAAGCTGCAGAAGAGGCGATCTGCGCCGCCTGCATAACCGTCGCCCAGTTGTTGCGGCCGCCGATCTTTGGCGCGAGCTCCGGCACGACGATCGAATCGCCCGGCCTCAACGTCTCATTCAAGGGGTTACCCGACCACCACGAATCCGAGTTATTTTTTGCTCCGATCACTGATCCGTCGCCCCGAACGACAAAAACCGCTTTCTTATTCGCAAGTTGTGTCAATCCGCCAGCCTGGCTGAGATACCACTTGGCGCTCCGGCCGGGGACGTAGGCGACCGCCGTTGGGTTGAACACTTGGCCGGCCACGGTCACGTAGTTCGTAGTCTTGGGAATGACGAGTACATCACCGTCCCGCAGCGCAATGTCCGCCGGGGTGTTGCGCCAGGAACGCACATCCGGCCGAACGTGGATGACAACACGGCCAATGGGTGCGGTGGTCTCTAGCTGGTCGAGCGTCGACTGCGTTTGCGCAATCGCCGTCATCTTGGCGTTTTTTTGGTCGGCATCCGACTCCGGCAAAGATTTCAAATAGACCTGCTCGGCCTTTACTCGTTGCACGAGTTCCACGTGCGACCTCATTTCAAGGTCGCGGACCTCGCGCCGGACGAGTACCGCCCCGTACGGATATGCCTCCGAACCGAATCCTCCGCTTCGCAGCAAGACGGAGCTGAGCCGCTCTCCTGGCCCGATGCCATAGGTGCCGGGGTGCAGCACTTCTCCTCGCACCGTAATGGAGGCGCCAATGTCGTTCCATCTCGGCAGCTGGCGAATCGTCAGGATATCTCCGTCGCGCAGGGACACATCATTCTTCGCATCTCCGCTCATGGCTGCTGCAAGGTTCACTTCCAGCCGATCACCAGGATTCTTTCGAGAGCCACTCGTCTCAAAGCGGGCCAGATCCGCGCTCTCCGTATAGGCGCTCCGCTTTAATCCGCCGGCTACACGGACCAATTCTTCGACGCGCATGTTGGTTGTGAGCGGGTAACGGCCGGGCTTTGCCACTTCACCCTTGATGTAAACTGTCGGCGGATCCACTTGAGTGGGATTGCGGTGCACCAGTAAACGGTCACGCGGCTGAACCAGTATGTTGTCCACTGGATTTCCCGCCAGGGCTTCGCGGAGATCGACACTGAGGATTTTCATCGTGCCGTCGGGCTGCGTGCGGAAAACTTGCGCAGAATCGACCGAAGCGTCCTGGGTGATCCCGCCTGCCAGATAGACCGCGTCCCTCAGGTGCGCTTGCCCCGAAGTGCGATATTTCCCCGGCGCCCGAACTTCGCCACCGACCCAGATTTCCGGAGCGGGCTCAAAATCATAGCGGCTGAACACGCGCACAGTGTCAAGCCGTTGCAGCTTTGGGGCTGAGGCTGGATTCGCCAGCGCCGCGCTAAGATCAAAACTCTCGACGCTTGGGTGAAAATCCGGCGCGTTTAACCTGACGATCTCCGCATAGTGCGGCGCCGGCTCCGGCAGCAATTCTTTGTAGGACCCAATCAGGTCAGATATTTTCATCCCTTCCTTGTAGGAATAGCGGCCTGGCCGCAGCACGTGCCCCTGCACGTAGATCGCGTCTTCGTTGTACGGAGCTATCGGAAAGATATGAATTTCATCGCCGTCGCTGATCTTGAAAGCATCGAGTTGCTTCTTGGCTAAATCAGCGTCGCCGTTCGGCGAGAGATCGAGGGCCAGCATGGTGCGCTTTTCGTGCGCTTCGACACGCTGGACCTCAACGTGCCGCAGCGTCGCCGTCGGCAGGATCCCACCCGCCAGCTCGAGCACTTCTGCAAGTGAACTCTCGCCGTGCAGCTCGTAGACCGCAGGTCGCCGCACCATTCCGTCCACAGTCACCTGAGGTCCGATGGAAGGAACGAGCAGCGTGTCGCCATTCTCCAACCGGCGCAAATCGGAGCGAACTCCGTGCAAGAGCAAGTCGTAAGCGTCCACTTCTTCCACGAGTTGCTTGCCGCGATAATGCTTAAGGGCGCGCAGCGAACCGCGCGGCGTTATCCCTCCCGCAGCAAACAACGCGTTCAGCGGAGTCGATAGCGAGCTGATGTCGTACGCGCCTGGCTCCGTAACGTCCCCGACTACGTACACACGAACCGTTCTCAGCCGCGAAAGGGAAACATCTGCCGAGACATCCCTATACTGGGTTCTCAGCACCTGTTGCACCGTCTGCTGCACATCGCCCAGATTTCGCCCACTCACGAGAAGAGGTCCCGATTCGGGCAGCGATACGCGCCCCTCACGATCGACGACCCGGAACAGCCGCTGCGACACTCCGCCCCAAAGATCAATCTCGAGACCGTCACCTGGACCGATGACGTAGTCAGGTCCGACCGGAAGATCCATCGGAATCGCTTGCGGGTCATTCGCGCTGTTGCGGAAGACCTCCAAGCCAAAGCGCTCGGCTGGCCGTTGGCGAGCCGATGCCTGCACGTACATGTCATAGAGCGATGGGATGTCCGCGAAGGGATTGGCACGGTGGACCATCCTCACCGGCGTCACATCTTCTTCGCTAGTTCTTCCCCGGGGAGTTCTCGCGCGCACCGGTTGCTCCCCTGCGCTCTTGTCTTCGAACACTTCTCCCGCGCCTCTCCGCTCAAGAGGCACGGAGGGAACATTCCGCCCGAGCGGCAATCCATCGATCGCGCCTTGGCCTAAGGACTGAGAGCCGGCAAAGGGATTGGTTTCCCGCTTGATGGGACTGGAAATCAATTCGAGGTCCGACGGCAAATTTGCTGCATCCCGCTGGTCTGGGCCCTGCGGCAATCCATCGGTTCGCAAGATCCGCGATGGTGTCTGCGGCGGTAATTGCTCGGGCGCCGCCTGAGGATTCGCATCAGGCGAGGGCATCACACCTCGAGTGCGCGTTTTTTGCCGACGATCTGCCGGCAATGGATGCAGGCAATCTTCGTCTCGTCGCGGATCGCACGTGGCCGTGCGTTCCAGATCTCCGTCATTTTTCTCCTGGCGAAGCGACTCTGCATCCTCTTGCGATTCGATCTGCACCAGGCGCCGCGCCCGTTCCTTCAGAACCAATTCCTTTTCCTTCGCAACGTCCGAGTCTGGATTTGGTGACGGGATAAGGTATCCGTATCGCTGCAAAAGACGAGTCGCAACCGATCGAAACGTTACATCCTGCTCGAGGCGGTCGAAAATCGCTTGGTCCCTCAGAGTCGAATCGTCAACGAACTGGCCGTTATCCGTGGCCTCCTTCGCCACCCAGCGTTTCAATTCCACCAGCAGTCCTTCATCCTTAACCAGCACCCCTCGAATCTGAGCCGCCGAGGCTGCCACCCGGCCGAGATTTTCCTGGGCCAAATCGGAAGGTTCTTCCACACGGGAATCCCTCCTGCCTTCTGCGCGTGTCCCCCGCGGCTGATCGACTTGCTGTTGTGCGTAGGCCGGCGAACAGAGCAAGAACCCCAAAGCGAGATAGGAAATACTCACCCTCAGTTGATTGATGTGCGACATACATTCACCCCGGGGCTGGGCCATAAATTTTTCAATTCGTTTCGCTGGTGACCAGCTTGTTTCGCAATGCGTTCAAGACTCCTTGTTCAGAGGCCTCAATATCGCTGGAATGAATGTTGAGCGAAGCCCAGTAGTAGACGATGTAGTTCTTCGCTGGTGCCACAGCAATGACGCGCACTTCCGGATGCTCACGGAGTAGATCGTCGCAAATTCGTGGCCTTTCCCCCGGATGGTCGAGCGCGATGACCACGAAATTTGGGGCAGTTTTTTTCACGCACTCGGCGATCTCAGAATCGTCGGCAACCTCACCGACAATTTCTATGTCGGGTTGGTCTGCGAAGGTCGTGAGAATGGTGTCCCGCATTAGCCGAGGACGGTTCGCCACAAGGACCCGGATAGGTTTTTCCATGGCACACTCCCTGTCGGTCCAGTATCCGGGTCTCACGCAATAGAAGTAAGAATCAAAACAGAACCATAGAAATCGATTACTTAGGAGTAGTGCCTGGAACCTACTGGAGATCAGCGGATACCAACTTTGACCTAGTCAAAATTGCTCTGCGACCTATCGTGAGAACTGTCGGGCAAAGACGACAGTGGCCTTGAAGGACGCTCCGCAGTCGGTTAAGGTTGAGCCAACCCTGCCGGGGGTCTGGCACTGACATAAGCACAAGTGGCATTCCCATACATGGAGAGAGATAGAGCTTCCGAACCGTGAATTGATGTACTAGGGACTAAGTAGACCTTGACAATTATCAGAACTAAAGTTTACTTTAGCTCTCACGAACAACGGTCTTCTCGTTTATCATTTCGTTGGCTCGACCGACGTAGTGGGGTGGCGTACTTGGCGGCAAGACCAATGAACTTTCTGAGTGAAATCGTCCCCGGTCCCTCGATCCGAGTATTTCTACTGATTGAGAATCGCCTGCTGCGTGAGGCATTGGTTCGACTTTTTCGTAAGCGCTCGGACCTTTTGGTTGTGGGACAGAGCGGGCAAGCCGACGCAACGACTCGGGACGTTTCGGATTCAAAGTGCGATGTGCTGGTGATCGCCTCTTTCCAAGCGACGGGGCTTCCGGCAGCTTTTGCACTGGAGAGCGTGAAACAACTTGGTTTCAAGACTGTCCTGATCGGAATGGATGAGGAGGAAGAGCAATTCATGGCTGCCGTCCGTGCCGGCGTGACGGGCTATTTGTTGAAAGATGCATCCGCTTCAGACGTGGTCGCCGCAGTGCGCGCCGTCTTCCGTGGCGAGGCCGTTTGCCCTCCTCAGCTTTGTTGCACGCTCTTCCGTTTAGTGGCTCAAATGGCCAGGGAGATACCCATCCAGAGCACAGGTCCGAGGCCCGATCTGACTTTGCGCCAGCAGCAATTGGTCGGGCTCGTCGCCAAAGGTCTAACAAATAAAGAAATCGCTTGTCGCCTGAATCTTTCTGAGTTCACCGTAAGGAATCACATCCATCGAATCTTGAGGCAGGTCGACGCAGGGAGTAGGAGTGAGGCCGTGGAAACAATTCGCGCCCACGGCTTCGCGCTCAGTCCATAAGCGTCCCGTTCGCCTTTCAAACGAAACGGGAAAATCAACTCATTGCGAAAGTAAGACTTAGAAATTCGTTGGTGGGCCCGCTAGGATTTGAACCTAGGACCAACGGATTATGAGTCCGCTGCTCTAACCGCTGAGCTACGGGCCCTCTGATAATAAAGGACTTATTGGCCTATTAAAACGACCCCGACAATTTTGCGTCATTCTTGCGTTGCAGTCTACCCAAATTCGCAGGTCGTTGCACTTCCTTCAATCACAAATGCGCCATCTGATACGAACCACCCTCCGCTCTATTTATCGCCGACTTTCGCGCCTCCATCTTCATTTATGCTTTCACTTTCCTGGCACGAACGAAACAAACCGATGACACTTTGGATAGGAGAAGACAAGTTGATTCTAGTTTCGTCTCACTCCGTTCGCAAGCGTTTGAGTTTACTGGCTTTGGCGTCGACTATGCCGTTTAACTGCCCACGGCCCGAAAGCCTCCGCCACAGAAAGGGCAATCGTGATCACATTGTGTTCTTCGCCCTGTAGCTATATATAGAGGAAGCAAAATAGGTTTCAACTTTAGCATTTACGCTGATTTGTGATCTTTGCTTCGACAAAAATCCGTCAAAGGGGGAGCAGCGGATTGCAGCCGATCCAAATTCCGCTGCTCCCGCGGTCACCTGCTGCGTCGCAGCAGTTCTCACCGTGACAAAGTCGTGACAGCCAACCCTTCGGGAAACAACCGAAGGGTTAGGTAATGTTGACCACCCGCGTGCGAATCCTAGTAACGGTTTAGCGAATTCCCCGTTTCACAGCCTGGTGTTCGGAACAAAAGACTTATGTTCGGGTGAATTGCTCCATTTTGGTACAAAACACCCCTGTTTGGAGCCCGTTGTGCAACCATTGTGCAACCAAAACTGCAACGGTCTCCCCTTTGTTCTTGGCAGGCAGTGTGAAACGAATTCCGCGTGCGGACAACCCGAGATAGTCAGAGGCTGAGTTCGCTAAATCGGGAGAGAGGGCGCTACGACTTTAGGGGAGACAAAAATATCTCTAGGATTCCGGAATATCGATGTGCTTCCTGCCAAAGAGCCGGGCATCAATGGACCAGGCACCCGGTCCGACCATTGCCAGAGCGGCGCCAAGGGTGGCCAACATGATGGGAATCCAGGGATCGCCGGCACGCGAGAAAGCGATCCACACCTCAGCAATGGCTACCAGAGCTCCGGTCACTGGGGTCCACAAGCCGACGAGAAGAAATATCCCCGCACCGCCTGCAATGATTGGTGGGGCTATGGATGCAAATTGATGTGCTTCACGAAGGTCGACGAACCCATAGTGAATTAGAGCAACGCCGGTGAGCATCCGGAGGAGCAGAAGGCCATTGCCAGGCCAACCATGGGCGAAGGTCGAGAATAGACGTTGCAAAACAGCCTCTTATACTCCTCATTTAGGATAAGAGGCTCGCAACACGCCCAATACACCTAATAGTAGGATCGGGCGATCCCTCTTTCAGGAAGAAAGACGCAGTTAGGACTTGCCGAGAGTCATCCTCTTCCTTCGCGAAGCGAGAGCAGTGGTATGGAAAACGGGGAATAAGCCACGAACAAAAACATCATTCCAATCAAAACGAATACGACTCTTTGCCATTTCGTATTTCCTACTTGTTTGAGATTCGGAGACAAAACTCTTCGCGCGAGAAAGAACCGCTCGCTGGCGCTCGGCGGATTCCGAGCTTCTTCATCTTGGCAATTAAAGTGGTCCGCTTCAGTCCCAGCCGGGCGGCAGCGCCACCGGATCCTCCGATAACCCAACCTGCCTCCCGCAATGCCTGCAAGATCAGGGCTCGCGTGGAATCGTTGAACGTGCCCTGTGAAGGAGTTACCGTCAGCGGATTCTTTTCTGATACAGGAAGAGGGTTCGTGACCGCATTCTTGTCTGATGTCGGAAGCGGGTTCGGAAGTACTCCGTTATTCGACAGGATGACGGCTCGTTCGATCAAGTTCTGAAGTTCCCGGACGTTGCCGGGCCAAGCATAAGCGATCAACGCACTCAGGGTTTCATTCGGGATACAGGTAATTCGCTTACCCATCTTACGGCCAAAAACCTCAACAAAATGCGAGACCAACTGTGAAATATCTTGCTGGCGCTCCCGCAGCGGTGGCAGCACGACAGGAAACACGTTTAGGCGGTAGTAAAGATCACTGCGGAATTCGTTCCGCCTGACCATCTCCGCTAGGTCTCGATGCGTCGCCGCAACCACACGTACGTTGACGCGATGCGTGCGGCCACTTCCCAGACGTTCGAACTCCTGCTCTTGCAGCACCCGCAGCAGTTTAGGCTGCAACGCCAACGGAATATCCCCTATCTCATC
>WNFD01011184.1_pt1 | contig 14613 bp, 11 predicted proteins | sample 5400491 | NCBI WGS metagenome assembly WNFD01 (sample SAMN13153343, study PRJNA577476) | soil metagenome | isolation source: 120 cm saprolite under Douglas fir tree site 2 hole 2 replicate 2 | place: USA:California | collected 2015-04-18
TTACTCGGCAACGTGGGCCGCGCGGGTGGCGGCGTCAACGCGTTGCGCGGGCATTCGAATATTCAGGGCGCCACGGACATGGCCGGCCTTTTCGACACTTTGCCCGGCTACTTGAAAGTGCCAACGCCCGGGGACACCTCGTTCGCAGACTGGATGAAGCGCCTCACTCCCAAGCCGGCCAAGCCAGCTCCATGGGATTCGTTCAACTACTATGGCAACACGCCGAAATTCGCGGTCAGCTATCTGAAAGCCCTCTATGGCGACGCGGCCACTAAACAAAACGGCTGGGCCTTCGATTATCTGCCGAAAGTAGATCGCAACTATTCGTGGGTGCAGATGTGGGACGACATGTACAACGGGACTGTGAAAGGCATGCTTGCCTTTGGGATGAACGGCGTAGCGATTGGTCCCAACTCAAAGAAAAACATCGACGCGCTGAAAAAAGCGGACTTCCTGGTGGTGGGGGAAATTTATCCGGATGAGACCAGCGAGTTTTGGAAGTCGCCCGGGATCACGACGGACGAGATGAAGCAGATTCAAACGACCGTGTACCGCTTGCCTTGCGCGGGATTTGCTGAGAAAGACGGTTCGTTCACCAATTCCGCGCGCTGGCTGCTATGGAAGAACACGGCTTTGCCAACGCCCGGAGATGCCCGGCTGGACCAGGCCATCGTGGCGCAACTTTTCTTGAAGATCCGCGAGCTGTATAAGAAAGACGGCGGCAAGTTCCCCGATCCCATCCTGAACCTGACTTGGAATTACAGCGTCCCATCGAGCCCGCCCCTGGCCGAGGTATTGAAGGAAATCAACGGGAAGGCGCTGGCGGATCTGGAGGATCCAGCGACAAAGCAGCAGATCAAGACCGGCCAGCAGCTTCCTGGCTTCGCGTGGCTGAAAGATGATGGTACGACGTCCTGCGGCAACTGGATCTACTCTGGCTCCTTCACCGAAGCAGGCAATCAGACAGCGCGACGCGATCCCTCGGATCCTTCGAATCTGGGTTTGCATCCGGGATGGGGCTGGTCCTGGCCTGCCAATCGCCGCGTCCTCTACAATCGCGCGTCCTGCGATGTGGACGGCAAGCCTTGGGATCCAACACGAAAACAAGTTTGGTGGAACGCAGACCTGCAAAAATGGGTTGGCAACGACGTGCCCGACTTCAAGGTCGATTCCAAGCCGAAAGATCACATGGGCCCGTTCATCATGAACCCGGAAGGCGTAGGGCGAATCTTTGGCCCGCTCGCGGCCTTTGCCGATGGACCGTTCCCCGAATTCTACGAACCGATCGAGAGTCCGATTGACAACCCGCTTCATCCGGCGCAGACGCACAATCCGGTGGTGAAGCGATTCAAGACCCCCGAAGATAAGTACGCCACGCCGAAGGACGGTTACACGATTGTCTGCACGACCTATCGCATGACCGAACATTATCACTACTGGACGAAGAACAATCCGATGAACGTGCAGCTGGTGCCGGAACCCTTTGTGGAAATCCCTGCCGAGTTGGCGAACGACATGGGGCTACGCGGCGGCGAAAAAGTAAAAGTCTCGAGCATCCGCGGAGAGTACATCGCGAAAGCGATGGTCACCAAGCGCATCAAGTCCATGATGATCGACGGCAAAAAGGTCTACCAGATCGGCTTTCCCATTCATCAAGGCTATCGCGGTATCCCCGAGGACGAAGGCAAGGACGCCAGGACGCTGGCGAATCTGCTCACCCCGACGGTCTTTGATCCCAACGCTTACACGCCGGAATTCAAGGGCTTCCTGGTGAAGCTCGAGAAAGCGTAGAGGATGCCATGAGCCAGGAAACACTGCGCATCCAAAAAATTTCCGGTCACGCGGGAACCGTTCCCGGCGAGGACACCCAACGCGAATTTACCGTCTGCAAACTCATCGACACCACGACGTGCATTGGCTGCAAGGCTTGCGAGGTCGCCTGCATGGAGTGGAACGACCTGCCCTTCGGGGAAACCGTCTTCGATAATACCTATCAGACCATGCCGGAGACGCGATGGAACTACTGGAACCTGATCCTCTTCAACGAGCACGAACGCGAAGACGGCACCCTGATGTGGCTGATGCGCAAAAATCAGTGCATGCACTGCGCGGAGCCCGGATGCCTGGCGGCGTGTCCCGCGGACGGAGCCATCGTGCAGTACGCGAATGGCATCGTCGATTTTCAGCAGGCCAACTGCATCGGGTGCGGCTATTGCATTACGGGATGCCCTTTCGACATTCCAAAGATGAATCCGAAGACCAACCGCGTGTTCAAGTGCACGCTGTGCGCGGATCGCGTCGGCGAAGGGCTAGAACCGGCCTGCATCAAGTCGTGTCCGACGGGGTGCCTGCACTTCGGCAGCAAGGACGACATGAAGCATCTCGCCGAGGGGCGAGCGAAGCAGCTTCGCGATCATTCCAACTTCCCACATGCCGGGGTATACGATCCACAAGGCGTGGGGGGCACGGGTGTGATTTACGTCTTGCATGACGCTACCCAGCCGGAACTTTACGGTGGTCTGCCCAAGGACCCATCTATTCCGTGGACCGTTAAACTCTGGAAGGGACCCCTTAAGTGGCTGGGCAACGTCGCGATGGTTGGCGGATTGATCGGCCTCGTCGTGCACTACCTGCGATTCGGCCCCAAGGATCACGAGGATGAGGGAGGAGAAAAAAAGTGAGTTCTACTGAACAGCTTCTTCCTCCCGGGCATGTCCTCCGGTACACGCTGAAAGAAAGACTGACGCACTGGGTGGCGGCAGGGGCGTACATCTATCTGCTCATAACCGGACTGGCGTTCTGGTCGCCCTGGTTGTTCTGGGCGGCGGTAATTCTGGGCGGAGCGCCGGTATCGCGAATGTTGCATCCGTGGGCCGGGCTGATTTTTTTCGCGGCGGTGTGCAATATGTACGTGATGTGGGCGCCGCAGATGCGGCACACCGACGTGGACAAGGCCTGGTGGAAAGCGGTTCGCTACTACAGCACGAATCAAGACGACAAAATGCCGCCGGCAGGGCGCTACAACGCGGGGCAGAAGTTCCTGTTTTGGGGGTTTTTCTGGAGCGCGGTGGCGTTGCTTGCGAGCGGCGTGGTGTTGTGGTTTCCGGAGAACATTCCGTGGAATCTCCGTTTCTTGCGATATATCTCTGTCATCATCCACCCCGCTGCGGCTTTGCTCACCGTGGGCCTCTTCCTGATCCACGTCTACATGGGTGTGTTTGCTGAACGCGGAGCGTTCGGCTCGGTGATTCGCGGCGATGTTTCGATCGCCTTTGCAAAGCGCTACCACCCCGGCTGGTACAAAGAGATCGTTAGACAATCATCCACCCCCCGGAAATGACGGCAACACAGACCGGTGGATCCGAATACGACGCGCGCATCCGGCGCGCGGAGCATTTGGCGTCGCAACATCCTTTTGCCGCCGAAGTGCTGCGCTTCTATTCGCGAATCGCGGAATTCCAGAAAAACCTCTACGCGGAATTCAAAAAGGACTTTGGCGCGCAATTGTCGGGACGCATGCCCGGCTCTCTGCGCATCGATTTGCCCTCTGTCGCGCCGGAGAGGTTGCTCTCTCACTTTACCTCCCTTCTTCGCGTGATTGAGCAGGCTGGCCCTCCCGCACTGGCCGCCGCCGCCCGCGAAATTTCCGGTCTCGACGCGGTTTCAAAACTTTCCTTGCTTGAATCTTATTGGGAAGTTGGCGGAACCAACGACCAACTGATAGGCGCGTTCGCGCAGTTCGTTCCCCGGGCGTTTGACCAGCCGCTTGCGGAACTGATCGCAGCTTTTACCCCTGTCGGCCCCGTGTTGAGCACGCCGCACAATTGCCCGCTTTGCGGAGGACAGCCGTTCCTGGGCGTTCTCCGGCAGGAAGGTGATGGCGGCAAGCGGCGCATGATGTGCTCGTTTTGTTTGCAGGAGTGGGATTTTCGCAGGATCTATTGCCCTGCATGCGGCGAAGAGGACGAAAAGAAATTGCCGGTGTATGTGGCCGAGCAGTTCCCGCACATTCGCGTGGAGGCATGTGAAAGCTGCAAGGTCTACGTGCGAACAATTGACTTGACCAAGGACGGGAACGCGGTGCCCGTGGTGGATGATTTGGCGGCCATCCCGCTTTCGCTCTGGGCCCACGAGCGTGGGTACACGCGCCTGCAGCCGAATCTCCTGGGAGCCTAACGCGCGCTAAGGCTCAGTTTTGCGGCTTCGCAGCATCTGACTGGGAAAGCGCCTGCGTAGCGGAGCGCGCCGCCGCAAAGCCTGCTGCCTTCAGGTGTAAATCGCTGTCGACATAAGCGATGATTTCCGTATCCTTCGCCAGGGTCACATCCTTGCCGCGCAGTAAGGGAATGGTCCTCCCGGATTTCTGCACCGCGCTCTGCTCTATTCCAAAGGAGCGCAAGATAATCTTTTCGCGGTTTGCCAGCAACACCGAATTGACCGCCACATCTAGCTTGCCAGTTTTGCCCATCCGTTTTTTCGGCTCCGCTTCCGTGACCGCGCCGAAACCCGGCGCGCCTTTCGCAATCACTGTTATGCCGCCAACAATCACGTCCTGGCTGACCTCGAAATTCACCTCGTCTCCGACGTGCGCGGTTGCGGAAGATAGTTCGCGCCCCAGCTTCAGGTGCACGGGCGTTTGCCGCGCCAGAATAATTTCCCGTGGTGGAGCTGGAGCCTGAGGCACGGCGCCGCGAGCCGAGGCGGTGCTTTGGGCGGCGGAGGCCGACTGCTTTTGCCTGCCGCGCGCGGCAGTTGACTTCGCGGCCGCCGCGGTTTTCACGAACAGCAGGGAATTTGCGGCGACGAATCCATCCTCGCCCTTATCCGTCACGACGTGGACGAAATTATCTGAGCGGTCCAGAACCTGCACCTGTTGACCGCACTTGAGTGTCGCGCGGATCTCCAGCGTGGCTATCGAGCTGTACAGATAGACGTAGCCGTCTTGTTTGCTGCAAGCGATTTGGCCAAGCTTCTGCGCATTACTGACCGCCGGCATCAGAAGGAAGGCAAAAACCGCGAGCATTTCGACGCTTTTCTTCATTTCATCACCTGCGCACCGAAACTACGGGCACTCTCTATCCCAGCGTAAAGAAACGTTGACGGCAATGGCCCGCTGGTACGCGGTGTATATAAAGAGGTACGTACCACGTACACGCCTTTCTTGGAGTGCGGCTCTATTTCGTGATTTCGTTCTTGAACACCGCGCCATCGCGCATCACGAAGCGCACGTGTTCCAGGATCCGGACATCCTTCAGCGGATCGCCGCTCACCGCCACAATGTCCGCGAACGCGCCCGGCGCCACCACGCCAATCTCGCCCTTCATGTCCAGCATCTCTGCGGCCCGGGAAGTTGCGGCCTGAATCGCATCCATCGGCGCCATGCCGAACCCGACCATGCGCTGGAATTCCTGCGCGATCGGTTCTGTCCATGGCATCCCGCCGATGTCCGTGCCAAATACGATTTTCAGGTGCGCATTCAGCGCCTTCTTGAAACTTGCTTCGTGCACGGCGGCGCGCGCCCGATCGCGCTTTCCGCCAGGGGTGTTCGCGGGAGCCCAATCTCCGTAATACGGCGAAATCGTCGGGCAATACCAAGTTCCTTGCCGGGCCATTTGCGCGATTTGCGCGTCGGTAATTTCCAGGCCATGCTCGATCGAATCGCATCCGCCATCCAGCGCGCGCTGCAATCCGATTCCGTTGTATGCGTGGCACGCAACTTTTTTACCCCACCCGTGCGTTTCATCTACGACGGCTTTCAGTTCTTCCAGTGTGAGCGTCGGCTGCGAAATCAAATTCCCCTGCTTGTCCACCCAGGAACGGTGCGTCATGTAAACCTTAATCCAGTCGGCCCCATGCTCGAGCTGCTGTCGCGCGGCTTTGCGCGCTTCCACTGGGCCGTCGACGAGTTGCGCGCCCTTGGGCATGTCGAGTTCGGGCGCGTAGCCTTCCAGGTTGTATCCGCCGGTGGTGGAAATCGCGCGCGTCGCGCCAAAAATGCGCGGGCCGGGAATGGCGCCTTCTTCGATGGCTTGTTTGATTTCAATATCACCGTAACCCGCGCCTTCCGTTTCCAAATCGCGGATGGTGGTGAAGCCTTGCTCCAGCGCGCGGCGGCACGCAAAGGTGGCGCGCGCGGCGCGCAGCGCGATGCCCGCTTTCAAAATATTTTCGTCGTAGCCGCCTTTAGCGGGATCCTCGCCCCAAAGAAAAATGTGCGTGTGCGAATCGATCAGGCCCGGCAGCACGGTCGCCGCCGAAAGATCGATTACCACAGCGTCGGCGGGAATTTGCGCAGAGCCCTCCACTACTTTCTCGATGCGATTTCCGCGCACAAAAATGAGCTGATTCTTTCGAGCCGCTTCGCTGGTCCCATTCAGCAGAGCCCCGGCGCGGATAACGGTCAACTGCGTGGAAACTGGAGCTGTAGATTGCGACCGAATTGTGGACGCAAAAAGGAGAAGCGACAAAATCGGGAGAAGGATGTTCTTTTTCATGGAACTGTCCTTGACGACGCTCAGTAGCATGCCGGCAAGGCTCCGGCGTGACATGAAGTGCAGTTCAGTTCGCTCATGGCTCTACTTTGACGCCTTTCCAGAAAGCGATGCGGTCCTTGATTTCGGCGGCCGCGGGTTTGGGCTGCGGATAATACCAGGCGGCGTTTTCATTTTTCATGCCATCGACTTCCAGATGGTAGTAGTGCGCGGTGCCCTTCCACGGGCATTCGCTGGTGTGCGTGCTCGGCTTCAAGAATTCCTTCTTGACGGCGTCGGCCGGAAAATACTGATTCCCTTCGACTACGACGCTGCGGTTGCTGTCCGCGACGACTTTTCCTGCCCACGTTGCTTTCGGCATTTCCGGCTCCCGTGAAACTATGCGCGCAGATAATCCGGCTTCCAGGTTTTCACCATCTGCTTGATGGCCTTGCGCTCGTTTATTTTGTCATCAAGCACTTTGCGCGCCAGCACCGGAAGTTCCAGGTCGCTGGCAAAGCGCAGCGCAATAAGCTGGGTCACGGTGAATTCGCCGATGCGCACTTTGAGGTCCGCCGGCAGCACGCGCTCATAGCGCAGCCGTTCTTCGAGGCGGATCACGCGGTCTTGCACCGTCAGCGCCATCCTGCGCACGGTTCCAAATCCCACCAGCAGTGCGGCCGCCAGCAGCACGCGCTCGAATCCATCCAGCGAAAATCCCGCCACCGTCCAGCGATAGGTTGACCAGATAAAATTAATCGCCATCACCGGAATGACGAAGAAATGAAACGGCGGGAAAAATTTTCCGTGGTTCGCAAAATTCTGTTCAGCCATGACTTGCCTCCCTTCCGCGCCAGATTGTAGCAGACTCGTATGCCCAGAGCCTTCACGAAGCGCGCGCAGTGCTTGGTCAGAAGATGCTGCGGACGACGCCGCCTTCGGCGCGCACGGCGGCGCCGTTAATGGCGATGGATTGCATGCTGGCCACGAAGGCGACGACGGTGGCGATTTCCTCTGGCGTTTCAAAGCGCTTCAACAACGATGTGGGCCGCGCGGACGTGAAGAACTGCCGCTCGACTTCCGCTGTCGAAAGATTTTGCTCTTTGGCCATGTTTTCAACGAACTTGCTGGCGCCCTCGGAAGCGGTCGGACCGGCGAGAATGGAGTTGACGGTGACGCCGGTGCCCGCGACGGATTCGGCGATGCCGCGGGCAATCGCTACCTGCGCGGTCTTGGTCATGCCGTAGTGAATCATCTCGACGGGAATATGCTGCGCGGATTCGCTGGAGATGAAAATGACGCGGCCCCAATTTTTCTTGAGCATACCGGGAAGATAAGCGCGAGCCAGCCGCACACCGCTCAGCACGTTAACCTCGAAGAAGCGCAGCCATTCGGCGTCGGAAATTTTCAGGAATGGCTTTACATCGAAAATACCCAAATTATTGACGAGAACGTCTGCTGCGGGAGCCTGTTGGAGGAAGCTCTCAACGCCGGCGGCGGTACCGAGGTCGGCGGCTACACCGCGCAGCTCGGCGCTGGCTACATGCTTCTGAATGGCTTTGAGAGCAGCGTCTACGCGGGCTTGCGTGCGGCCATTTACGACTACCGTTGCACCTTCCGCGGCGAGGGCGGTGGCAATCGCCAAGCCGATGCCAGCGGTCGAGCCGGACACGACGGCAGACTTTCCTTGCAGTCCGAGGTTCATTTTTTCTCTCTCTAACGCGCTGTTAGGACGGCGACGCCCTCGATTTCCGCGATGTCCTGCGGAGTCAGCTTGATTTCGCCGGCGCGCATGACGCCTTCGGCTTGCTTGGCGTTGCGTGCTCCGACGATAGCGCCGGTGACGGCGGGAAGGCGCAAGGTCCAGGCGATGGCGACGGCGCCAGGGGTGGTTCCGTAGCGCGCGGCGACGTTTCGCAAACGCTCGACCAACTGAAGATTTTGAGAGAGCCGCGGCTCGCGGAATTCCGGATTGTTCCTGCGCCAATCGTCTTCCGGAAAACTTGTGGCGCGCTCGCGGGTCATCGCGCCGGTGAGCAAGCCCGAGGCCATTGGGGAGTAGACGATTACGCCGATGCCGCGGCGTTCGCAGTGGGGCAGGACTTCGCTTTCGATGCGGCGACGAATCAGCGAGTAGGGCGGCTGGAGCGAAGTGACTGAAGCGATTTTTTCGGCGCGCTGAAGTTGCGGCACGTCAAAGTTGGAAACGCCGATCCAGCGGACCTTTCCTTCTTTTCGGAGCGCGGCGAGGGTGCTCCAGGACTCCTGGCGGATGGAAGCGGCCGAGTGCACTTTGGTGACGCGGCCGTTCTTGTCCCAGCGCATGGCGCACTTGGTGAAGACGTACGGGCGCCGCCCTTTCCATTCGCGGAGAGCGAGTGCCACTATTTCCTCGGAGTGGCCGATGCCGTAGACGGCCGCGGTGTCGATCCAGTTGACGCCGAGCTCGAGCGAGCGGTGAATTGCGCCGATCGAATCATCATCGTCTTGCGCGCCCCAAGCGAAGTCCCAGCCCGAGCCGCCGACGGCCCAGGCTCCGTAGCCTACGGGCGTGATTTGCATGTCTGAATTTCCCAGCTTGCGCGTCTGCATGACGCCTCCCGAAACGTTTTTGATTTGCTATCTCTACGTTCGATGGAAAAACGGACGAAAAGGTTAAACGAATTGTGGCCAGGCTGCGTACAACCGACAGCCTAAAGACTGTGCCACTGTGGTCGTGTACGCAACCACGCTGCATGGTTAGAGCGAGCGCAAGAAATTGATGACGTCCTGCTGCTCCTGAGGAGTCAGGCGATTGAAATGTTCGATGACCTTATTTGCCTCGCTGCCATGGCTGCGGTGATCTCGGATGGCTTCCACCAGATTGGTCGTGCGTCCATCATGGAGGAAGAAGACGCGTTGCCCGACGCCCCAAAGAGGAGCGGTTCGGAACTCGTCGGGGCCGGCGGCACCTTGCGTGATGCCGTCGGCGAGGCCTTTGCCCATGTGGTGGATGATGAGGTCAGAGTAAAGATTCGCGGTCTGATTAGAAAGCGCAGCGCTTGGGCTGGTCGAGGAGCCGCTGGCAATCTTTGCGCCCGTGGTCAACGAGGGTGTATGGCAATGGGCACAGCCTACCCTTGCAAACGTGGCGCGTCCGTTCTCGCTGGACGGTGTGGCGGGCGCGGGCGTGGGCGGGGCCAGCATGCGCATGAAGTTGGCAAAGGCTTCGATGTCTGAGATGACCGCCGTGTTCGAACTGCCGGTGGCCGCGGGAGCAGGCGTGAAGTTGAGTGTGTCCTCAGGAGTGGCGTTAAAGAGACAACCAGGGGTTTCGTCGCGCTCCTGCGGGAAAAGCTCGTTGGTGACTCCCATCTCGACGTTGTATGCCTCGCTGGCGAACAGGAGAAGCGATTTGTTCTGCGCCTTCCACCCGAAACGCGTAATGGTCCCATCGTTTGCATTGCGGTTCACATTTCCGCTTAGGTGAGCGTTGGCGTGTCCGAAAATACCCATAGCCGACTTCGCCGATGCGTTGGAGTGCATGTTGGCGAGGATGGCCGAGTCTGAAATCGCTTCGATGAGCCCCGCGCCAAAGACAGGAGTCGGGATTCGGAAAATAATGTTCGGATTCCCACCTCGGCCGGTAAGCGGATTTCCCGCGGGCAGGAAGTCGGGTTGCGCGATGTTGCAACCGGGGGCGTCCGTTCGCCCGGTGATCACGAAGAGGTTGTGCACTGAGCCATCACTGACTCCGTTGCTCTTCTTGAACCGTGCTTCGCGGACCGGACCATTCTGCGTGACGAACCATGGCACCGTGTTCTTCGCGCCATCCAAGGTGGCAACCACAATCAAGGGATTTTGCACCGGACTCGATCCGCCCTCGTCCGGCTGCGCGTGGCAAGAGAAACATTGGTTGGAGTTGAAGCGCGGACCGAGGCCATTGTTCGAGCCTTTGGTCACGACCTCAATATCAGCGAACCTCGCTTGCCCATCCTGGAAGAACGCAGTTTCGTCGGCAGTAAGACCCTTCAGCGGAGTGCCGGCACCCGCCGGGCCACCGCGCACGCCCGGGTCTACTGGAACTGATCTGGTTTGACCCAAAGTGTAGACGCCTATGGCCAAAGCCACGGCCACGATTGCGCCGAAACTCATCCGAGCAATTCCCCGGAGTGTCATCACGATTATCCTCCTGGGGCTGGGAGTGCTGGTATTGTACACTCGGTCTACCCGGTTTCGACTTGGGAAGGTGACTGATCGCAGACACGGCCCTGCCACACCCTGTCTGACCAAGTCGAGGACTATCCGGCGGATCAACCGCGTCGCGTTGGACCCACCGAATTCTAGCTCCTATGAGGAGCACTACTCCAAACCGATGTAACTGGGTAGGGCCGCATTAGTTGGCGGCGAAGGCGGCGTCGAGAGTGTAAGAGTCGCCGTTGGGATTGGTGATGATGATTTGCTGACGGCCTGCGGTTAGCGATGGAGTTGTAACGGTTAGCGTGTTGATGTCGACGAAATTTGTGGCGGCGGATTTTCCGCCGATAGTTACGGTCGCTCCGGATTGGAATCCGCTTCCGCGGATGGTCAGCATTGCGCCTCCTGAAGCGGACGCGGACGCCGGAGAAATCGCCCCGATGGACAGCGGGACGCTGGCGAGCTGAATGATCGTGAGACCAGAGGTGGTGAGGGCGAAAATTCTTTCGCCGTTTTCGTCGACGGCGAGGAAGCTGCCGTGCAGCGCGTCGATGTCGGTCGATAACGTGGCGAGCGGCTCGGGCAAGAAGATGCGCTGGCGGAGACGGCCGGTGTGCGCGTCGAGGATGTCGACGCCTCCCTGAATGCCGGCGGCGGGAGGGGCGGCGGGCGCGGGACCGGTGAGGAACGGCTGATAGAGCAGCGCGCCGCTGGGATGCATTGCGAGACCGGGGACGAGAACGCGGGCGGGGATTTGCTCGAGCTCAGGTGTGGCCGGTGTTGCAGTCAGCGTGAGATCGGCGCCACGAATCTCAGCAGCGGTGCTGACGCGCGACGCGAAGACGGCGCCGTCGGAAGCGGCGGCGAGATCGAATTCTTTGGCGGCGGAGATGGTGAATTGATTGGGCGCGGCGGCGGACCAGGTGCCGACGGGCCCGCCAGTGGCGGCATCGTAGGCGAGAAAGACGGTGTCGCCCGTGGCGTCGGCTTGCACGAGCGGGGCGCCGGTGAGGCTGGTGACTTCCGGTTGCGGAGCGGGCTGAACGGTGGGAGGACTGGCGGAGAGATTGAGTTGCGAGAGGCACGAACTGCAAACGCCGGAAGGGCTGCCTTCACCGCTCATGGCGACGAAAACGGTTTGCGTGCTGGTGGCGGCAACGCGCGCCGGACCGGAATTCAAGAAGCCGGCGACGCCACCTACGGGGACCCTTGTGCCGGTGGCGGCATCGGGATTTATGAGATAAACGCTTTGCGCGCCGAAATCGGCGACGACGAGCTGCGAGGCATTGGGCGTGAGTGAAAGGCCGCGCAGCGCGGCGTTCGGCGGCGGACCGCCTGGCGGGTTGATTCCAGTGGCATGGAATTGCGCGGCGGCCAAATCGAAGACGTCGACGCGGTCCGTGGCGCTGAGGTAGAGCCACTGGCGCTTCTGGTCGTAGAGAACAAATTTGTATAGAGCAGGCTTAGGGAAAACTTGCGCGGATTGCGTGTATTGAAACGCCCGCGAGGAGGTCACAGCTCCGGCCGCGGAAGTGACGGTGACGTCGGCCTGGCCAGGAGTTCCTGGCGGAGTCAACAGCGTGATGCGCTGCAGTGGGAACGGATAGGCAGGGTCGAGAGCGAGCGACAGCGCGATGGAAGCGACATTCTCGACTTTCTGCACAGGCGAAGCCGCGCCGCCAATCTTTGCGGCGATCTGCGTCGGGTCACTGCCGAAACCGTAGCCGTAGATTTGGATTGCATCGCCTCCAGCTTTCGATCCGGCGTTGGGGAGAACTTCCAGAATTTGCGGGCCATAACTGAACGCGTCGGGCGCGACAGCCAGCCAGCCGCTGGGGAAATAGGCGGTGACGTTGACAGCACCGTTCGTAACGCTTGGCGGAGCGGCGACCTGAATCGACGTGGGACTGACGGTGGGAGCCGGTGTGAGCTGCTGGCCAAATTTAATTTGGGCGGTCGACTCGAAATTTTGGCCGACGAGAAATGTTGCCGTGCCGCCGGTGAATGGTCCCTGCGAAGGTTGAGCTGAGGGCGCAGGCGCAAACGACGGCACGGAGGAAGGAAGCGCGCGGGGAGTCGTGGCGTCGACGAAGCTGACACCGCGATTGGCAATTCCGAAGAGGAGTTGGGTCTCGTCAGCCTCTTCGATTTCAGAATGCACGCCCTGCATGAAAGCGTCGGGAACCTGTCCGATGAACTGCATCGTGTGCCCGTCAAAGACGGCGATAAGCGGAGGGCCGGCGACACCCTCGCTGGCATAGAGAAAATTTCCGTCGCGGGAAAAAACCAAGCCTTGGGCGCTGCGGGAGACCGGGGTGGCGACTTGGTTGAACGCGGCGTCGAGAAGAAAAAGCTGTGTTGCGCCGGCGGAGACGAACTCGACGGCGAAGCGCGTGCCATCGGGATTTGCGGCTGCAAGCGGTATGGTGCCCGCGCCGAAGACGTGCGGGCCGGCAATGGCGGCGCCGGTTGCGTCGAAAATCGCCGCCTCACCGCTTGCGTCGTTTGCCGCGACGATGAGTTTGGTGTGGTCACCGCTGCGTGCCATCGCGCCGAGTCCGTTCTGAAACAGGGCGGGCTCGACGGAGGTCAGGTTGGTCAGACTGTTGGCAACAGGATCCCAAATCGCGAGAAGCGATTGCGCGGCCGCAGACTGGCGCAGGCGCATCATTATTTTGCCGCTGGACATGGGCAGCAGTTCTTCGGGGCGGTCAAAAACGGTGTTCGGAATTGGGGAAAGCGGCGGGATGAAATACCGCGACCGAACGTTCAGCGTTGCAGTGTCGATGGCGACGGCTTGTTCGGTGGTGGTGCCGATCCACAGCGTGGCGCCATCCGCGGAAAGGTCGGCGCTGCTGGCGGCGGGCACGGTGATTTGCGCCACTCGCGTCTGGTCCGCCGTGGAGAAGACTTCGACGCGATTCATGGCGCGATTGGCGACGAAGACATGTTTGTTGGTGGCGTCGTAGGCGATGCGGCGATGCCGGGATTCGCCGGGCGGATCATCGAATACGGCGACGGCGTCGGTGCGCGCGTAGGTCGTTCGCGGCAGCAGCGCGGCGGAAGATGCTTGCACGGCGAGGGCGAGAGTGGCGGAGTGCGCTAAGGAACCGCTGATGCCCTGGGCAGTAATCGTGAAATTGCCTGTGGCGGCGTTGGTCGCTGCGCCGAAGACGATCGCGGTGTTCGCGCCCGACGCGATGTTGAGCGGGCTCGCAGGATTGGAGAGGACGCCTTTGGAAAGGCCGGAGAGCGTTACCTGAACGGCGCCGGTGAAACCGTTTTTTCCGCTGACGGAAAGCGTGACGGGAGGGCTGGTGGCCCCCTGAGAGAGCGAGAGCGAACTGGACGAGAGGGTGATCGAGAAATCGGCTGTTGGTGGCGGAGGCGGTTGGACGATTGCAGATTCGGCGCCACCTCCGCATCCCGCACACACAATGGGCAGAAGAGCAAAGATGCTGACAGGGAAGCGTTTTGGTAATCGCCCCACGCCGGGATGACTCCACGCACAGCCGATCTGTCTGCGAATACTTCCTGCATAGTAAATATGCAGCTTAGATTGTCAAGATAATTAATCTCTAAAGGATGGCGTGGATTGCAGCCCGGCGGAGGGCGCTGCACTACGCGCGCGCCGGCAAATGCCGGCGTTACCAGCGAAGTGCAAAAGGAGGAAGGTGGAAAACAAAACGGCGCAGGCTGGAAGCCCGCGCCGCTTGGGAGGTATTCGGACTAAAAACGTTAAATGGTTTTTGCTGCCGGCGCTCCTGCATTGGCGATAGCGGGCTTCGCAAACGCACTGCTCCGGCTGGATTCCTTCTCGGCGCTCTTGTCGATCTCGATGGAGCCTTTGAAATAGGCGCCGTCTTCGATCATGATGCGCGAGGTGGTCAAGTCGCCAACGACCGAGCCATCCTTCTTGATTTCGATACGGTCCTTGGCGCGAAGATTGCCCTTCACGTTCCCGTAG
>WNFD01004104.1_pt1 | contig 14610 bp, 16 predicted proteins | sample 5400491 | NCBI WGS metagenome assembly WNFD01 (sample SAMN13153343, study PRJNA577476) | soil metagenome | isolation source: 120 cm saprolite under Douglas fir tree site 2 hole 2 replicate 2 | place: USA:California | collected 2015-04-18
GCGTGGGAGCCAGCTGCGCGTAGCCTGTTTCAAAGCACTCGGAGAGGGTGGTAGGAAGGTCATCTCTGAGGTCCTGTTCCGGGTTGCGCCGTCTTTCAATGCTCTGGCGAAATTCGGTGTCTGCGGCATGGAGCTGGGCAGCGGTGAATTTTCCGGCCAGGGGTTCTACACTTTGCAGGGCCTCGCGGAAGAGCTTAACCAGCTCATCCTCGAGCACCATCCCGCCTTTGAGGTAAAGGAAGAGCTGCGAGCGAAATTCCGCTGTTTTCGCAGCTAGTTCTTCCTCGCTCAACTTTTTCATGTCCGGTTCGAGAGCATTTATTTTATCTATAAGAGGCCGTATGGCTTTGATGTCTTTTTTATTGGGATCGCCCATGATTTTCCCAATGAATTGCATGGTGTTTATTCTCCTACTGCCTGGTCAGGGCTATTGCTTTCGTGTATATCTCTTGGGCGGCTTTCCGCTGCTTGTCTATAAATATTCCAGCCTATTATACCATATGCTAGCGCTGCCCAGCCTCTTTCAACTCCGACTACCCCAAATTGCTGATTGACGGCCAAAACAGCAGGCAAAACCACCCGAAAAACGGCGTGTTTTATCGCCTCCTGCTTACCATAATGCACCTTGAGAAGGCCAACGAGCGGCAGCGCCCAGTTCATTTATCTTGTTTGTCAGGTAGTGCGAAGAGATGTATGATCTCTGTATTTAACATGGTACAAGACTCAGAAAAAAGCCTCAACCTTGCTTAGGCGTCACTCAAGATGATATCCAGCAAAAAAGAAGCCAGACTGTGAGCGGGTCTACTGACAGGTAGTAGGGAATATGCTATACTTGCAGACACGTTCAAGGCTACCGATACGAAGGGACATTTAACCGGCGGTTATTCGGTTATGGCTCATGAATAACCCAGAAGATACGTAGTGAGGATGAGAAGAAAAACACCGTTTAGCCTATAGTAAAGAAATTCGCACTAACCCTGACTTGGAAAGCACACTATACATTAAGTACTAAGAACTTTGCGAGGTGAGAGCCATGACTACAAATAGTAATGGACCTTATTTGATTGCAGCACTCATCTGCGAGCGAGTAATTCAGGAAAAAGACGAAACGGTTAGTCTGATTCGCATAACAGATCGAATTGCAGTAACAACCAGTGCAGCAGGATCTCCTGAAACGATGCCGCCTATAGCTGTTAATCTCACCGCCTTTATCTCCTTCAAATCTGGTAGCGCAAAAGGAAGGCATACGGTGAAATGGAGGACAGAAACCCCATCTGGCATAACATTACCAGAACAACTACTTCCCGTTCTTTTTGAAGGTGACGACCGAGGCGTCAATCTCATCTTGGCCCTGAACATGACAATAGATCAGGAAGGCGTATATTGGTTTGATATACTCCTAGAAGACCAGCTCTTTACACGTATACCGTTGAGGGTTTTATATCAACGGATTGGCCCGAATATCTAATTGAGATCGGAATCTGGAAGCTTCTGTTTGATGTTCCGAATACTACTTGGAATGGTGTCTCTATCAATATATGCTTCTCAAGCAGCGATCGGAGCATGCTACGTAACTCATCTTCCGTCCAATCTCCGTTAGAGAACTCCGCCCAACGCAGCTTAATTTGATACACTAAGTTTGTTAGGGCCAGGTTATCTGCTTGGTCCACATTCCATGTCTCTGGGAAGAACCAGTCCTCAAACTCATGAAGTGAAATTTCACCTGCGAGGTACGTAGCCAAGTGTTCACGTATGTTGAAATCAAGGGAATGAGACATGCCTAAGCCTCCTATCAGACGCGTTAGTGAAGTTGTGCTCCGTAAGATATTTAACAATGGCAAGTACTGGGAACGAGCCCAGAAGGGACTGCTGCGATCTAAGCTTGTGGCAAATAGCCATCCAAGCTCCCCCCGGGCTAAAGAGCCAATTTGTACCAGGAGCCAATATATAATATATATCAATAATAAGGGCCAAAAGGTAGCTGGAGTCCACCAGTATCTGCGTCCTGATGGAAAGCTTGGGGCCTCAGGCCGCCCTGATCCAAAGGAATTACTTGTAAAAGGTGTATTATATGTGGTTGATACGCAAAACGTCAAACCACGTCATTCTCCTTGACTAAGAATAGCACAAGTATGGTTTATGCGCCACCCCAATGCCCCTTAAAGCTTTATTTTCAAGCGTTCAAGAGAGGTACCCGGACATCTATGCATGTCCCCTCTCCTGGTGCGTTCTCTATGGTGAAGGTACCACCCATCTTGGCGACACGTTCCCGCATGGAGCGTACACCGAAGTGCCCCGGAAAGGGACCTGTTGGGTCAAAGCCTTTCCCATTATCGCGTACCTGGAGGATGATCTCGTTATTCTGCCGTGCGAGTCGCAGTGCGACGGTGCTGGCGCGAGCATGCCTGACAATGTTGTGGAACGCCTCTTGTGCAACGCGGTACAGAGCGTGTTTCATCTCCAGCGGGAGATCGGGTTCATCATCCAGAGTCGCATCGACCGTCAACTTGTAGCGGGACCGCAAGACCGCCACTTGCCTGGTGAGAGCTGCCACCAGTCCTTCTATTTCCAGAGATTCGGGGCGAAGTTCGAAGATGAGCGCACGCATCTCAGCCAGTCCCGCTTCGGCGAGCGCAATCACATATTCAATCGACGCCATGGCCTGCTCGGGGTCGCTCTCCAGCGCTTCTCCGGCAGTATGAGCCCCGAGACTAATGCCGTAGAGGGCCTGTGAGACCGAGTCATGGAGTTCCCGGGCAAGGCGCTGCCTCTCCTGCAGTGCTGCCAGTTCCTGTGCCTGTTCATAGAGGAGACGCAGTTCATGCTCTCGGCTGCTTGCTAACTCGGCACGCCTGCGCAGCGCCGAGGCTAACTGACTCGTCATGATTGCTGTTACCAGGAAAACACAAAGTGTGAGCAGATCTTCAAATTTGAAGACGACAAACGTGTACAGCGGGGGAACTAGGAAGAAGTCGAAGGCGAGCACGGCCAGCAGTGAAGCCAGGCTCGCGGCATACAGGCCGCGTGTACTTGCTAATGCAAGAACCACCAGCAGATAGACAAATGAGATGGTAGGAATCCTCGGGTAGAGCTGAGCGACGGCGATCACGCTGGTGACCAGCGCTACTCCTGCTATAGCCAGCGCACTATCGCTCGCGTAGCGTCTCCAACGTGGTTCTGTGCTTGCTTTCGGGAAGGAGACACGTTCAATGTGCTTCATTCTTTCCCCGCTCGGCAGAAACCAGACCCAGACGCATTGCGCACAGAGCTGCCTGGGTGCGGCTCTGCACGCCAAGCTTCGACAAGATATGCTTGACATGGGTTTTGACAGTGTCTTCGACAATCTGGAGGGTTTGTGCGATTTCCTTATTCGACTGCCCCTGGGCCAGGAGACGCAGCACTTCGGCTTCACGCTCGGTCAATGCTCCTGTTGTTTCAGGTGCCCGTACTTCACGCACGAGGTAGGCCGAAGCCTGGGGCGAGAGTTGAACCTGCCCGGCGGCGGCAGCTTTGATCGCTCTGCGGAGTTCGTGAGCCTGTGTGTCTTTGAGCAGGTAGCCAATCGCTCCAGCCTTCACTGCGCCGACCACTGCAGCACTTTCTAACACGCTCGTGAGGGCAATAACCTCGGTTTCTGGCAGTTCACTGCGGATGGCCGAGGTCGCTGCAATCCCATCCATCAGCGGCATCAGCAAGTCCATCAGCACCACATCAGGACGAAGCTGCCGCGCCAGGCGGACTGCTTCCTCTCCATCAGCCGCCTCGCCGATCACAGCTAATTCCGGGTCGCGTCCCAGAAACATACGCAATCCCTCGCGCACGACACTATGATCGTCAGCAATCAGAACACGAATCGCCATCAGCCCTCCTCCTTTGGGGCGAGATCACCTTACCACTAAAGGGGTAGGTCAGGTTCACCCGCCTGGGCGATGTGATGAGGACCGCTCGACCTTATACTTGTCTCAGCAAGAAGTACGATCTCGTATGCAACCTGTACCGAGCGATTCACCGGCTACCAGTGTACCACAGGGAGGCGCAGCAACGCTACAGTGGACACCCTACCTGAAAGACGTACAGAGGAGATCATGATCACACTGCTCCTGGTTGATGATGACACCCTGGTCCGCCAGGGATTACGCCTATGGTTCGAACGGGCGCCAGATATCACGGTGGTTGGGGAAGCGAGCAATGGCAGCGAGGCAATTGCGCTGGCACAAACGCTTCATCCCAATGTCGTGCTCATGGATATTTCCATGCCCTCGAGAGACGGGATCGCAGCCACTGCCGCGCTGCGTGCATCGGTTCCTCACAGTGCAGTTGTACTCCTCAGTCTTCACGATGATGCGACTATGCAGGCACACGCACATGCAGTTGGAGCGGTGACATTGGTCGGGAAACAGGAAGGAGTTAAGGCGCTCCTGAGAGCGATACGCGAAGCCGGAAAGCAGGATCATAAGCCTTCTCAGGAGAGCAATACCTGTTGAGCAGCGAGGTGAGCGCTCTATGTAATACGTGCGCGAAAGGAGGTCAAGCAATTGGATTAGCTATGAACAAGCGCATTTTGCTGGGAGTCGGTACGGACTCCTCCCCTTCAACCCAATATGCTCTACGTGTCACGAGCGAACTCCTCGAGCAATCCTCACCGGACCTGCTCCTGGTTTTGCTCCATGTCATCCCCATTCCCTATGACACGACGCCTGCATGGGGGAGGTCGCCCAGGGCAATGCGCGCCTTTTCTCCTACCGTGGAGGAACGCTTGCGCGCAGAGCGAGTCCTGCAGCGAGCACGAAGCGATTTGAAGCAGCGAGGAATCGCGCCAGAGCACATCTTGCTGCTGCAGCGTGTGGGAACGCCTGCAGACGAAATTGTCAGGGCGGCACGAGAGCTATACGTGGACTACATCGTTATTGGAAGTCACGAGAGCTCGCTGCTCCAGGGGATACGGCGTGCGATGACCGGGAGTACCTCGCGCCGCGTCCTAAGGTTGGCTCCATGTCCTGTTCTGCTGGCTATCGCTCCTCGTGCACCACGCCCCAGGAGCCTGATGGCCTGGTATAAGGAAGCTGTGACCCGCTCTCTGAGCGAACACCCAGGATGCTTCATGGTCTTCACGGCCTGTGACGTAGCTCAGATGTTTGTTCCCCCCAACAGAACGGTTGGGAGCAAGGAACTGGACGCTGCGACCCGTGCCCTGGAGGAATTAGCCCGTGGTGGTGTGCTCTGCTGCCACAGCGTCAAAGGCGAATTGCGTTATATCAATGATTGATAGCCGGGCTCTCACACAGCAGCAGAGGCCCGTAGCAATGCTCAGAGGTCTTGATTGAGCATATTTGATTAGAAAGGGAGAATGATGATGTACGCGCGAGTGTTGATGGCTCAGACGAAACCAGGCAAGACGGACGAATTGATCCAGATCATCCGGGACTCCGTAATACCAGAGGTTAAGCAGGAGATAGGCTTCAAGGGCCTCTTGCTGGTCAACGAGCAAGCGACCGGGAGAGGAATCTCGATTACACTGTGGGAGACGCCAGTCGATTTGAAAGCCAGTGAGACCAGCGGTTACCTGCAGCAGCAACTTGCCAAGGTCGCTTCCCTCCTGACCGAACCTCCGGTGGTAGGGGTCTACGAGGTGAGCATCAAGGTGTAGATCTCCTACTGCGGGCGTCGCACCATTCGTCCCCGTGGCTGAAGCCAGGGGCCTTCTGGTGCGGAAAGGGTAAAAGAAATCCGCTCCTGGTGTGCCTTTCGGGTCAGACAAGAGGGGGGAAACGGACATCTGGAAGTGATGGTGCTCATGACACGTTTGCTGCTTCCTTTCACCCATGGAATCGAGGTGTCTGCCATTACCGCTGCACTCGCGCTGGCACAACGTTTCGATGCCACGCTGGTTGTCCTGTCATTGATCCATCTTCCACAAGCGCCAGACAGAGGCCCACGATGGGAAGACATCCAACAATCGAACGATTTCTTAGAGTTCGTGCACCACAAAGCGGCACGATCGGGTGTGCCTGTTGAGCGCGTTGAGATTTACACACTCAATCCGGTAAGCAGTATCCGAGCGCTCACTCAGGAAATGGTCTGTGTGGGCATCGTCCTTGTTGTGCGTCGTGGAGCGGGGGTCTTGCTTGCCACGAATGAGGTGAAACAACTGCTTGAGGATAAAAGCATGCCCCTGCATATTGTCCGGTTGCCAGTGAAGGACAGCATGTTCTCCCTCCCACGATGGTTCTCTCGTTGGTTCAAGAGCACATAGATCTATCCCATGATTCCAGGGCAGGAGGCCTACTCCTGGAAAGCCGTCTATAACCAGTCCGAGTACTCAAGCTCACGAGATGCTGAGTACATATCTTCCCGAAGAAAGATCGTTGAGCGCAATGTATGCAACAGAAAGCATCATCACTGCCTAAAAGAAATGGGCAGCACCTGAGCGCAGGCCAGCTGGGCCCCTTGCTCTGCTGGGCCGTTGTCTTTGCGGATATCGGCTCATCCGTCTACTACGTTCCCGGCATTCTTTACGGACGTGTCGGCAGCCTCGCCGGCTTCTTTGTGCTCCTGACGATGTCGGTGTTTGTCCTGCTCACGCTGAAGTATGCAGAAGTGAGCGCTCGTTTCCCTGAAGGCGGAGGGGTTGTGACGGTGGCAGCGCAGGCGATGAACTCCTGGGTGGGAGCGCTTGGCGGTATGTTTATCCTGGTCAGTTACTTTCTCACCGCTGCCATCAGTTGCCTGTCAGCGATCCAGTACTTCAGTGTCGTGCTGCCCGCTATTGGCCCTACTGTCTTAGAGATTACCATCGTCGTCCTGGTGCTCCTGGGCCTGCTCAACTGGGTCGGGATCAGCGAGAGTGCGAAGGTCAGCCTGGTCGGAGCGCTCATTGCCTTTGGGAGCGACCTGGCCATCATCTGGACCGTCTTTACCCACATTCCCATCTCTGAGCTCCCCCTGCTGTTCAGCAAGATGTTCATGCACGCGACCCTCACGCCGGCTTCGATTCTGGTTGGTTTTGCCGGGGCGTTTCTGGCCTTCTCGGGCCTGGAGAGCATCTCGCAGCTCTCACCTGTCATGAAGGCGCCGCGCAAGAGGATCATCGGCATTGCACTGCTGCTGGTAGTGATCACCATCGGGGTCACCAGTCCCCTGCTGACCATACTTTCGACCATTTTGCAACCAAACAAGGCAGGCGATCCTGTCCTTGCGACGCAGTTGATCTCGTTACTGGGTGGGCACTGGGGCGATGTCATCTTGCAGACGGAGGTAGCGGTCAGCGCCAGCCTGATCCTGATCTTTGCCAGTAATACAGCCGTGATTGGCGCTTACCACGTCTTTATGGCCCTCTCACGCATGGAGTTCTTCCCCGAATTTATTCTGAAGCGCAACATATTCCGTGGCACTCCTCACTGGTCGATTGCTTTCGCCACGGGCATTCCCATTGCCGTGCTTGTGCTGGTGCGAGGAAATATCAACATCCTGGGCGATATGTACGCTTTTGGGCTCCTGGGAGCCTTCACCGTGACCTGCATCGGGCTGGACATTATCCGTTTTCGCGAACGTAGGGCAAACCGGGCCCTGGCCTCTCAGCGAGTAGATGGGCGCGGGGAGAATGGGTATAAGTCAGCAGGACCTGCCAGAGAGTTCCAGCATTTCCACATCACCGAGCAGGTGTCTCGTTACCTCAATGGGAATGGGGCGCTCTCGGCAGATGCTTTCACGCGAGAGGCGCTGGTGACTGTCGCTTCATTGCTGCGGAGAAAGATGAGCGGCCTGTGGCAGCGGCTCGATTTCTGGTTGGGCGTGCTCACCACGCTGCTGGTCATGCTGGCATGGTCGATCAGTATCGCTTCGCAGCCGCTGGCAACTGCTTTTGGCTGTTCGGTCGCAGGCGCCGGGATGGTTGTCGCCTACATCAACTATGTTCGCGGGCGCTCGCCCGTAGTAATCCCCTACCTGGAAGGACGTATGCCGGATTCGCTGCTCGCTGTGCTTACCGCTGGCGACGAACACAACGACGCAATTATCGATGCGGCTATCAACAACGCGCGTGGGAACCCGGTCGTGTTTCTGTATCTGGCCGAGCCCCGTGCCAGGCGCGCGCCGCGACTGTGGGAGGTGGTTGATCCCTACCTGGAAGATCAGCCCGCCAAAGACACCTTGAAACTTGCGGCGCTGCGGGCACGCAAGGCGAGGGTGGCCCCCAGATTTGTGTACCGGCAGCAAAGCCCGGAGGCAGCTGCGCGCCTCTGGCAAATCGTACATCCTCGTGATGTGGTACTTTCTGCCGCGCGTGCCGCGCAATTTGAAGAGATCAATCCCGATCGCATCCGCTACGAGTTTACGCCGCAGGGGAAAATCGCGCACTTGCTCAAGCGCTGGTGAGGCGCCCATAGGCAGCAAGTTCAAGGCGCATCAGGCAATGAAAACCTTGACATAGCGTTTAGTTGTATGTCAAACTCTCTATAGAGCGAGAAACATATCCCACCATCCGAAAATACCGTGCAGCGTGGTGCAATTTCCCATCGGATCGCCATGCTGGAAAGGAGGCCATTACACGTAGCGGGCAAATCCTACGCCCAGGGTTGACGTCTCCATCATTCTGTAACGGTCCTGTCACATCGTAGTGCAGTATCTTGAGAAGTACCATCGAGTTTGTCGCTTCTCGCCAAATGGAGGAAATGCCGATGTTTCACCAATTGCTTACCCCCGTTGCGAATAACCTGTTCCTCTCGTTCCTCGTTGGTCTCATTCCTATCCTCGTTGTTCTCGTATTGCTGGGTATTGTGCGACTTCCCGCCTGGCAAGCTGCCCTTGCAGGGCTGATCGCCGGTCTCATCATCGCTATTGCTGTCTGGCAAATGCCACTAAATCTTGCCGCAAGTTCGACGCTCAACGGCTTTGCGTTCGCGCTGGTCCCTGTGATGTGGATCGTCTGGAATGCTATGTGGCTCTACAACATCACGGTACGCTCGGGCAAGTTTGAACTCTTCCGCCGCTGGATGGTGTACAATGTGCCAGCAGACAAGCGTATCCTGCTATTAATCATCGGCTTCAGCTTTGGAGCGCTGATGGAGGGCATCTCCGGTTTTGGCACTCCTGTGGCTATAGGAAGCGCCTTACTGATCGCCCTCGGCTTTTCCGCGATTGACGCAATCACAATCACGCTGATCTTCAATACAACGCCAGTCGCCTTTGGAGCGCTGGGTACGCCAATCACGACCCTGGCCGGTGTCACGAGCTTGCATGCCATCACCCTTTCGCAGATGGTCGGTCGTCAACTGCCTGTCTTTGGACTCCTGCTCCCATTCTATGCACTGTTTTTATTCATGGGTGCCCGCAGTCTGCGAACCGCATGGCCAGTCGCGCTGGTGGCAGGCCTTTCATTTGCTGTGACGCAGTTTGTAGTTTCCAATTTCCTTGGTCCGCAGTTGCCAGATGTGCTGGCTTCGCTCGTTTCGCTTCTCTGTGTCATCGGCTTCGTCCAGGTCTGGAAGCCTCGCGATATCGAGCAGTACCAGGCAAAATTCGCCACTCAGAGTGCGACTGGTACAGCCACAAGCTCTTTGGCTATTGGGGAACAGGATGTTCCTGTACCTGCACCCGGAGCAGCGGGCGGCAAGCCCAGTGCAGGTGAAGCTGTGCTCGCGTGGCTGCCCTGGCTACTTGTGAGCGCTGTCGTCATTGCGTGGACCTTTGGCAAGGTGGCGACCAGTGTAGGGCAGCAACTCATCAAGTGGCCCGGGTTGCACAACCTCGTTTTCCTGACACTCTATGGCAAGCCATATGCTGCCATCTACACCTTTCAGCCGCTGGGCACGGGTACAGCCATTCTGTTAGCGGTTGTGCTGACGACAATTATTGTGGTAGCGACCGGCTCCAGCCCGGTGGTATTCCTCCAGGCACTGGCAGATACCTGGAAACAGCTGCGCTTTGCCATTCTCACCGTCATGCTCATCATCGGCCTGGCCTTCCTGTTCAACTACTCCGGCATGGCCTACACTCTAGGGCTGGCGGTCTCGAACGTGGGCACGATCTTCCCCTTCTTCGCGGTCTTCCTGGGCTGGATTGCCGTGTTCCTGAGTGGCAGCGACACCTCCGGCAATGCGCTCTTTGGGAATCTGCAAGTGGTAGCGGCCAAGCAACTCCACCTGAGTCCGGTGCTCATGGCTGCTTCGAACTCGTCAGGTGGAGTGATGGGCAAAATGATCTCGCCTCAGAATGTTACGACGGGAGTCTCTACAAGCGAACTGGTTGGCAAGGAAGGGTTGATTATACGCAGGACGTTCCTGCATAGTATTATCCTGGCGTCTATCCTGGGGATCATTGTGATGATACAGCAGTACTTGATACCCGGGATTATTCCGCATTGATGTTTTGGCCTGGGCACTCTCGGGTGCCCAGTGATGCCTACCGTGAGAGCGCTACTTTCATGTCTCAATGCAGCGGCGCACGCTGTCATCCACGCCTTCTCCCAGGCGCACATCGTCGGCATGCAGGTAGCGCAAAAATCCCTCGACGGCCGCGCGTAATGCATCGAGCAGCTCAGCATCGGGAGTGATGTCCGGCTCCCACCACCAGCGAGCAATGGTCCACACGCCTTTCTCCAGGCGCGAATCCAGGCGGGCGACGAAGCGATCTCCATAGAAGACGGGCAGGACGTAGTAGCCCCATTTTCGGGCTGATTCAGGCTTGTAGACCTCCCAGGAGTAATCGAAATTGAATAGCTGCCGCAAGGTCTTGCGATCCCAGAGCAAGCTATCGAGGGGGCCTAAGAGGATCATGCGCGGGGCAGGTGGGAGCGCATCGAGCAATTTGAGCGTGCTGGTAAGCATGTAGTAGGGCAATGCTTCCTCGCCCACACGTACCAGCGTCAGCTCGCCCATTTCTACCAGCTGCGCTACAGCCCGCGCTCTTACTTTGGCATCTCCACAGGCGCTCCAGATGGCGGCTTCTGCCGTTGTGCGCAACAAGCCCGTTGCCTGGTGGCGCCGCAGCATGATCCAGCGATAATATGCCGCTTCATCCAGCAATGGTGGAGCGTTAAAATAGTGCGCCGGGACGACCCGCTCGGGGCGATCGTAGTAGTGGCGACCGCCCGCGCGGTGGTGTGTCAGCAGTTGGCCGCAGGCCCACAAAGAACGTAGGATGCGCTTGACGCGGGAGGTGCCATACCACGAACCGTGTTCGCCGTAACGCGAACGATCTTCGAACTCAAGGGAGGACAGCGGCCCGCGCGCATCGATCTCCGCCAGGACCGCTGCCACCGTGCCGGGATCGGACTCTAAGATCTGTCTATCGTGATAGGGACGATGCCGCTCGCGAATCAGGGCGCGCATGGGCCAGTCACTGAGGGGAACGAGGCAGGCCATCTTGTCCCAGGCATCGTAGATCAGGCGGTCGGTGTAGGCTGCTTTTTGCCAGTCATCTACTTGATAGGCAGGAACGCGAGCCTGTAAGACCAGGTCGGGGTTGCGCCCGACGGGATTGAGGGGATCATACTGGACGGTGCCCAGGCGTGCAAAGACGCCGGGCAGGTCGGCCGGCGTAAAGTGGTAGAGGGTGAGCAGGCGGCGCGCCTGCTCGCGAGAGATATGCAGTGTCATATATGCTCTTAATGCTGTCCGGGGCCGGACAGCCACTCCTGGATCAATGTTATGTGTTCCAAATAATGCTCGTAGGTGTCGCCAGCGACGTAACGCCACAAGGGCACACCTTTCGCCCAGGTAAAGCGCTGGGAGTCGAGCAAATCTTCTGCACTCGTGGATTGTACGGCCTCCTCAATCTGCGCGTAGGTGCTGCGGAAATCGGCCAGAACCCCGGCGAGTGGGCGAGATTTGCTCTGCTGGTAGAACTGCTCGTTGAGCCTGTCTATGTCCTCATCGGTCAAATCTGAGCCATAAGAGGTGGGCGTCTCGTCACGCGCAGCCGCGTGGAGGCGATCCAGCAGGATACGCTGCCAGGTAACGATATGGGCGATGTTGTCTTTGATCGACCAGGTCCCGTTCACTCCGGGCGTGGTCATCTGCGCCTCGTCAAGGGGCGCCAGGGTCTTTTCCAGCGCAGTATACCCGGTACGCATTGCATCCAGTAAGCCGGTTTTGTTCATCTGTTCGCTCATGGAGGGTTCTCCTTTCAGGTTGAGTATAGCACGAAAAGCGGGTATAATTTACCCTGATTAGGACCAATTGTTCCAGGAAAGGGCACTGCACTATGTATCACCCAACGACGCGAGTGTTGACGGTGCTGGAGCTGCTGCAATCACACCAGCGCTTCAGCGGTCCGGAACTGGCAAAACGACTGGAAGTCAACGTGCGCACGGTACGTCACTACATCATGATGTTGCAAGATATGGGCATTCCCATCGAGTCCGAGCGCGGCCGTTATGGCGCCTATAGACTGCGACCCGGCTTCAAGCTTCCCCCACTGATGTTTACGGAGGATGAAGCGCTGGCGCTCACCCTGGGCCTGTTAACTGCCAGGCGATTAGGCCTGACAGTAGCCGCACCGGCCGTGGAAGGGACGTTGGCCAAGGTCGAGCGGGTGCTGCCTACCGCACTACGAGAACGAGTTCAAGCGGTCCAGGAAACGCTGGTGATCGATGTCCATACATCGTTTGCTGCGCCGACGAGCGAGGTCCTCGGGACGCTCTGCATGGCGGCGCAGCAGAGCCGGCAAGTGAAGCTGCACTATCGATCCTGGCGCTCAGAGGAGACCGAACGGATCGTCGATCCCTATGGACTGGTCTACCTGGGAGGACGCTGGTTCGCAGTTGGCTACTGCCACCTACGAGCAGGGCTACGCACGTTCCGGCTAGACCGGGTACTACAGGCCGAGATGCGCAGCGATCGATTTGTGCGCCCACCTGGCTTCGATAGCCTGGAATACGTAACACACGCGCTTGCCAACGTACCAGGCACCTGGTTTGTTGAAGTGCTGCTCGAAACCACACTGGAGGATGCTCGCAGCATGGTGCCAAGAGCACTGGCCATTCTGGAGCAGGTAAACGGCGGCGTCATGTTGCGCTGCTACTTCGAAAACCTGCGCTGGATGGCTCGCCACCTGGTTAGCTTAGGATGCCCCTTTGTCGTATACCAGCCTGCTGAACTGCGCGAGGCGCTGCTGCAGCTCGCGGAAGAAATCAAAGAGATGGCGGTGCGAAAAGCCGACTTTGCCGGCAAGCATGCCCGATAGGATAAAACCGCACAGAACACTAGCCGCGCTGATTATCCAATTCCCTCATGCAGTCCCTACTATCGTGGCCCCAGCGCAGGGCTGCTATATCGAGTACGATAAACGCTATGAGCAAGATTAAGATGGTTGCCATGATGTTTTCCTTTCAACTTTCAGAAGAAGCGAATCTTATTAATGATGCGGTGAAGCTGATGGAGTGGGCCGCGCTTGACTGAGAGTTCCAAAGCGCTCCAGTTTCAGACCCAGGCTGATCAAGCGGTCACCAAGCCAACCAGCATATTTCAAATGGGGCCCGCCCTTCCTGCGCTGCTGAAGCCTGGCGGAGCGAACGAGTCGCTCATGCTCTGCTTCTCGCATCAACTCTTCCCGTCGCCTGTGGTACATGATGTAGTTGTAGTGGTGCAACACAGGGTGGCCTCCAAAATCTGACGAAAACATGGTAGTTCCGTCCTTTCTTGAGCAAGGTAGATGCCTGAGCACGCCCTCAGACTTCTGTCCCTGCACCCTCTTGACAAGGGAATTTATAACTGTCATAATTTGTTTTAACAGTTAGATTATAACATTTAAAATCTAACTTGTCAATAGCATTTTGCTAGTTAGTGTGCGATGTGATAGAGTATGCATAGGGAGGAGAAATTGTTCGCATGGTTGAAACAATAGAACAGGCGCCAGGCTTTGATACGACATCCGGCAACTGGTTGTGCCTAGATTTTACACATACATTGGATGGCCGCTATGATGCTTACCCAAAGGAGCTGCTCAACAACTACGGCGATCTTGTATCGTGGGGTCGATATGTACATATATTGAAGGATGACGAGGCGCGGTTGCTGCGCGAGGAAGCGACGAGCCACCCGGTAGAGGCGTCAGCAGCGCTCGAGCGGGCGATTGTTCTGAGAGAAGTGATTTATCGCTTGTTTCTGGCGATAGCAGAGGACATGTCGCCGCAAGAGGCCGACCTGGCTACGTTGAACGCCACTCTTGCGCAGGCACTGAGCCACGCGCGTATTGTACCTACAGATCATGGTTTTGTATGGGATTGGGCCGGCAGGGAAGTTGATCTTAACTCGATGCTCTGGCAGGTGGTGAAATCGGCGGCGGATTTACTCACCGCCGAGGAACTAGATGCCGTACAGGCATGCGCCTCCGAGGATTGCAGATGGCTGTTCGTGGATACGAGTAAGAACCGGAGCCGCCGCTGGTGCGATATGAAGACGTGCGGCAACCGCAGCAAGGCTCGACGCCATTACGAGCGGAAGAAACAGGCCTGAAGAGGGCTCTTTGACGCCTCTAGCTCTTTGTCACCAGTAGATTTCTTACCTGTTCGTCCATATATGTCGCAAACAGGTCCAGCACGGCAGCATCAAACGGCTCATCTTTACGGCTGCCCCGGTAGATTTCCAACGCCTGCGCGATAACACTGTGATA
>WNFD01007554.1_pt1 | contig 14608 bp, 9 predicted proteins | sample 5400491 | NCBI WGS metagenome assembly WNFD01 (sample SAMN13153343, study PRJNA577476) | soil metagenome | isolation source: 120 cm saprolite under Douglas fir tree site 2 hole 2 replicate 2 | place: USA:California | collected 2015-04-18
AGGCGGTTTGAAAACCATAATCGCAGTCGGAGCCTTCGCGGTACTGCTGGTCGCATCCTCGACTAACACGAGGGCGATGTCCGATACCCCCAAAGTCGAATCGCTCAGCATGGCAGCCGGCGAGACGCGAACGATTGACGATCTCAATCCCGCAGTGGCGCCTTCGATTAAAGTCATCACCAATCCGCACGCGATTGTTATGAACCATGAATCGCCTAACAAGCTGGTACTTGTGGGTGCTGAAGAGGGCAACTGGGAAATCTCGGTGAGACGACTGGATGGCGAAGATGTCACCTACAATGTTGCAGTCAGCGGCATCAAGGATTGGAATCATCCGCTGAAGCCCGATAAGTACCCGGCGGACGGCGCGTCCGCTGCGCGACCATCGACGCCGCTGGATTCCGGCGCAGGTACTATGTCTAAGGTCGAGCCGACCCCGGGATCGTCTTCGGCCAGCGTAGCTAGTAGCGGAGTTACGGAGCCGCGCCCGATCGGTCACGCCGAGGAGCCGCTTAGTTCGCCGGCGGTATCTTCGGCGTCATCTCCGTCGATTCAACCAGTCAGCCCGGCTCCAGGCGCGACGAGATCCACGCCCACCTCGGCGGTGGTCCCGATTCCGACAACCGTCGGTGCGCAAACCGCGTATGGTAGTTATCGTTCGGATCCTTCTATAGCAGCTTCCGGCGACACCTACTCCTACGACGGCGTTGCCTCCTCCTCTGCTAACAAACACTACCTGCCCGCCGATGGAATTTCGGTGATGACCGGGATGTCAGAGGTGTTCGATTTCGCCGATCGCATTTCGCAAGTGTCGATCGCGGATTCCGGCACGGCCGATATCGAAGTCATCAATCCGTTCCAGCTTAACCTGGTCGGGCACAAGCCGGGCTTCACCACGCTTACAGTGTGGACGCGGCAAGGACACTACGAGGAGCGCCAGGTTCGAGTTTCGCCGAGCGGCAAGCAGCAGGTGCTGCTTAGCTGCATGATCGCCGAACTGAACCGTACTGCGATCGAGAACCAGGGAATCAACCTGTCGGCCGCACTCACCAAGTATGGCATATCACTCGTTAGCTTGCCGGGCGCGGTAGGAACTCCCTACAACCCGAACACAAACTTAGGCTCGACCGGGGTCGCAGGTATCGGCGCGACGACCACCACGCCGCCACCTGGCGTGCTACCGCCTAACGGCCAGATAATTCCGCTGCTGCTTTCGCAGGGTTTAACCTATGCGCTGTCGGCAGGAAATTCCAACTTCCAGACCCAGGCGCTGATCCAGTTCCTGCAGCAAAACAACCTGGCGAAGATACTGGCGCAGCCAAACCTTCTGGCTAACTCCGGTGAGAAGGCTAAGTTCCTTTCCGGCGGCGAGATACCGATCGTAATCGCGCAAGCGCTGAACACGTCGATCGTATTCAAGGAATTTGGCACGAAAGTGGATTTCCTGCCGACTGTCACCGGCACCAACGACATCGAGCTGCTGGTTGCGCCGGAAGTATCAGAGCCGGATTTCGCGCACGGGGTGCAGTTGTTCGGTTTCAATGTGCCTGCGTTCATAACCCGGCGGGCAGATACGGTGGTTCAGCTCAAGGACAATCAGACACTGATCATCGCGGGACTTATCCTGCACGACAAACGCGAAATCATTCAGAAGGTGCCTTACCTGGGAGACATCCCATACCTTGCTGGATTCTTTCGTAACACCAGTTGGCAGAATACCGAATCCGATCTGGTGATGAGTGTGACTCCGCAAATCGTGCGGCCGTTGCCGCCTGGTGCGCAGGTATTTTCACCGACTATCGCGCCGCCGCTTACCGCCGACGCACTCCGTACCCAGCGGCTGACTACACCCGACGCCGCGAGGCCGAGGTTCTAGGGCGCGTGGAAAAGGGGACTTTGGATAAGTCTGGACAAAAGGCCTTTGCGTCGGGCAACCAGCGACTTGCGACGCTCCGCGTCTGCATCCTAGGTCATGAGCCCGAGCAACTGGCAGAGCTGAAGCGCGTCCTGGGAACAATCACCGAACCTGAGATTGAGATCGTCGATCCAGCGACGGGATTTTCGGGTAACGGCCACTCCAACTACGGGGACTTGGCGGACGTTATGATGATTGTGTTGAACCACGAAGATGAAAATTCGATAAAGTATTTCGAGCGCCACACTAACTCCGGAGCGGGTCCGGCGGTATTTGCGCTACTCTCGGACCAATCGCCCAGCTTGATGAAGCTCGCGCTGCGCATGGGCGCGGACGAAGTTCTGTTTCTGCCGCTCCGAGCCGGCGATACGACTCGTGCCTTGCTCAAAGTAAGTGAGACGCGCCGGCGCACTGAGAAGCGCGGTGGCGGTGTGGTTTGCTCGGTGGTGAGTCTGGCCGGTGGGTCTGGAGTAACTACCCTAAGTATCAATCTCGCGCTGGCACTGCGCTACGGGCTTAAGCGGACGGTTGCGCTGGTCGATCTGGATTTTCAGGCGGCAACGCTCGCAGTCGCGATGGACATGGAAACCGTCCATACCATCATGGCGCTTTCCGCGAGTGAGAAGACGATCGATTCAATTCAGATCGAAGCTGCGCTGACGCAGCATTCGTCAGGCGTCTATGTCCTGTCGGCGCCCGAGCACGTCGAAGACAGCGAAGTAGTCAGCGACAAAACCGTGGACGTCGTGATAGGACTGCTCCGCCAGATGTTCGACTTCGTGGTGATCGATTGCGGCCACAGCGTGAACGAGAACGCGGTCGCGGCATGGGAGCGATCGGAACACATCCTGTATCCGGTAACGCAATCGATCACGAGTACGCGATGCGCCTGGCGCTTCATGGAAGTGTTCAAACGGCTGCGAATCCACGGCGCCCAGCCGCAGTTCGTGCTTAACCACTATCGACCGAACTACTCGATCAGTCCCGAACAAATCACCGAAACGCTCGCGCGGTCGATGTACGCGAAAATCCCGCGCGACGAAAAGGCCATGGAAAAAGTCGAGTTGCTTGGCAAGGATCTCTGGCAAGTCGCCGCGACTGCGCCGATCACCAGGAGCTTCGAGGAGCTGGCCAAAAAAATCGGCGTGCCCGCGCAAGCCGCTGAGCGCGAGCCGACTGGCGGCAGAATTTCGCGGCTGGTCTCGTCGATCGTGTATCGGACCCGAGGAGCATCGGAATGAGTCTCGCTGATCGAATCAATCACGCGGAGAAAGGACTTCCCGGCCGCTCGCATTCGCTGGTCACGTCGTCGAAGCGCGTCCGCGATCCATTGGCGGATAGTTTCCAGCAACTCAAGTTGTCGGTGCACAACCGCCTGTTCGAGACTATCGATGTCGCACGCCTGGAAAATCTGGATCCCGATGTAGCACTTACGAAAGTCACCGAGACCATCGAAGAGATCCTCAACGAAGAAGGACGCCTCATCACCGATACCGATCGCGAACGCCTGATCAATGAGATCAAGAACGAGTTGCTAGGGCTGGGGCCGCTCGAACCACTGCTATGGGACGACAGCATAACCGATATTCTGGTCAACGGTCCGCGCCAGGTTTACATCGAGCGCGACGGCAAGCTCCATCTGACCAGGATAACTTTCCAGGACGATCAGCACTTGATGCTGGTGATCGATCGGATCGTGTCGCAGGTTGGCCGCCGCATCGATGAAGCGTCGCCGATGGTCGATACGCGTCTTCCTGACGGCTCGCGCGTAAACGCAATCATCCCGCCGCTGGCGCTGCGCGGTCCCTCGATGTCGATTCGCCGTTTCGGACGCAAGCGCCTTAGCATCCAGGTCCTTGTCGATAAGGGCAGTCTCACCAGCGAGATGGTCGAGTTCATGAAGCTGCTAGTGCGTGCGCGGCTTAACATCGTCATTTCGGGAGGTACTGGTTCGGGTAAGACCACCTTGCTCAACTGCCTTTCATCATTCATCCCGGAAGACGAACGAATAGTCACGATCGAAGACTCGGCCGAACTCGCGCTGCAGCAGCCACATGTGGTTGCGCTTGAGAGCAGGCCCGCGAATATCGAAGGCAAGGGTGAGATTACCCAGCGCGATCTGGTGCGTAACTCTTTGCGCATGCGACCCGATCGAATAATCGTCGGCGAGTCCCGCGGCGCGGAAGTGTTCGACATGCTGCAAGCGATGTCCACTGGCCACGACGGCTCGCTTACCACCATTCACGCTAACAATCCGCGCGACTGCCTATCGCGCCTGGAACTGCTGATGATGCTGACGGGCGCCACGATGCCGGAGAAAGCGATGCGCCAGCAAATTAGCTCGGCGATCAACATCATCATTCACGTCGCGCGGCAACAGGACGGGACGCGGAGAGTAACCAAAATTTCGGAAGTGAGCGGCATGGAGGGTGATGTGGTTATGATGCAAGACCTATACGAGTTCGTCCGTACCGGAGTGACAGCCAACGGCAAGATAGTTGGCACCTTTCGACCTACCGGAATCCGCTCGGCCTACTCGAGCCAGCTCGAGGAAGCCGGCTATCGCAGCGAAATTGCGTCGAATGAGTCTTGAGCATGGACGAACTACTAGCCGCAGCTATTTTCTCGATTGTGTTTGTCTCGATGCTGGTTTACATGTCGCGCAGCTATGGCATCGCAGAGGTGAATCGATTGGCGGTCGGCCGGATGGCGCCTCAGCGCTTGGCCGACGATGAGATGCTTCGTCACAAATTGCCTGAGCCCGGCCTAATCGACGGCTGGCTGCAGAACGTCAATCTCGCGCAGCGCCTGGAAGAGAACATGTGGCAGGCGGGACTCTATACGCGAGTCAGCAACACCTTCGTGGCAATCGTGCTGCTGGCGGTGGCGGGCGCCGTGTTAGGCATCCAGGAAGGTCAAAGCTCGCTCTACGCGATCGGTGCAGCTGTCGGGTTAGGTTCGTTGCCGGTCGTTTATATCAGGATGCGGCGCAAGCGCAGATTGAAAGCATTCAACCAGCAGTTGCCTTATGCGCTGGACCTTATGAAGTCATCGCTGGAAGCTGGACACTCCTTACAGCGCGCCTTGCAGGTGCTGGTTGGTGAGTTTCGCGATCCCCTGGGAGGCGAGTTCCGTACCGTGCTCGAGCAAACCCGGATAGGTCTGCCATTGCCACGCGCGCTCGAAGAGCTGCTGCGCCGGGTGCCTGAGGATGATCTAAGGTTAATGTCGGTAGCAGTCAGAGTGCAATCCGAGGTCGGCAGCAGTCTCGCCGGAATCATGGGACGGCTTTCGGAACTCGTGCGATCGCGGCAGCGGCTACGGCTTCAGATCCGCAGTCTTACCGGCCAGGCACGGATGGGCGGGATAGTGGTCGGGCTGATGCCGATTGTTGTGCTGTTTATTTTTTCGGTGACCGAACCAAACTACACGCGCGTCCTGATCGACGACCCTACCGGGCATCTGATCATCAAGTTTGCGCTCTTCGCCGATTTGTTGGCCGCTCTGTGGATCAGGCGCCTGCTGAAGGTGATTTATTGAGATGACTGCGATCGTTGCAAGCGTGATTCTTTTTTTGCTCTTGTACGGTGGTATGGCAGCCCTATGGCTGTCGCGCTTCGCGCGGAACCGGCCGGTCGATCAGCGTTTCGATGATCTTGCGGTGAAGGTTCGCGTCGCGGACAACAACTACGAGCAAAGTGGCGTAGGTCGTCTGTTTCTGCGATGGGCGATGGATCGGCTGCCGCAGCCCGATCCAGAAAATCCCCGCACCGAAAAATTGATGCAGCAACTCACCTATGCCGGTTTTGCCGGTAGTGGCGGGTTGAGCCGCTTCAACAAAGGCCGTTTCGCAGCGCTGGCCGGAGGTCTGACTATTGGCTTGTTGTTCGGCCTCATCTATGGCTCGGAAACCGGAGACATACTTGTGTTTCTGATCCTCGGTGGCGCTCTTGGTTCGATCTTGCCCGCCTACTACATCAAGCGACAGGTTCGCATTCGGCAGGACGCGATCTCGACTGAGCTGGCAGGGGCGCTTGACCTGCTGGTCGTTTGCGTTGAATCGGGCCTGGGTTTGAATGAAGCGATCAGAGTTGTAGGCGCCGAGTCCCAGCGCCAGAAACAGGTCATAGGTCGGGAACTGGCGCAAGTCGCCGGCGAGATGTCCGCGGGCAAGTCGATGGGTGAAGCTCTTCGCTCACTCGCCGAGCGCACCTCGGTGGAAGAAATGAGGCCGCTAGCCGCCACCTTGATTCAAAGCGAACAACTTGGAACGCAAATCGGGCCGACGCTTCGTGTCAGCGCTGATTCGATGCGCAACGCCCGGCGGCTGCGCGCCGAGGAAAATGCGCAGAAGCTCAGCGTGAAGATGTTGTTTCCGCTGGTGTTATTGGTCTTACCCGCGATGCTGGCGCTCGTGCTTGGGCCCGCGATGATCCAAATCGTCAGGACGCTTAACCCTTAGTGGCCATCCGCGCATATCTCTCGCGAACAGGTGGATCCGAACCATGCTATCCCGACTAGCTCGAACTATGCGCTCGAAGGCGTTAGCGTCGTCCACTTCTCATGGGACGCGACGTTGGATGTCGCGTGGCCAGATGATGGGAATGGCAGTGGTCTCGATGGTCGCGTTTTTGGCCGCCGCCGCGCTGGTCGCAGACTCAGTCGTGCTCTACCTGAACTGGGGACAACTACAAAAGTCCGCAGATGAGGCTGCGCTCGCGGGCGCTAACTATGTTATCGATAGCCAGTCTGCGGCTACCACTGCCGCTACGACCTGGGTTTCCAACAATGGCAAAACCGGCGACACGCCAACTATAACTTTCCCGGCTACAAATCAGGTCAAGGTACAGATCGCGCGTACGGTTCCACTGTACGTACATCCGCCGGGCATACCCACTCTGCCGGTTAACGTAACCGCGATCGCCGCAGCGCTGAATATCAACGGCGCCAACGGATTTCAGCCGATCGCAGTGCAGTGCAACGGCACTTTTGGCAGCGCCGGTTGCCCGTACTCTTATTGCCCGGCGAATTCGAGCACCTGCGCCTCGACTACTTTGAGTGGGATACCACAAGCTAACAACCCTCCTCCCGGAGGGTTCGTTCCACCTGCTTGGGGCAAGGTCAATCCGCCCGCCTGCGGCAACGGTGCTAGTTCGTTCGCGGCGTGTGTTGCGGTCGGAGTCAATCAGACGTTTTTCATTGGTCAGAATATTCCGACCAACAACGGAAACATAAATTCGACGGAAATGGGCGCGATCAACAGTCGCATCAGCAGCTCAGGTTGCTCGAGCCCATGCTCGGTTACAGGAAACTGGTCGCGGGTTCCGCAAGACCCAAGAAATGTATTGCTGCTGCTCGTTAATTTCGGCAGCAACGGCTCTTCCGGCGTAACCATTACCGGTTTCGTATCGGCCTGGATACAAAATGTAGGTACTCCGCAGCCTCACGATCTACAGGTTCAGATGATTCAATCAGTAGGCGGTAGCGGAAGCGGAGACGCCGGCGGGCCCAGCACTGGAGCGCTGCAGGTGAAGCTCATCCAATGACGCGCGAGCGCGGCGAAAGCTCAGCTCTAAGTCGAACTAGCCCTGCGAACTCTCCAGATCGTGGAAGCTCAGCCCACAGTTGACGCAATGCCTCCCCCAGAGAGCGCGAAGTCCGAGCGGCAGGCGAGCGAGACTTCGCGCGCGGAAAAACAGATCGCTGCATCGGGGACAGCGGTCGCGCAAACGTATCGCCATCGATCCGATCATCAGGCTCCAGAAGACTCCTGCAACTATCAGCGCCAGAACCGCGGCGGCCGGAATCATTATGAGCGGGCCGTTGCCGACCGGGATGCCGCCGATAATTCCGACCGCCACAAAGCACGTCGCCGACCATCGGGCGGTCCTGCCGCGACCCTTGATTCGCTCGAGGCTCTTCCGTTCTTCTCCGCTGATCATCGCAGTCTCTCGCTCCCCCACCTGCTCGAGCGCCTCTTCAATGTAGATGGGAGCAGGAATCATTCCGCATCCGTGGAAGCGCTCGACGACCTGACAATGTCGTGGGAAATCCGACGATCTTCTCGCATTTTCAATGGTTCGCGCTTGGCCGAGGCGACAACGGTGGTCGATAAATTTTTGACGGCCTGCGTTTGGTTGCCAAAATTGTGTCACAAATGAAACGAATCGTGGCAAGTTCGACTCAAATCGAGACCTTTCCCACCGATTCGAATCGATCCTCCCCACCGATCGCTTTGGTTAGACCGTCTGAGGCGGAGCTTTCGCGACGCGCGAGCGCAGCGAGCCCCGAGTCCGGAGCGCCAGCGGAGGCGAGGGAGTACGCCCATCAGCCGATCGATACGACTCATCGTCAAGCACTGATCCAGACTGCGCAGGCGTTCCTGATTTATCTGCTGCTCGCCCTGCTCTTCTTCGGCCGAACGCTTATCGGGCACTGGTCGGATCGCTTCGTCGGAAGTGGCGCCGATCCTTCGCAGGCGATGTGGTTGCTCGCGTGGTGGCCATACGCACTGCAGCATCACTTGAATCCGTTCATAACGGATTTCGTCTGGGCGCCAGTAAGTTTCAATTTCGCGTGGATGACGTCCATCCCGTTTCCAGCACTGCTAGTGTGGCCGCTAACTGAAAGCATCGGGGTAGTGGCGACCTACAACATCCTGGCGATTCTAAGTGTACCCACCGCGGCCGTCGCCAACTACGCATTATGCCGGCGCCTGGTGCATAGTCACTGGCCCTCGGTGATGGCCGGTTTCGTGTTCGGCTTTTCGTCTTACATGCTTGGTCAGCAACTAGGGCATATGTGCCTGACTATGAACTTTGCGGTGCCGCTTGCCGCCTACCTGGTTGTGCGCCGACTGGAAGCGAGCATCAGCGCGACGCGATTCATAATCCTGCTGTGCGTTACAATGGTTTGCCAGTTCGGCATCGACCTCGAGATATTCGCTACCGCCAGCTTGGTAGGCGCGATCACCTGGCTGGTCGGCTACCTATGTTCGCCCGAAGAGGTGCGAAGGCGGTTGCATCAGTTGCTACGCCCGATCGCCGCTTGCTATGCGATTACAGGTCTAATCGTTAGCCCTTATCTCTACTACTTCTTCGCCTACCCGGCCTTGCATCAACCATTCTGGCCGAGCGACAGGTACTCGATCGATCTGTTGAATCTCATGATTCCGACGTCCTTGAACGTGCTCGGCTCGTTCGGAGTGTTAGCAGCAACCTCGGCGAAGTTCACCGGATCATTGATGGAGCAGGGTGGCTACCTCGCGCTCCCACTGATACTGATCGCGTCGGTCTGGGTCTCACGACATTGGCGTGAGCCGCTCTGCAAAGTGTTGGTGATACCGATGGTTGCCACTGTGATTGCGGCATTGGGGCCCTTTCTACAGGTAGGAGGAAAATGGATAGCGCTGATGCCGTGGCTGATACTGGGACGAGCACCACTGCTAGAACACGCGCTGCCGTCGCGATTGATGGTGTTTCCGCCGCTGGCGTTAGCTCTCATCGCGGCGTTCTGGCTGTCAGACCCTAAGACTCGGCGCGCGACCAAGGCTATCGCGGTAGTATTCACGCTGCTTCTGATGTTGCCGAACCCCTCCGTAGAGCTATGGGCCCAGCGTGTCGATACGCCGCGCTTCTTCGCCGACGGCACCTATCAACAGTACCTGTCGCGCAAGGACGTAGTGATGACGCTGCCATTGGGCGAGAAGGGTTCTTCGATGCTGTGGCAGGCGGATTGCGATATGTGCTTTCGCAACGTCGCGGGATGGACCGGGGTTCAGCGCTTTGCCGTTCGCCGCTGGCCGATCGTGAACTACTTTCTTGGCGCACCGGATCTTAACGACAGGGAAGCCCAACTGGGTGCTTTCGTCGCGGGTACGGGTGTGACGATGGTGATCGTGGATGATGCCCATCCGGACGCCAAGCGATGGAACACGCTGGTATCGACGTTGGGAACCAAGCCGGTCACGGTTGCGGGAGTGTCATTGTACAGAATCAATCCCCAAGCCCTGCGTGCCCATCACAATTTCAGCGGACTCACAATGGAGCAGCTAGCTCTGCAACAGCGCTTCGCGGCGGTCGCCACGGCGGCGGATCGCTACCTGAGCGCGGGTCACGACCCGACTAGCATCACCGAAGACTCCTTGATCGATCATGCGGAGCTGCCGGCTGATTGGCGCGCTCTACCGATATGGGCCGATATGCACTTGCACCCATGGGGTAAAGGCGGCGTCGCAGTCGAGCTGCTAGGTTCTCCATCCGCACTGGAAGTCATCTGCAATCGCTATCGCAGCCAAGCCAGTGACGTGTACCTGCCGTTTCCCCTTATCCTCGACGGAACCAGCCATAGGAGCAGGCTGATGCGCACTCTCAACCATCTTGTTTTGCCGCGGCCTGCGATGCCCGTTGACGGCGAATCGCTACGAATACTGCGGTTCAATTTCAGCGGCGAGCAGCTTCATCGGGTTGCACTACAGTCTGTGAGCGTCAACTATACAATCTCGCCCGTTCTTTCGACTCGACTAACCCCATGACTGGCGGGACGGCTCGCGTGCAGGCTTTCGTTACCTCTGAAGCAGTGGTCGCCGCTCCGGCGAAGAAGCGAATGTCACTTCTTCAGTATTCGCCTGCGCTGGTTGTTCTGATCGTTGCTATTGTCGATTCGCAGCGGTATGCCGATCCCGATCTTTGGGGACATGTGCGTTTCGGACAGGATGTACTCAAACAAGGTCACTTAGTCCTCCTTGAACCTTATTCGTATTCTGCTCCGGGCCATTTATGGCTTAACCATGAATGGCTGTCGGAAATTTTGATGGGCTGGCTGTACAACCACTTCGGCACGGTCGTAGTTCTGTTCCTGGTCGACGGGATGACAGAGGCTGGCGCGGCGCCTTCGATCCAGTTTGCGGTACTGACAACTGCGGCCGTGACGCTGGCGTTGCAGGTACAGTTCCGGCCGCAGCTTTTTACATTTATGTTGCTGAGCGCGCTGCTCGCGATTCTTGCTAAGTTCAACTATCGCGGACGCGCACGAGTATGGTTGGCGATTCCGATGCTGGCGCTGTGGGCCAATCTGCATGGCGGATTCATAATGGGACTGGCGGCGCTTGGCATCTTCGGCGCTACAGTATTGATCCAGGATGTACTTGCAGGACGCGCGATCACGCGGGGATTCAGAATACTATCGATCACCGCTGCATCGGCCATCGCTACCCTGGCTACTCCGTACGGGTTAGGAACCTGGCAAGTGGTGGTGCACGCACTCGCCAACCCCTATACCCGCACTGTGATTATTGACTGGCAGCCTCTAATCAGCGCACTGTTCTCGCGAGTCAGCGATTACCACGCAACCTACCTTTATATCCTGCTCGGCCTCGGATTGTTCAGCGCGCTTTTCATCACCTACGGATTGACTCCGGGCGGCGATCTTCCGCTGTTTCTGATCGCTGGCGTCATGATAGCGGCCGCGTTTGCCTCGATCCGGAACCTTCCGCTCGCCGTGATAGCGACTGTGATTCCACTTAGCCGGCATCTCGATCTGGCGCTCGAGGCGAGGCGGGAACGCCGGGGATTGCCTTCACGTTTACCGCGTGAGCGCTGGAACCTGGCCAATCAAATAGTCGTGACAGCTATCGCGTTCTGGCTGACGATGACGAATGGACTGCTATCCAACAAACTGGTCGCCAGCAGCCCATACCCGGTCGGCGCGATCGCTTTCATGCAGGAGCATCACCTGCGCGGTAACATCCTCGCCAACTTCGGATGGGGCCAATACGTCATCTGGCACCTATCGCCACCGAGCAAAGTTTATATCGACGGACGCTACGACACGGTTTATCCAGCAAACGTGATAGACAACTATGTTTCGTTCCATTTCGCCCTCGCGGGCGCAAGAGAATTTCTCGCCAGCAGCTCACACGATTTCGTGCTGCTAAGCCCAGAGAACAAGGCGCTTCGCATCGCGACCGTTGAGACGGGGTGGAAGGAACTCTACCGCGATAACAGCTGTGTGCTCCTTGGCCGCTTAAGCCCTGCGATAAAGAAAATCGATGCGGTGACAATGAGCCCCGCGAACACCCCCAAGAGCTATTTTCCCTAGTCGTGCTTTCGCCGTGCGGCTACGCTCGTCCAGACAAAGCAAAACATCCGCGCGGAAGATTAGTCGCAAAACGCGATCCTCTTCAATCGCGTCAATCTGCATGGTTACGGTCAGGCGACGTTTGAATTCGAAACCCAAGCCTTGAAGTTGGTGTCAATTGCCCGGATTTCGAGAGTCGGGAACAGCGGCGAGAAAAGAAGTGGTCTTCTCGACCGGCGGAGAAGCTCGTAGATTGCTTGCGGCCTTGGCGAGCGCGGCTGCGGTGAACTCGAATAGCATCCTGTTGAGTGTACTATCAGCACTATACTGCTGCCGTGGGCGCCACTCATAGTTCAATGGAAATTGAATGCGTGAAGTAACATCACGATAACGTTCGGCGATCGGTTGAAGCGCTCGGTATGATCCCATCATGGCGATTCCGATGTGACCGCCCGGAAGTGGCCCTACGGCATAGTCATCAAAGGCAAGCGGATCAACATCTACTTTCCAATCGTCGGGAAGGAGAGAGTAATTCTTTAGTCTGAAGGCGGAAAGATCCTTCAACTGGTGACCGCTGGCAAGATAAGCGGCTGTAGCTTCCAGAATCGCGTCGAACCGTAGTGCCAGCGCGCGCGACTCGAGCCACTCGCGCGGAAGTTTTCCATACGCCGCGAATTTTCCATGAGGTATCCTGTAAATCAAGGCACCACCGTCAGCCGTCGGCGCGATTCCAAGATTGCTGACGACCGGCAACCATGACTTCACATTCGGATCATGCTGATCGATGACCAGAACAGAGACATCATGGCTAGCGATAAATGCCTTCAGTTGCTCGCCCGCTTCCGGTAGATCGATCGCACCGCGAAAAAGGTGAACGATAGGAAACTGATCGAGTTCGAAAGGAATCCGTGTCACATAGCCGCACGCCATCCTAAACTGCATGTCTGCGTAAGCCTGCCAAAGCATCGATATGCCCTTCTGCGCGAGCGGTGAAACAAGGCAGGCATTTGTATCGGTGTACGCCAGAAGCGGGCATCGGGATTGGGTAACATAAAGATGACGATCAACACCGCTGAAATCCTCTTCGCCCACGGATTTACAGTCGGATCGGCCAACCATGATGCAACTACGATCGCTAGAATCAGAAACGCATAGAGCGTGAACCGAACCGGAAGTGCAGCGGAGATCAGAGGAAGATGTTGAGCCAAGATCCATGGCATCGCGATTGTGCGAACACCGTCAACATGCAGGACCGGGCCTAACGCCGCGACACATACAAGAAACAACATCGCATAACATAGCCTGGTTTTCGGGAGCTGCCATCGATTCCGTCGCCATGCTTCTGCGACTACTAACAGCGGAATAGTGAGACAGGCGCCATTCTCAAGAATGTTACCGCTGAACCTTTGGGTTAGAGAATCGACCCTGGACACCGTTCCAAGCAGATTCAAACGGGTTGGTACAATGGAGTTCACTATATCGGCTGAGAAGCCATAAGTTGATCGCACAGTCTCATCAAAATCGCCCGATGCAATTAGAGTGTAGATGTAAGGACTGATAGCAATGAGCGCGAGCGCATACGCTACCACTATCGGACCGATCAGCTTTTCGAGCCGAAGCTCATGAGGGAAAAGAATCATCGCTAGAAGCAGGGCGACTCCGCCAAAGAAGGTCGCCGTTGCCAGCAACTCGAGGGAACAAAGTGCTTCGACGAGCAACAACAGTGTTAAGAGCGTCATGAAGACGCCGGTGTTCATCTTTCCTTCGACTTTCGCGAGAGTTAGCAACAGGAAGAGCGGAATAGGAAACGTCATTATAAGGTTAGCATGGCCAAGGATCTGTCCTAGCATGTAAGGTGAAAAGCCAAATATGAATCCGCCAAGCATCGATGGCCAATAGGCTTTCGTAATCGACTGGCAGAGCAGAAAAGTCGCGAAAGCGGCAAGTGCCGGCGCAGCGAGGACCAGCGAGTTGTAGGCGGCGACCAAGCCAAACGTATGTGCCAGCGGCCAAACGGCTAGTGCCGGCAAGGGAATCGTCATTCCCCAGGACAGATTTATTCCCCGCGGCGCCCATATCAGATTGGTATAGAACGGGTTGAGTCGGTGCTGGATCGCATAGGGCCACCAACGAATAAACCACATTGATTCTGAAGGGTCAGTCTCGAACCCGATATACGTCGTCTGAAACGCTCCTACTACATCTCGGGCGAAGAACAAGACGGAAGCTAGTGAATAGATCCCCAACGATACTACTCGGGCTAACATGCAGTTGGACGCTCGCCGCGACTCTATTGCTCTTTCGCACATCTTCCTTGATCTTCGTCGGCCAGAGCCTAGTTGCGAAAAATCGTTACAGCAAGACGCTTGAAATTGCTGGCGCCGATGCTGGCTGGAAGCAACTCTATCGAGACGGTAGCTGCGTGTTGTTCGGCCGGCTGACTCCTGACATACAGAAGCTCAAGTCAGTGACGATCGATCCGGCAGCCACTCCGAAGAGCTATTTCCCCTGACCATATTTCCGGTTGCGTCGTGACGCTTCGGCGGCCGGTCATGGCCGTTCTTTGAGTTTATGTTACGCACCGTTTAATCTAAACTGAGCAAAAGTAACTTATTG
>WNFD01014184.1_pt1 | contig 14608 bp, 14 predicted proteins | sample 5400491 | NCBI WGS metagenome assembly WNFD01 (sample SAMN13153343, study PRJNA577476) | soil metagenome | isolation source: 120 cm saprolite under Douglas fir tree site 2 hole 2 replicate 2 | place: USA:California | collected 2015-04-18
ATTGTCGATCCCGCGGAGCTGACCTTTCCGTTCGACGATCCAACCCTCTTTTTGTCGATGGAGGACGAGCGGAAGATTGAGGTCAACCCGCGTGAGATCAAACAGAGCTACCTGGAAGAGTTCGGGGCCTTTCTAAAGAGCGTTCGGACCACTTGTGCCGAGGCAGACGTGGACTACGAGCTTGTTCGAACCGACGAAAGCCTGGACGCGGTGCTTCTGCGGTTTCTCTCCCGGCGGCAGGAGAGGCGGCGATGACCTTCGCGCATCCCTGGATGCTGCTCGGAGCGCTGGCCGCCCTGATTCCGCTCTTGATCCACCTGTTTGACCGGCGGCGTCCACGCCCGCACCCATTTGGGGCGATTTCTTTCGTTCTGCGCAGTCAACGCCGGACCGCTTCACGGCTGAGGCTGAGGCGCCTGTTGCTCTACCTGTTGCGCACCGCGATTCTGATTGCCCTTCCGGTGGCGTTGGCCAGGCCGGAGCTGAAGCGCAACGCGCAGATAGCATCCGTCGTTCGCGGCCCGGCCGCTACATCGATCATCATCGACGCCTCGCTGTCGATGCGTTACCGGGACGGCGGAACGACCCTCTTCGAGCGTGGGCGGGAACAAGCGCGCGATGCCCTGCGCGACCTGCTCCCGGATGAGCCCGCCAACGTCGTAATCTGCGGCCCGGGAACCGGAACGCCCGCCTCGCCCTCATTCGATCGAGGGCAGCTGAGGTCGATCATCGATTCGGCCAAACCGACGTTCGGATCCGCGGACGTCAATCGATGCCTCGATTTGGCGGCCCGCTCGCTCGAGGAGAATCCGATGCCCGGCAAGCGACTGGTGCTGATCTCGGACCTGACCGCCAACGCGCTGCATTTGAGCTTGCCGCCGCCCACGCTGGAAGGACCCAACGGGGAACGGCTGGTGCCGGAGGTGGTGATTCGAGACGCCGCCGGTGGAAAGCAGTCGCTTCCCAACCGGGCGGTGGTCGACTTGAAGATCGATCCCGCCCTGCAGCTCGGTCCTCGAGCGTTTCAGTTCACCTTCACAGTACGCAACTTCTCGCCGGAACCGGTGCGCGATCTGGAAGCCTCGCTCAAGCTGATGGGGCAGGTCGTTGCCAAGGGGTTCCTGGATATTCCGGCGAATGGAGCAGCCCAAAAATCGCTCAGTTACCGCTTCACTTCAGGGGGAGTATTTCCGGGCGAGGTGGTGATCTCCGGAGACAATCTGGCGGCCGACGACCAGCGTGCGTTCATCATCAATGTCCCCAAGGAGCTTCGCGCGCTGATCGTCAATGGGCAGCCGAACACCGTTCGCTACCGGGACGAGGCCTTCTTCGTCGAGGCGGCTCTTAGCGCTCCCGGGTCCCCGGTGCGGGAGACGACCAAAGACGCCGAGGCGGCATTCCACGATTCTTTCGACCAGTACGAGCTGATCCTTCTGCTCAACGTGAGCGCCCCAGGCCCCGAAGTCTCGCAGCGATTGGTCGACTTCGTCCGTCGTGGGGGCGGCCTGTTGATCTCTTTGGGCGACCATGTCGAACCGGATCTCTACAATAAGCAATTGGCGGAGCTGCTGCCCTTGCCGCTGCGGATGGTGAAGACGGCGGTGGATGCGGAGGAGCCCGATGCGGAGAAGAAGGCCGCCAAGATAGGTAAGATCTCGGTTGACCATCCGATCTTCTCCCTGTTTACCGGACAGGCACGCGAAGGATTGATGAGCGCGCGTTTCTATCGGTACATGCTGCTCGAGCCCGCCCCGGGCGGAAGCCCCGGCAACGGCGCCCCGGTGGTGCTCGCCACCTTCGAGGACGGAGCTCCGGCGGTCGCAATTGCGCGGCGCGGGCAGGGGCGGGTGCTCCTTTACACATCGACCGTCGACCGGGATTGGAGCGACTTTCCGATCCGGACGAGCTTCCTCCCATTGATGCAGCGCTTTTCCGCCTTTCTCAGCGGCTCGCTCGAAGAGCGGGAGGACATCAAGGCCCGCGTCGGCGAGTCGATCTCGCTGTCATCGCCCGGCCATGAAGTGGTCGGCAGCGTCCGAGCGCCTTCCGGGGCGATGGTCCCCGTTCGCGCGCTGGACGAAGGGCGGTTCCTGGTAGGACCGACCGAGGAGCCCGGAGTTCATCAAGTCCAGGATGCGGATGGGCGACCGTTGCCGGAGCTCTCCTTCGCGGCGGTTCTCGATCCATCGGAGAGCGATCTGGCGCGAATCAAGCCCGATGACCTCTCCGCCTATTTCGGCGAAGGATCGGTGAAGGATTCTGGCCCGGACAGCAAACAGCGCCGCCTTCCCTTCTGGAGCTGGCTGATCGTGGCGGCGGCGGTGGCATTCTTCTTCGAGGGAGTGTTGTTGCGAAAGTAGCCATGCCCAGCGACCTTCATCGCCAGTGCGCCCGGATGTTCATGGTTGGCTTTGCCGGCCAGGATCTGGACCCGGGCTTCGAGCAGCTGCTCGACGAGGGGATTTTCGGAGCGATTCTCTTTGCGCGGAACATCGGCACTGCGCCAGAGGTTGCTGACCTCTGCCGGCGGATCAAACAGCGCGCCTCCGCGCCGATCGCCTTGGCACTTGATCAAGAGGGCGGCCGCGTGGCTCGCCTCCGGGGCCCACCGTTCACCGCCGTTCCCGCGATGCGCGAGATTGGCTCTCGAGCAGACATCGACCTCGCGGAGCGATGCGGCCGGTTGCTCGCTTTCGAGCTTCGCGCGGTGGGCTTCGATTGGAATTTCGCTCCGGTGCTGGACGTAGACACCAACCCGAAAAATCCGGTGATCGGAGATCGGGCGCTGCACAGCGAAGCTTCGCAGGTTGCCCGCCTAGGGGTGGCGCTGGCTCGCGGCCTTGAAAGCGGCGGGGTCGCGTCCTGCGGCAAGCATTTTCCCGGGCACGGGGACACCGCGAGCGATTCACATTTGACGCTGCCCCGCCTTCCCCACGACATGCAGCGTCTTCGCAGCGTCGAGCTGGTGCCGTTCCGGGCGTACGCCGAGGCCGGACTCGCGGCGCTGATGACGGCGCACGTGATGTTCGAGGCGGTAGACCCGGGGGTGCCGGCAACGATGAGCCGTCGGGCGCTCGAGGATGTCCTTCGGGGCGAACTGGGGTTCGAGGGCGTGATCGTCAGCGACGATCTGGAGATGAAGGCGATCGCCGACCACTATCCGCTGGAGGAGGCGGTTGTTCGCGGGGCGGTCGCGGGCGTCGATCTGTTTTTGGTCTGCGAACACGCTTCCTCACAACATCGCGCGATCGAGGCTCTTGTCCGGGCGGTTGAATCGGGCGACGTGTCGCGCCGCCGGATCGACGAATCCGTCCGACGGCTGGACGCTTTGGCGGCGAGGTTCGCCCACCCGGCTCAGGACTTGCTCGCGTCGCTGGGCAGCGCCGAACACCGCCGAATGTCCGAGGGGTTTCGGGGCGGGGCGGTTGGACCGGATCCAACTGCGCGGCGCAGCTGAGGTTGCCCGCCTTGACAGGAACGCAATTCGGCGCAGCTTGGCGGCCATGATCCTTGACCACTACCAACCAGAGTCCGACCTCTACGCCCTCCTCGACGTCAGTCCTGCCGCGGCGCACGAAGAGGTGAAGCGGGCGTTTTATCGAGCGATCCGCAAGGTCCACCCGGACCTCAACACCGGCAAGAGCCGCTTCACCGTCAAAACACAGCGAATCAACGAGGCGAAGATCCTTCTCAACCCGGGGCTGCGCGCCCAGTACGACCGACTTCGAGCCGAATTCCTGGCGACGAAGGGAGAGGCACCGTCGAGACCCAGACCTCGAAGAAGGCCCCGGCGCCGCGCCAGGGCGGCGTCCCCTGCGCGCCATACAAAACCGGTGGATCGGCGGACATGGAAGCGCCTGGCGATGGCTTTCTTGCACGGGCTTATCAGCGAACGCTGATCGGCGAAGTCAGCTCCTTCGCTCGAGGATGCTCAACGCGACCATCGAGTAGAGGAATCCTTGGGCGATCAGCGGCTCCTGGCGCGACAGCTCCACCAGCTGGCTCACCGGGCGCGAGCCATCGATCTTGGCCAGAAGCTCGCCCTCCCAGTTCTGGAGCTGAAGCTCGTGCAATTGATAGGCCGGCTGAAGCGAGGGCATGAGGAGATCCTGCGGCTGCAGCAGCCGGCGCAGCCGCTCGGGCTTGTAGAACTTCTTGATGCCCCGCAAGATCATCGTTGCCGGGTGCACGTCCAGCTTGATCGGCTCGGAGATCGCCTTGTCCTTGAAGGTGAGCACGTAGGCGCCGTCTTCCCAGCCGAAGAGCGAGTAGATGATCGACTTCACCTGCTGACCCACGTAATAAAGCCGCTCGGTATCCTTGAGTAGCCCGCGCTCGATGAGCACGTCGCCGGTCCGGCGCTGAGTAGATTTGGCAGCGGCGATGATCTCCTGAAGCTGCTCGGGTTTGACCTTGCCGACCCGGGCGAGGAACTGCCCGAACCGCTCGGAGAGCAGATTGGACATCGCAAATGCGGGCTGTCCCCGGTGAAAGTAGATCACCTTCTTTACCGTGCCCCGCTGAACGCCGAGCTCGCCGGTTTGTCCGGACAGGTAGAAAGCGGTGATCAAAGAGGGGAGGTTGTCCTGGAGCTGTCCGCGCTGGTGCGGCGCGCCCGCCGCGAACTGCGCGGGTGCTGTCGTCGGTGGCGCAGCCGGCGACAGGGCTCGCCCGCTGGTGGTCGGACTGACCCGAGAAGCGGAGAAGTTCTCCCCGCGTATCTCCGCAACCAGATTGTCTCCGCCGGTGACCTTGATGACCCCGGTGAGCTCCATCGTGTTCTGGGATGGATCGTCCTCCTGGACGCTGACGTCCAGGTCCACGTCGAAGGGATCTTCGGCCACCTCGGCGATAGGCTTCTCGATTGGAAGAATCTTCCGGACCGCTTCCAGCAGCTGCTCCCCCTCAAACGGTTTTTCGAAGTACCCCACCGGGCCGAACTTGTTTCGCGCGTCGATTGCATGGCGGCCCGCCTTGAACACCCCGGTGACAAAGATCAGCGGAATCTTCGGATTGTCCTGGCGAAGTGCCTCCGCGACCTGCTGGCCCATCATGTCCGGGAGGAGGATGTCGATCACCGCCAGCTCCGGAGCTTTCAAGCGGCCGGATTCGACCCCCTGCTTCCCCCTGCTCGCCGAAATGACCTGGTAACCGGCCTGCTCGAAGAGCCGCGTCATCAGCACCAGCAGCTCCTGGTTGTCGTCCACGACGAGGATCAGCGGCATCCGAGTGGAAGAATACCAAACCTGTTTCCGCTGGCGTTGATCAGCGGGCGCCGGATTCGGAGAAAGCGGGTACCTGCGCGGCGTTGACCTACATCCCCATTGCTTTCTCGGCGCTCGGATCGTACGTGAACGCTGGCTCGTTTTCACACGAGGTTTGGATGGCAGAGAAGCTCATTCCAAGGGCGACGAATTTCTCCGAGTGGTATGTGGACCTCGTCCTCAAGGCCCAACTGGCGGATTACTCCGACGTGAAGGGCTGCATGGTGATCCGGCCCAATGGGTACGCGATCTGGGAGAACATGCAGCGCGTTCTGGACCGGATGTTCAAGGAAACGGGACACCGGAACGCCTATTTCCCGCTGCTCATCCCGGAGTCGTTCATCCGGAAGGAAGCGGAGCACGTTGAAGGCTTCGCTCCCCAGCTGGCGGTGGTGACCCACGCGGGTGGAAAGAAACTGGAGGAGCCCTTGGTGATTCGTCCCACCTCGGAGACGATCATCAATTCGGCATTCGCGCGCTGGATCCAGAGCTACCGCGACCTGCCAATGCTTATCAACCAGTGGGCCAATGTGATGCGTTGGGAGATGCGCACCCGGCTATTTTTGCGTACCAGCGAGTTTCTCTGGCAAGAGGGCCACACCTGCCACGAGACCGAGGAAGAGGCGCAGCGGGAGACTCTTCAGATGCTCGAGGTCTATCGTACCTTCGCTGAGCAATACATGGCGATGCCGGTGCTCGCGGGTCAGAAATCGGAGAGCGAGAAATTTGCCGGAGCGCTTCGCACCTACTCGATCGAGGCGATGATGCAGGACAAGAAGGCGCTGCAGGCGGGCACTTCTCACCACCTCGGTCAGAACTTCGCCAAGGCCTTCAACACCACCTTCCAGGGACGAGATGGGAAGCAGTCCCACGTCTGGCAGACCTCCTGGGGCGTCTCGACGCGCTTGGTCGGGGCGCTGGTAATGACCCACTCCGACGACAGCGGATTGATCGTGCCGCCCCGGCTGGCGGCGGATCACGTGGTGATCGTGGTGATCGGCAAAGGCCCGGAGGAGCGAGCGCCGATCCAGTCGCGGGCGGAAGCGCTCGCCGCCGATCTGCGAAAGGCGGGCCTGGGCGTGCTGGTGGACAACGATGAAACGAAGGGTCCCGGCTTCAAGTTCTATCAGTACGAGCTGGTGGGGGTGTGCCTGCGGATCGAGCTGGGACCGAAGGACATCGCGAAAGAGCAATGCGTCGTGGTGAGGCGGGACAATCGTCAGAAAGAGCTCGTCCCACTTGCCGGCGCGGTGACGAAGGTGAAGGAGCTGCTCGAGTCGATGCAGCAGGCGCTTTTCGCACAGGCGCAGAAGCTTCGCGACGAGAACACCTTCGAAGTGAATTCGCTTCAGGAGCTGAAGGCCAGGGCAGATGATGGATTTCTCCTCGTCCACTGGTGCGAACGGCCGGAGTGCGAAGCGAAGATCAAGGAGGAGACCGGCGCGACGAGCCGGTGCCGGCCATTCAATCTGAAGCAGGAGAAGGGCTCCTGCGTCGTCTGTGGACAGGAGTCGCCCGGCCGGATGGTCTTCGCCAAGGCGTACTAAAAGCGCCTCAGCGCGCTAATCATCATCAAGCAGGTTGCTTTCGCGAGCGAGGCGCTTGAGGTCGGCTTCAACCTGCTCGAATCGCTTCTTCACTGCAGTGGCCTTCCGGGCCAGCGCCGCTTCGTTCCTCGGTTCATCCACCCCGAGCATGACCGCGCCGATTTCACTCCAGGACATTCGCCGATCGATGCGAAGGATGAGCATTGCCTGATCTTCCGGATCCAGGCTTTGCCTCAGACGCAGCAGTTCCTGTTTCTCGTCCGATTCCAGCGGAGAGAGCGGGTCCATCCGGCAGTGCCAGCGTTTTCCGGAAGTGGGGTTCGCGTCGCTGTCGTTGCCAAGCGGTTCGCGCCAGGGTGTAGCCCCAGGTCCGAAAGCTGCTCTCCCACCGGAAACTCGAAAGTCCGGTCCACAGATCTTCGCAAAATTGAGCGAAAACCTCGCCCGCGAGCTGCTCGTCCCTCACCACGGCCTTCAGGAATCCGAGAATTTCCGGGCCGAAACCTTCGATTGCGGCGGTCGCCGCTTCCTTCAGCTCCCCACGCTCGTGGTGCCGTCGGATTCTCTGCTCCAGCCGGGTTTCATCGCGGGCCACGGAGTCGCATGATAGCTCAGGGTTGCTGAAAAACAGGCGGCGACGACGGGTGTTCGTCCATGCGATTGTTCATCGCGATCGATTTGGGCCAGGCGGTACGCGCCCTGGTGGAAAAGGAAATCGAAAGACTTCGCGCGCTGGCCCCCAATGCCAGGTGGGTCAAAGCGGAAGGCGTCCACGTGACACTGGCGTTTCTCGGCCGGATCGAAGATGCGCGCGCGGAAGAGGTGAAGGCGATCGTCTCGGAGGTCGCCGGCCGACATCCGCCCCTGCAGCTAAAGGTCGAAGGAATCGGCGGGTTCGGCAGCTCGGCGAGGCCGCGCGTGCTCTGGGTCGGTCTGACCGGAGACGTCGAGCCGCTGGGCTCAATCAAAACGGATCTCGAAGAGAGGCTGACTCCTTTTGGCTACCAGCCTGAGAAGAGGGCGTTCAAGCCCCATCTCACGCTCGCCCGGGCGCGAATGCCCAATGGTGATTCCGCGCTCGCTCGCTGCATCCGGTCGTCCCGGATCATCTCCTTCGGCTTGGCCGAGGTGAGTCGACTGATCTTGTTTCGAAGCGACCTCTCCCCGAAGGGCGCCAAGTACACCGCCCTCTGGGAGCCACGGCTCACCGGCTGAAGGCTGACGTTTCCGAGCGCGACGAAATGAGGTAAGCAGGCCCGCCATGGCGATGCTCTCCTGCATTCATCACGTGAGCTGGCTCAAGCCCATCGACGGTGGGAAGCATCAGTGCACTTACTGTCGTGAGGTCGTCACCAAGAAGGAGATCTATCCGAAATTCGAAGACCTCGGCGTCGAGTTCCAGCAGAAATGGGACCGGCACGAGAAGGGCGAAGACGCGAAGCCTGCGGGACCGGCGCCGGGCGTGGCGTCGTAGTCAAGGGCGGGCGCGCAAACGCCGAGTCCCACCCAGGCCGATCGGCAACGCCACCAGGGCGGCGGCGATCAGGTTTCCCCGGCCAGCGGCGTAGCCAACCCAGTACGAAAACCACCACCGTTGCCGCGCAGGCGAAGGACCGCAGCTGGAAGCGCTGGAATTGTGGCCCTCGCGAGGGCGGAGGCGGCGGAATTATGGCTCGGGCCATCAAGGCGAGGTGGGCGTTGGGAATTCTGATGGCCCGGGCCATCAGGCCGAGGTGGGGGTCGGAGCGAGGTCGAGTTGTGCGCGCCCTCGCCCGGCCCATCAAAAAACCACGACCGGCACTGGGGCAATGCTGTTACTCGCCGAGGTACGCCTTTCGCACCTCGGGGCTTGCGAGGAGCTCGCGACCCGGCCCGGACATGAACACCTCGCCGGTTTCCAGGACATAGCCGTAGTGAGCCAGGGAGAGGGCGAGATGTGCGTTCTGCTCGACGAGAAGAATGGATACCCCCCGCTGATTCACTTCGCGAAGCGTGCGGAAAATCGTCTCCACCAGCTGCGGCGCCAGTCCGAGCGACGGCTCGTCGAGGAGCAGAAGCTTGGGCCGGCTCATCAAGGATCGGGAGATGGCCAGCATCTGTTGCTCTCCCCCCGAAAGTGTGGCGCACAACTGCTTGCGCCGCTCGCGCAGCACCGGGAAGAGCTTGAAGCAATACTCAGTATCCTCCCTGATTCCGGCCTGGTCCTTTCGAAGATAGGCCCCCAGCTCAAGGTTCTCCTCGACCGAGAGATTGAGGAAAATGCCCCGTCCCTCGGGCGCATGGGCCATCCCCTTGGGAACCAACAGATGGGCCTTGATGCCGGTGATGTCCTCGGCATCGAGCCGAATCTTTCCCGCAGTCGGGCGGAGCATCCCGCTCACTGCGCGCAGAGTGCTCGATTTGCCGGCACCGTTGGCGCCGATCAACGCCACTACCTCTCCCTTGCCCACCGAAAGCGTCACCCCGCGAAGCGCCAGGATGGCGCCGTAGGCGACATGCAGTCCCTCCACGTCGAGCAGCTTGTCCCGCGCCTCGCGCTTTCCAAGCGTCTTGTGCCCTGGATTACTCACAACCGTCACTGCCGGATATCCTCCGAAAGACTGGGGCGAGGGTCATTGCAGGTTTTTGGCGGCGACGGTGGTCTGCGCTTCCAGGTACGAATCTCCAAGGTAGGCCTCCACCACCTTCCGATTTTTTCGCACCTGTTCCGGCGACCCGACCGCGATCGTCTCTCCGTGATCGAGCACGGTGATTTCCTCGCAGATCCCCATCACCAGCTTCATGTCGTGCTCGATCAACAGGATGCCGAGTGAGAACTGATCCCGAAGTTGCCGGATCAACGCCATCAGATCGGCTTTCTCACGGGTGTTCATACCCGCCGCCGGCTCATCGAGCAGAAGCACGCGGGGACGCGTCCCCAGCGCTCGCGCGATCTCAAGCCGGCGCTGTTCGCCGTAGGGGAGGTTTCTCGCTTCCTCGAATCGCCGCTGGGAAAGGCCCATCACCTCCAGCAACTCCTCGGCGCGCAAGCGGATCTCCTCTTCTTCGCGCTGAAAACCCGGGCTTAGGAGCAGCGCTCGCCACCAGTCGCGGTAGTTGCTCATCGCTTCGAGCAGGTTCGCGCCGACCTTCCCGAGCGCTCCAGTTTTTCGAAGCTCGATCAGCCGATTCTGATCCACGTGGGCAGATGCCGCGCGACACGCGACGCGCACATTGTCGAGCGCGCTCAGCGCACGGAACAGGCGGATGTTCTGGAAAGTTCGCGCCAGACCGAGGTGGTTGATTTCGTGAGGCATCCAGCCGTTTACCAGTTGGCTCCCCACCGAGACGCACCCGGCGCTGGGCGCGTAAACGCCGGTCAACACGTTGAAGGCGGTCGTCTTCCCCGCGCCGTTCGGACCGATCAGTCCCTTCAAATCCCCCTTGCAGATCTCGAGATTGAATTTGGAGAGTGCCTTGAGGCCCCCGAAGTGGATGCTTACGTCTTCGGTCTTGAGGAGCGATTCCCTCATGTAGCGATGCTCTTTCGGCGCCGCTGGATCCAGCGGGGCAACACGTCCCAGATCTCCCGACTTCCAAACAGCCCCTGAGGCCTGAGGAGCATCAGCGCCACGAGCAAAATTCCGTAGATCGGCATCCGGATCTGATCCACCTTCTGTGCCAGCGATGCCTGGCCCCCGCTCAGCGTGATGAAGGCGCTGCGCATCGCCTCGGGCAAAAGCGTGAGCACCACCGCGGCGAGGATTGCCCCGGTCGTCGACCCAAGGCCCCCCGCCACCACCATCACCACCACCTCGATCGATTTGACGAAGGTGAAGGAGCCGGGGTTGATGATGGGCACGAAATGCGCGAACAGTCCCCCGGCGATCCCGGCGAAGAAAGACGAAATCACGAAGGCCCGGACCTTGTAGCCGGTGGTGTTCACCCCCATCGCTTCCGCCGCGACCTCGTCCTCGCGGATGGCCCAAAGCGAGCGGCCATGGGTCGATGCCGCGATTCGCCGGGCCACCAAAACAGTGAGAAAGACCCAGAAGTACACCATGAAAAAGGTACCCCGCTGAGGAATACCGGAAAGGCCAAGGGCGCGCCCGAAGGCCTCGGTGTTTTGTACGATCACCCGGATGATCTCGCCGAATCCCAGCGTGACGATCGCCAGATAGTCGCCTCTGAGCCTTAGCGAGGGAAGCCCAACGATGAAGCCGCAGAGGGCGGCGAAGCTTCCGCCGATCAAGAGCGCGGCGACGAAGATCAATTGATCCGAGGCGGCGATAGGCAGCAGGGAGATGGCCAGGTTCTTCGTCTCCAGCGAGAACTTGCCGGAGACATAGGCCCCCACCGCCATGAAACCGGCGTGACCGATCGAGAACTGGCCGGTCATCCCGTTGACGATGTTGAGTGAGACCGCGAGGATGATGTTCACCCCCACGATCGAAGCCAGGTAGACCAGGAAAGGTGCCTGCCTCACCGCGACCTGAAGGGCGGCGAGCACCGGGATCGCAATCAGGAACGGGGCCAAGCCCCGCAAGCCCCGCGGCAACCCCGTGCTGACCGGGAAGGCCGCCGATTCCATCAAACCTTCTCCGCTGCGACTCGGCCGAACAGACCTGCGGGTCGAACCAGAAGAATGATGATCAGAAAGCCGAATGCCACCGCATCTCGCCAGCTCGAGGCGGTGTAGCCGACCACGAACTCCTCCACCAGACCGAGAAGCAGCGCCCCGACCACCGCCCCGGGGACGTGGCCGATGCCGCCGATCACTGCAGCGACGAACGCCTTGAGCCCGACGTAGAGGCCCATCAGCGGCTGGATGGCGGTGTCTTTGATCGCGTAAAGGATACCTGCCCCAGCGGCAAGCGCAGAGCCGAGCATGAACGTCCCGGCGATGATCCGATCGGTGGGAATTCCCATCAATGCGGCAATCCGGTGGTCGAAGGAGACCGCGCGCATGGCCCTGCCGAATCGCGTCTTGAAGACCAGGAATTGAAGGATGAGCATCAGCGACAGGGCAATCAGGAGCGAGATTACCTGCCAGTTCCAGATCACCACGTCCCTGTCCCCGATCACGAACCACTCCGTCGCCCTGATGATCTCCGGGAATGCCCTGGGCGACGCGCCGGGGAGCGGTCCGAAGTCGAGTTGGAACCCGTACTCAAGGGTAAAAGAGATCCCGATCGCAGTGATCAGCGAGGTGAGCCGTGGCTTCTCACGCAGCGGCCGATAGGCGAACCGTTCGATCGCCAGGCCCAGCAGTGCGCACCCCACCATCGCGGCGAGAAAAATCAGGAGCACTCCACCGAACGAGCTTTGCGCCGGGCGGCCGAGCTTCTGCGCGGTGGCGTATCCGAGGTAAGCTCCGACCATCATCACATCGCCGTGGGCGAAGTTGATCAGCTTCAGCACGCCGTAGACCATGGTGTAGCCCAAGGCGACGAGCGCGTAGATGGTGCCGGTGGCCAGGCCATTGACGAGGTGCTGAAGAAGGTCTGCCATTTACGGCGCGGTGGTCGTAATGTACTTCAGCTTGCCTTCCACCACCTCGAGAACCACCGCCGGCTTCACCGCATTGCGATTCTCATCGAGGCTGATCGACCCGGTCACTCCGGGAAAATCCTTTGTCTGGGCGATCGCGTCGCGAATCGCCGAGCCGGAAAGGTCAGGCGCTTTTTTCATCGCCGCGATCGCCACCCGCGCCGCATCGTAGCCGAGGCCGGCGAGTGAATCCGGGACGGTGCCATAGGCCGCCTTGTACTCGGCGATGAACTTCTGGACCGTCGGCGATGGATTGTCCGGCGAGTAATGGTCCGAAAAATAGCTCCCGTCGATCGCACGGCCGCCCAGCTCGAACAGCTTTGCCGATTGCCAGCCGTCCCCGCCCAGCAGCGGAACCTTGGTCGGGATTCCGAGCTCGCGCGCCTGTCGGGCGATGATCCCGACGTCGTTGTAGTAGCCGGGCACGTAGATCGCCTCTGGCTTTTGGCTCTTGATCGCGGTGAGCTGGGCGCGAAAATCGCTGTCGCCCTTGGCGTAGGCTTCGGTAGAGATGATCTTCCCGCCCATCTCGGTAAACTTGCGGGTGAAGAACTCGGTCAACCCCAGCGAGTAGTCGCTCTTCTGATCCTTGAGCACCGCGGCTCGGCTGATCTTCAAATGATCATGAGCGAACCTGGCCATCACGAATCCCTGAAAGGGATCGATAAAGCAGACCCGGAAAATGTAATTTCCGACCAAGGTGACCTTGGGATTCGTCGATGAGGGGGAGATCATCGGTACGCCCGCAGCCTGGGCGATGGGCGCCATCGCCAGGGAATTGGTGGACGCGACTTCGCCGAGGATGACCTTGACCCGGTCCTGGTTGATCAGCCGCGTCGCGGCGTTGGCGGCCTCCTCCGGCTTGCTCTGATCGTCGTAAACGCGAACTGCAACTTTCTTTCCCTTGACGCCGCCGCTGTCGTTCGTCTGATTGAGCGCCAGCTCGATTCCATTGCGGGTGGAGATTCCGAAAGACGCCTCGGCACCGGTGAGCGATCCCACCTCACCCAGAAGAATGACGTCCGACGTTCCAGGCGCGGCCCCTCCGGTTTCAGCCGGCGTCGCGGCGTGCGGTTGCGCCGGAGTCGCCGTCGATGCTCCAGGGCCGGCGGATGCTGGCACGGCAGTTGATGCGCTTTGTCCGGATCTGGTTGCCTCCTCGGCCTTCCGTTCACACCCGGATGCAAGAAGCGCGAACAAACCCAGCAGCATCAATGAATTCCGCCACATCGGAGCCCTCCCAGGGACTGGCCGGTCTTCTATGAGGGATCGGCGGAGTGGGTCAAGGACTCCTTGGGGGCGCGGATGCCCGTTTTTCCAATTCCCCCAGGTACGCCTCCAGCTCCCGCTCCTCGCGACCAACCTCGAAGCCCACTCTTCGTGCCCCATCCAGGATCGCCAGGCAGGTCATGAGGAGGGCGGTGGTTGCCTGAGTGAGCTCCCGGTCGGAGTGCCCGAAAAGCTCGTGCTTGAGTCGACCCAGCAGCGTCGCATAGTCGCGAAAGCAGACCACGGCGGGGATTTCGTCGAGGGGACCGGTATTGCCGAAGTCGGGAGCAAACGCGATTCCAACGTCGGCCAACGCCATTTCGCGCCCGTCATCGTAGGTGAGCACGAGGTAGGGAGCATCCGTCCCTTTTCTTGCCCGCTGCTGCACAGAAACCAGGCTCTTCAGAGCAAGGGGAACCGCTTTTCCGGAAAAGACGTCCATCAGCGACTCGCCGGGCTCGTCAAACAGCACCCCGACGGGCTGTTGGGCGCAAAAGCTGCGAATGGCATCCGACTGGCGAGTGCGCGCCGACTCTTCCATCGGGCACAATCTACAGCCACCCAGGTCGCAATGCGCCGGATTGTGGCCCGTTCAAGGCCCATTCTGTCATGCAACGTCGGAAGCTGGCCCGCGACCGCAGTAGGAAAAGGGTCGAATTCGAGGCGACCCTTGACCCCGCGACGCGCTATGCCGGCGCTTTTTGCTGGTCCAGGTAGATGGCATCCGCGATGCGGTACGCCGAACCCTCGAGTCGCTGGACGGCTTCCTTGATCGGCGCGGGCTCGATCCCGGGCAATACCTTCTTCAGCGCTTCGACGTCGCGAAGAATCTCATCGCGCTCGGCGGGTTTGAGCAAGTGGGCGTACTCCTCGACCGAGCGCTCGGTGGTGTAGATCAGGCCTTCCGCTCCATTTTTGAGGTCGGCCAGCTCGCGCTTTTTCTTGTCCTGGTTCTCATTTGCCTGCGCGTCCGACACCATCTTCTGGATCTCCTGCTCG
>WNFD01006405.1_pt1 | contig 14603 bp, 13 predicted proteins | sample 5400491 | NCBI WGS metagenome assembly WNFD01 (sample SAMN13153343, study PRJNA577476) | soil metagenome | isolation source: 120 cm saprolite under Douglas fir tree site 2 hole 2 replicate 2 | place: USA:California | collected 2015-04-18
AAAGAAGCTTCAATATCATCCATAACGAAGCATTCATTAAAGTCGACTGCATTATCAGGAAAGACTCTGAGTATCGCCAGCTTGAATTTGCAAGACGGCGAGAGGTTACGATTCAGGGCCTGGAGGTTTGGCTTGTGAGCAAAGAGGATTTGATTATTTCGAAACTTTATTGGGCGCGCGAGTCGCATTCTGAGCTGCAGCTACGTGACGTAAAGAATCTGCTGGCCTCGGGCTATGATGTTGAGTATCTTGAGCGGTGGACACGGAGGTTGCAACTAAGCACGCTCTTACGGGAGTGCCTGAGTGACTGACACGGAACCTCAAGTTGATCGCAAGTTCTACGAGATGATCATGTCTCGCTCAGGTGAAGAGCGGTTCATGATGGGGATACGCTCATTCGATGCGGCGCGAACCATCGTCCTGGCTTCCTTGCCGAAAGATTTGCCCGAACACGAACTTAAACGAATGTTATTTGAGCGTATCTATGGTGCACCCATGGAAGACTTCCTTAGCCGCGCGGACCAATCGTGAGCGCATCTTGCACCAAACGCTTCTGCTCCTGCACATGGATCGCGTAAGAACCGGTGGCCGGACTTGCCGAAGGAGAGCGGCCAATGTAGCGCGGGCGTTCGCAGCGCGGCAGAAGGTTCTCGAGACGTGATTCCATGAATGTCCAGCCGCCCATGTTCTTCGGCTCTTCCTGACACCACACCAGTTCTTTCGCGTTCGGATAAAGAGCGATCGCTTCAGTCAAGGCTCGCAAAGGGAAGGGATAGAACTGTCGTGCTGCATTCAGATCGTAGAAGACCTTGCCGCTGCACAGCACGATCCGTTCGACTCGCGTAGCCTCCTTCACTTCTGTGTCTTTGATGATTGGTTCGAAACCCCCGGTGGTTAACTGCTCTAAAGACGAAGCCGCGGCCGGCAGACGGAGCAAACTCTTCGGAGTCATCACGACCAGCGGGCGCTCGAAGCCGGGCCGCACCTGTCGCCGCAGCAGATGAAAATATTGCGCGGCCGTTGACGGATAACAGACCTGCAAATTATTTTCGGCGCAAAGTTGCAGAAACCGCTCCAGCCGCGCGCTCGAGTGCTCCGGTCCCTGGCCTTCGTACGCGTGCGGCAGCAGCAGCGTCAAACGCGACGTCTGCTTCCACTTGTCTTCGCTGGCAGCGATGTATTGATCGATGATCGACTGGGCGACGTTGTTGAAATCGCCGAACTGCGCTTCCCACATCACCAGCGCGTCCTGGGCGACGACCGAATAGCCGTATTCGAATCCGAGCACGCCTGCTTCTGAAAGCGAGCTGTCAAAAACTTCGAAGCGTCCCTGCGGAGATTCTGGCGAACGAAGTTCAGAGAGCGGCGACCACGCCTCGCCCGTCTGGGTGTCGTAAAGAACCGCGTGGCGCTGACTGAAAGTGCCGCGACCGGAATCCTGCCCGCTCAGACGTACGTGCCTGCCTTCGAGCGCCAACGAGCCGAACGCCATCGCTTCCGCGAACGCCCAATCGGTTGGCACACCGCCTTCGCCCATCTTCGCGCGGCGCGCGAGTTGGCCGACCATTTTCGGATTCAGATTGAAGCCTTCAGGCACGACGGCAATCTGCTGGGTGATTCCTTTGATAACCTCGGCGGCGACGCCGGTCTCAACCAAATCAGAGCCGTCGAGTTCGGCTACCAGCACGGCCGGCTCTTCCGCAGCCTTCGCACCTGCCGCGATTTCCTTCGCGCGCGCCAGCGCGTCTTCATAACGACGCACGCGTTCTTCGATCAATTGATTCACGCCGGCTTCATCAATCACGGCTTCGCGAATCAGTTGCTGCGCATATTTGGCCCGCACGCCGGGATGTTCCCTGACTCGCTGGTACATTAGAGGCTGCGTGTAACTCGGCTCATCAGTTTCGTTGTGACCGAGTTTGCGAAAGCCGACCACGTCCAGCACGATATCTTTCTTGTACGCCTGGCGATAATCCAGCGCGATGCGCAGCGCGCGATACGCGGCCTCAGGGTCGTCGCCATTGATATGAAAAATCGGAATCTGAGTCATGCGCGCGACGTCGGTCGAATAGATTGATGAGCGCCCCTCTTCGGGCGAGGTGGTGAATCCGATTTGATTATTGATGATGATGTGAATCGTGCCACCCGTGCGATAGCCGCGAAGCTGAGCGAGTTGCAGCGTCTCCATCACGATGCCCTGGCCGGCGAATGCCGCGTCCCCGTGCAGCAGAACTGGCAGGGCGCGCTTCATCGCGTCTTCGCGTTTAAGATCCAGACGCTCGGCCATGGTCTCCTGTGTCGCCCGGGTCATGCCTTCAACCACCGGATCGACGGCCTCCAGGTGGCTGGGATTCGGCGAGAGCGTCAGCCGAACTGTCTTGCCGCTCGCGGTTACGCGCTCGCCCTTTGCGCCCTGATGATATTTGACGTCGCCTTCATCGGCAGGGAACTCCGGATGAATTGAACCTTCGAACGAGGTAAAGATGCGCTCGCAGAAATGCCCGATGACGTTCGCCAGCACATTCAAACGGCCGCGGTGCGCCATGCCCATCGTGATGTCTTCGACGCCGAGGTCGCCGGCGCGCTCGATCAATTGATCGAGCAGCGGAATGATCGTTTCGCAGCCTTCGATCGAAAAACGCTTCTGTCCGAGGAACTTTGTGTTCAGAAAGCGCTCGAACTGCTCGGCGGAAATCAGTTTCCAAAGAATCTGTTTCTTAATTTCAACGGCGATTGGCTCGGGATCAACCAGCTCGCGGCGAATCTGTTCGCGCAGCCAGAGTTTTTCTTCCTTGCTTTGAATGTGGCGATACTCGATGCCGACTTTGCCGCAGTATGCACGCTGCAAAATGTCCAGAATCTCGCGCAGCGTCGCCGTCTCAGTTCCGCCCAGCCCGCCCGTAATGAACAATCGATCGAGATCCCAAATCGTAAGGTTGTAAGTTTCGATGTCCAGCTCGGGATGATAGAGCAGCGGCATCGCGTGCAATGGATCGATGTCAGCGATTAAGTGGCCACGGACTCGATAAGCATTTATCAATTCCATCACGCGCGCCTGCCGCGTCGACTGCTCGTGCATCTGATCGGCGCCTGCAAAGAAGGGAGTGCGATCGATGTTCCAGCGCAGCGGCGGATGGGGAATACCCAGATCGGCGAAGATGTCGTCGTAGAAGCGCTCTTTGCCGATCAGCAATTCGTGCACGCGCGCCAGAAACGATCCCGACTCCGCGCCCTGAATGATGCGATGATCGTAAGTGCTGCTGATCGTAACGCTACGGCTGACGCCGAGTTGCGAAAGGACCGCGGGAACCATCGCCTGATATTCTGCCGGATATTCAATCGCGCCGGTGGCGATGATGACCGACTGACCCGCCATCAGCCGCGGCGTGGACGCCACCGTGCCGATCGTGCCGGGATTGGTGAGCGAAATCGTCGTGCCCTGGAAGTCTGGAATTTGCAGCCTGCCTGCGCGCGCGCGCTTGACCACGTCGTCGTAAGCGGCGAGAAACTCTGAGAAGGTAAGCTTATTTGCGTCCTTGATGTTCGGAACCAGTAGCGCGCGGCTGCCGTCTTTCTTTTCCAGATCGATCGCGATGCCCAAATTCACGGATTCACGCCGGAGTCGCGACGGCTGTTCGTCGATCACGCCAAAGCCGTCGTTGAGCTGAGGGAATTCCGCCAGCGCGCGCACGATCGCCCAGGCGATCAAGTGTGTGTACGAAGCTTTGCGTCCGCCTTGATCGCTCAGATGACGATTGATCAGACGGCGATTTTCATCGAGCAGTTTTACTGGAATGCGTCTTTGCGAAGTTGCCGTCGGAACCGCGAGACTCGCTTCCATGTTCTCGACGATCTTGAGCGCGGCGCCGCGAATCGGCGTGGCTTCGAAGTCTTCGGTTTCTTTTGGTGCTGGTTTCGGTGTCGCGACCGCACCCTTTGCGCGCGCAGGTTTCGCTGCCGTAGCTGCTCCGTCGCCGTCAGCCTGCGAAGACACAATGTCGCCGGCTTTCGGAAATTCTGAAACCACAGGCTCGCCAACCAGCTCGGCAAAATACGCGCGCCACGATTCATCAACCAGCGCGGGGTCGCTGCGCCAGCGGGCGAGCAAAGCTTCGACATAGGTCGCGTTCGCGCCGAAGTTTTCCGCAATGACTTCTGATAGATCGGTTGTGGTTTGCTGTTCGGCCAAGATTGCGTGTGCTTTCTGTTTCGGGTTTTGCGGTTCGTTGCGACCTAGATTAGCACCTTCTGTTGGCGATTGCATCCAGCGGAAATCGGAAGAATTTGCTCGAAATAACCCGCCTCCAGTGATATTGTATGCGGCCATTCGAACCTGAGTTGGCAAAGATACCGATGGACGCTGCATGACTGACGAAATTCCGGAAAGACGCGCTGGACTGAAGACCGCGCTGGTTTTCGCGATGTTGTTCGCCGTGCTCGGCGCGGTCGTAGTCTTTGCTTATTACGCAACCTTCTTGCGCCCGATCACGACGGTGATTTTGGTTCGGCACGCCGAGAAGGTTATCGATCCGAATAATTCTGATCCGGATCTCAGTCCGGCAGGCCAGGTGCGCGCACAGGAACTGGCGCGTATGTTTGGCGACTCGGGAATCAATGCGATCTATGCGACGCAGTACAAACGGACGCAGGAGAGCGTGAGACCTTTAGCTGATCGTTTAGGTTTGCCGGTGAACCTGGTTGATTCGAAGAAGACGCCGGAACTGATCAAGCAGCTTCTTTCAGATCATCGTGGTCAGACAATTCTGGTCGCGGGCCATAACAACTCGGTGCCGGAAATTATCGCGGCCCTTGGCGGTCCGACTTATCCGACTATTCCTGAAAGTGAATACGATAATCTTTACCTCGTGACCGTCTATCGAACCGGCAAAGCGAAGGTCGTGAAGATGAAGTACGGCGCTCCGTAAGAGCGCAATGTCTATAGATAGTATCAATTCTGTCTTTTATCAGCTCCGGGAGGAGCGAAATGTTCGCGCGGGCTCTTCTGACATTTCGCTCCTCCGGAGCTTGCGAAGCTCCAATACGCAGTGGTCTATAAACATCTCGTCCCTCCGGGACTGTTTGAGAGCAGGGCACCAGCACTCACTGATCAAATCAACCAACGAGGTCTCAATGAAAAAATCGAAACCCAATTCAATCAATCGTCGCACCTTCGTCAAGCTTCTGCCCGCGGCCGGCGCCGCCGGATTGACGGTGGCAAATCTGCCTTTGAAAGCGATCGCGCAAACGCCGACGCCAACTCCTCTGCCTTCGCCGCGACCGTCACCGACACCTGGGCGCATCACGAAAGACATGATGCACAACGCCGAGAAACTGATCGGCATTGAGTTTAACGATAAGCAGGAAGACATGGCGCTGGGCGGCGTCAATCGCGCCCTTGATAGTTACGAAGTGGTGCGCAAGATCGATGTGCCGCTCGATACCGAGCCGGCGATTGTCTTTCATCCGGCGCTGCCGGGATTTCACGTCAAGCGAGCAAGTGCGAAGACGAAATTCAAGTTTGGTAAGAACGCGCTCGCGCAGTTCAAGTCAGTCGACGAGCTGGCATTTGCCACCGTGCCCCAACTTGCCGAGCTGATCAGAACGAAGAAAGTTTCTTCCGTCGAACTCACCAGGATGTACCTCGGCCGGCTGAAACGTTACGGGCCAAAGCTGCTTTGTGTCGTGACGCTCACCGAAGATCTGGCGATGAAGCAGGCGCAGGATGCCGACAATGATCTCAAACGCGGCAAGTATCGCGGGCCACTGCACGGCATTCCCTGGGGCGGAAAAGATTTGCTCGCCACCAGGGGAATCAAAACAACCTGGGGTGCTGAGCCGTATCGCGATCAGATGATCGATTACGACGCGACGGTCGTCGAGCGCTTGCGTGAAGCCGGCGCGGTGCTGGTCGCCAAACTTTCGATGGGCGCGCTGGCGCAAGGCCCGAAGTGGTTCGGCGGCGTGACGCGCAACCCCTGGGCGCCGGATGAAGATCGCACCGGATCGAGCGGATCATCGGCCGGCCCGGCCTCGGCGACATCAGCCGGTCTGGTGGGGTTTTCGATCGGCACTGAGACGCTCGGTTCGATCGTTTCGCCGTCGTCGACTTGCGGCGTGACCGGTTTGCGGCCGACCTATGGGCGTGTCAGTCGCTATGGCGCGATGGGTTTGAGCTGGACCATGGACAAGATTGGTCCGATTTGCCGCGGTGTCGAAGACTGTGCGGCGGCGCTCGATGCGATCTACGGGCCCGACAGTCGCGACCTGACGGTTGGCGATGCGCCGTTCAATTGGTCGGCTGACGTGCCGCTGGATAAGCTGCGGGTCGGTTACTTGAAAGGCGAATTCGAAGGCGCGGGCATTACGCCGCAGAACGATCAGCAAAAACAGCAACTCGCGCAACGAACTGCGATGTACAAAGAAGCGCTGGACGCTTTGGAAAAGGCCGGAGTGAAAATGACGCCGATCGAATTGCCAAAGTTTCCGACGCAAAACATTCGCTACATCCTGACCGCGGAAGCGGCGACCGCGTTTGATGACATCACCCGCGACGGACGAGTCAACCAGCTTTCCGGGCAAGACCCGCGCGACTGGCCGAACACGTTTCGCACTTCTCGCTTCATCCCCGCGGTTGAGTATTTGCGGGCTCAGCGCGCGCGCGTCCTGCTAATGCGTGAGATGGATAAGCTGATGTCGCAGTGGGACGTGTTCGTTTCACCGGCGCCCGGCAGCGCGAGCCTGATCATTACAAACCTGACCGGCCATCCGGCGGTTTGCGTTCCGTGCGGTTTCACGGGCACGCCGAGCCTGCCGCGAGCGATCATGTTCACTGGCGGCCTTTACGACGAAGCCGCGCCGTTGCGCGTCGCGCTGGCGTTCGAGCAAGCGACGAAGTGGCACACGATGCATCCGAAAGTGATTTGGGCTTAGGAGGAAATACTCCTATTTCGTTCGCCTCTTTTTAGGTAGATTCAGTAAAGGAGTTTTGCCGTCCAATTCATTGACTTCGAGCCAAAAACGAAATCGATACATCCGCGACGTGAACTCATCTACTGTAGACTGAAATTGATCATTCACATCTCTGGTGTCCACGAATCCGTAGGTCCTGAGTTCGACAAGAAGAGTTCCGCTAATCTCGCCACTGACAAAACCATTAGCAGGATAAACCTTCTTCAGTTCTAAAATGATTCGATCACGAAAACTTGATGTTTCAAAGATTGTCCAACCGGAACCCACAAAGGACATTAGAAATTTAAGGAATGAGAACTTGCCAGTGACTGTACCGCTCGTAGCCGCGGTGTAAAATCTGATCAAGATCTCCTTTGGTGCATCGAGCTTCTGGTAAATGTATTCGAATTCTTTTTCTTCCTGCGTTGTGAACGCGGAGGAATTTGATGTCGCCTTTAACTGCTGGAGCTCAATTTCCATCTCCAGCCGCCTATTCTTTTCTTGAAGAACCGCCGTCCCTACGATTCGCTCAAGGTAACTACGCCAGATTTCGCCAACGATGATGGGAAGCCTTTCATCGTAATTGCCCTCGTTCCAAACCGGACATTGGAGTCGCTGAATATCAAGACGCAGCTTCTTTCTGGTCTCAGAGCGGTTTACATAAGGTAGGAACGAAACGCCACTCTCTTTGAGTTGTCGAATCTGCGCTGCATCTACTTCTCTGGTTACCATTCCTGATTTCAACGCACTGTCGCTAAAATACGCAATGATCACGTCACAAGTGGGTAAGCCATCTTCAAAGATTGATTCTAACCAGGGTTTGCCGTCTCTTATATCCGTCTTGTCGCGCCAGGTTTCGATCTGACACTTTCGTAGATCTGTTTGAATTGTTTCAACGAAAGCAGCGTCTTGATTCGCGTAAGATAGAAAGGCGCGTGGCTTATTTATTCGTTCTTTCATGCAACTCCCTCCCTGAGCGGCTTCAACCGATCATATTCACGACGATTCGCTTGCCACGCGTCCCAGATGTCGACGGCTTCCTGCAATCTCAGCCAGAACTCAGGAGTGGTCTTAAAGACTCGAGCGAGCCGATACGCCAAGTCTGGATTAACCGAGCGACGTTCCTGGAGCAGTGCGTTGATTCCGCGCTGAGACACGCCAAGCAGAGTAGCCAATTCAGTCGGCTTTAGTCCTCCGGCGGGGAGTGTCTCTTCACGCAGCAATTCTCCGGGATGGGTCGGTCTTCTCTTTGACCTAGCTCGCATAGTCGTCTCCTAATGAGGAGGCCTATAGATCGGGAGCGCCTCTGGCCGAATGCCACACTCGCACAATCTCGACCAGCCTCCGCGCGTGATTGACGCGGTAAACAATCCGGTAGGATCGGACAATAATCTCACGAATGGTTGGGACGCGGTACTCGGGGACGACTCGTCCAATCTCTGGAAAATCTTGCAGCTTGTCGGTTTCTGCAATGAGGCGATAGCCATACGCCTCTGCTCGCTCAGGACTGTCACGCGAGATGAAGTGTACGATGTCGTGCAGGTCATCGCGGGAGGCCGGAGACCAAATCAGTTTGTAAGCCATGAGGCCAACTGCTTCTTGATCTCGTCGTGGGCAATGCCTTCGCCGTGATCTAGCTGGTCAAGACCCTTCTGTACTGCTGCTAGAAACTCAACGCGGTCAGCTATCTCGTCAATAGAGCAGTCGTCCGGCAATTCGCGGATAGTTTTCAGAACGACTTCTTTCTCCGTCATGAGAAAATTATGCTGCCTGGCCATCTCAAACGCAAGCGTCTCCGCCAGACAAAACTGTAAGGACACTGTTCTACTTCCGCAGCGGATTGCGCATCGTCAGATTCAACTCTACCGGCACACAGCGCTTGAAGCTGAACAGACCCTTCTTGAATTTCCCAAAGACGTAAACGCGACCGGTCACCGGCCACATTTCTTTCGAGTCGCGCCAATCACCAATCGCGGCCAGCACGGCACTGGGCAGATAGATGTAGAAACTCAGCGGGTCGCGCAGAGTCGACGGCTTTTTATTTGGCAGATCGAACGCGCGATGGTATTCGTCGATCTGGACTGAGGTGTCGTTGACGGACATGTCTTCGAACATGAGAAAGTCGACCCGGCCTTTTTGCGTGACCGGCGCCACCACGATCGGAACCTTGAAAGTAATTCCCAAAGGCGTGACGCGCGCAAGTTGCGGCTGGCCGAATTGGATCAGCGCGTCAACGTCTGATTCCGAAAGGTTTTGCTCTTCGGTCTCACCGTTGTTGTTTGGGTTTCTATTTCTTGAATCTGGTTTTTTGATTTCGATGGCCGTGCGTTCGATCTTGTAACCGCGGATTTCTTTGGGATAGGAGCGGGTTTGGGTGAGAGCAGTCGAGCTGGTAATAAAAAGCAGCAGGAGACAGGCGAGCTTGGTCTTCTTCATAAAGAAATTCCGGGGCGCCTTCCCGCTTACCCCTGGCTGGTTTCTTTCACGCCATCGGGATAACTCTGCGCCTCGGTCAAATGGTCCACGTCAAGCACCAGCGCCACGTTACCGTCCAGCAATTCAGCCGCGCCCGAAACGCCCAACCAGCGCGCGGCGTGCCGCCCCAGGCCGCGCACCAGCGTTTCCTGTTTGCCGTATACGGAATCAACGATCAGCGCAAATCGATCCTGGCCGCGGCTGGGCGCCCGGTGATTGGCGTCGGCCTGGCAAACGATCACGTCCGGTCCCCGTTGCCCCTCTGCTTCGTCTTCGGCTTGCGAGAGAAGGCTGCGCAGCGACAATACCGGCAATTCCTCTCCATTCCAATCGATGGTGTTGGTCCTGCCAATATTCGCTAACTCCGGAGGATCGAGGGAACGATGATCGGCAACTCGCGCCGAGCGAATGCCATAGACCTGATCGTCTGATTGGACGAGTACGCAGTCAACCAGGGCCAGCGCCGCCGGCAGCATCATTACGAACGTCGTGCCGACTCCAGCTTCAGTCGCGACCCGCACTTGACCGCCGGCCTGCTCCATCGCGCGATCGACTATGTCGAGACCGATCCCGCGGCCTGATAATTCGGATACTTCCGCCGCAGTCGAGAAACCGGGGCGAAAGATTAGCCGCAGGCACTGATCCATCGACAGGCCCTCGCCACTGTTGACGATGCCGTATTCAGTTGCAGAGTTGGCGATCCGATCCAAATCGATGCCGCGCCCGTCGTCGGTAACCGTGATGTGAATGTGGCTTCCTTCATTGAAGGCTGCTAACTTTACTTTTCCAATCGCCCCCTTCCCGGCCGCAATTCGTGCTTCGGCGCTTTCGATACCGTGGCCGACTGCGTTGCGCACCAGATGGAGCAAAGGCTCAGCGATCGCGTCGGCGAGCGATTTGTCGATGCCTACGTCGCGGCCTTCAATCTCGAATTCAACCTGTTTTCCGAATTGGCGCGCGGCCGTCTGTCCGGCGCGGGTCACGGTGCGCTCGAAGACTTCCGCGCACGGCACCAGCCGCAGCTTGATCAGGCGCTCTTCGAGTTCGACACATCTCCGGCGCAGCCGCGCGCCGGCGACGTCTACGGCCGGCTTGTTTGCCGGAGTACTGAGTGATTCGAGCGCGTCGGTCGTTTCGCGAAACAGTTCGCTGGTTTCTGAGATTAGTTGGTTAAGCTCGTCCAACTCAACCCGAACCGTAACCCTCTCAACGGTAGGAGTCGGCGGCGCGGTTGACGGCAGAGCGCCGGGGAAAAGTTCTTCGCCGGCTGCCGCAGGTTCGATCCTCAGCTCGTCGAGTTCGATGCGACCCAGCGCCGACGCCAGCCGCAGAGTCTCGTTCGAGACAAGCTCTGCGGCGTAAAGCAGACGGAAGTTAATCTCCTCCGCGTTTGCCGGCTCGCCCGGCACGGTCGCGATAATCTCGCCGCTTTGGCCCAACAACTTGCTGAGCTCGCGGAACTGCAGGTCGAAGCTCTCCAGAGCAAAGCCGGCCGCAACGATGAAGAGTTTTGCGCCTTCGCGGATTGCTTCGCGCGCGTGCTGGAGATCGTATTCGCTGAGCGCGCGCGCAACCTCCGTCGGCAATGCCGAGCGCAAACCGCTGGCGATGGTTCCTTGTTTCTTACTCTTTTCCGCGAGCGCGTGGAGTCTTTCGACCACTGCGTCCGTTCCTGGTTCGCCCGGTTCAGACGGCCCGTCTGCCAACGCGCGCGCGATTGCGCCGCTTGCATCTTCAAACGCGTCCAGCACGTCGTCGCTTATTTCGATCCGGCCCAATCGCACTCCATCGAGCACGCCTTCGAATTCGTGAGCGACCCGGCTGACGTTCTGCCCCAGCGAGCCGGCGGATCCTTTCAGCGTGTGCACGCGCCGAAAAATTCGCGCGGCCAGCTCGCGACGCTTCGGTCCGCGCGCGCGTACGGCGCGCAGTTGCTCGAGATCGCCACCAAGCCTTTCGACTATCTCGTGCGCATCGGCAATGAATTGGCTTTGCTCGTCGTTCATCACGGGGTCTTGTCAGAAACAGTTTAGCTCAAATGCGTCGTTTTCGTCGTGAGGTTTTGGAAACTGAATGAGGTCAGTATCACCTGCGTGAGCAGGTGGGTCAGGCATTCAACGCGTAGGTTGACGGATCGACCCGCCCGCTCACGCAGGCGGTACTGACCTCGCCGCCGGGAAGAATATTCATTCCGGTTGGTGAGTTTCCCGCGAGCCGGCACTTTCGCCTTCCGCTTCGATCACCGTTTCGCCTGCGGGCGATTCCTTATCCAGATCGCCTTTGATGGCGTCAAGGATTCCGTTGATGAATTGCGTGGCTTCGTAGGTCGAAAACCGGCGGGCAATTTCCAGCGCTTCGTTTATGGTGACGGTACGCGGCGTGGCTTCGTGCAGGAATTCGTAAACCGCGAGCCGCAGGACGTTGCGGTCGACCAGCGCCATCCGGGCGATGCGCCAGTGCTCAGCGCGAGAGCGAATTCGCTCGTCGACTTCCGTCAGATTCGCGAGCGTGCCCAGCGCCAGACGCGTGGCAAACTCGCGCGCATCGGGCTCCATCTCACCGTCGGCCAATTCAGACCAGAAGGTGCGCGCGAGTTCATCCCCGCACGTTCCCGAAACGTCAGCCGCAAAGAGCATTTGCAAGGCGCATTCGCGCGCCCTACGACGCGAACCCATAAAATCAGTGATGAGTGATGCGTGATGAGTGATGAGCGCATTCGCGGTTCATCATTGTGAGTCTCAAGTGACGACGAAAATCTGTGGTTAACACATCACTCATAACTCATAACTCATCACTTACTAAAAGCTTCCCGATAAAGATTTACCAATTCTACCGCTGCCGTGGCCGCCTCGAAACCTTTATTGCCCAGTTTGACCCTGGCGCGAGCGTTTGCCTGGTCCTCATTCTCTGCCGTAATGACGCCAAACACGTCTCACCGCGAATGATCACGCCCAGACAAATCACGGCGTCGAACTTGCCCGATTCGGCCGCCTTCAGAGCGCACAGCGGAATTTCAAACGACCCCGGCACGCGAAAAACTTCAATCGCTTTCTCGTCGGCCGAAAGTTCCGCGAGGGCGTCCCGCGCGCCATCGATCAAACGTGACACGAGCGAATAGTTCCAGCGGCTGGCGACAATCGCAAACCGGAAGCCCTTGGCGCTTACCGTCGCTTTATCCGTCCCCGTTTGTGAAGTTTCCAATCGCAAGTTTGAGTGTGGCAGTTAGACAAATCAAGTATAGTGATGGGCTCGAACGCTGACAAGGCGCGGTACCGAAACGACTCGCGGTAGCGAGCGGGGCAGTAGCCCGACCGTCAGGGAGGGCTTAGCACTCTCATCAATGTTGCCATCGCAGTGTATGATGTGCCGAATTCATTTTGAATGGATCCCGAAGGAGTGAGTCAGAGTGAGAAACGAAACTACTGAACTTCCGAATAACTGGAAGCGCCTGCTGTTAGCGCTGCTGTTAGTTTCAACTGTGCTGATTCTCTCAGCGACACGGGAAGGGAACTCGACCGCTACGGCTGCCGGCCAGCCGCGAAAGGGTGTCGTGGTTTTTGCTGTCTCAGCCGAATCCGGGACTGGCAACATGGACGCCGTCGTGATCGTCGACGGGAAGCAACTGCGCGCGCCGTACAGCGATGAACAGAAAGACCGGCAGAAGAGTTTTGCCGACGAATACTTTGCTCCGGGGAAAGTCTATCGCCTGATTTTCGGCGGCGGAGAAGCCGGCAACGTAACCGTCAAGAAGTGGAGCGAAGGATGCAACAATATTCATGCAGAAGTAACTCCGGCAACCAGCGCCCGGCTCGGTGGCAAGGTGATGGCGCTGGCGACCAACTCCGAATCGCTCGGCAAGAGAGCTTCCGCGCGACGCGCGCCCACTGATGCTGAGCGCGCGGCAGTGATGACTTTGATGAAGAGCATCTACTCACAACATCGCACGCCGGCGAGTTTGATTTCGTCGATCAAAGTCACGAATCTCACCGCGACCGATCTGAATGGCGATGGAAAGTACGAAATGATCGGGAGCTTCACGGTGGCTGCGAAGAACAAGTTCGAACGCGATCTATTCCTAATCGCCCATCAACAGGGCGCGGCTATGCGCGCCGACTTTGTGAAGTTTCAGGCCTATCAACCTCCGCCGGAAACGTTTCTCTCGAGCATTGATTTCATCGACCAACTCGATCTCGACGGTGACGGGACGGGCGAAATCTTTGCCACGCAGGGCGGCTTTGACGGTTACGCGCTTCTGATCTTCAAGAAGGTCAATGGACGCTGGAAGCAGGTGTACGAGACGATTGGCGATGCGTGCTGACGGGGCAGTAGCCCGACCGTGAGGGAGGGCGCAGTATTTGGATTTGGGCGGTAAGCAAAAGAGGAACGCCCTCCCTCACGGTCGGGCTACTGCCCCGGAAGCCGAGCCCTCCCTCACGGTCGGGCTACTGCCCCGGAAGCCGAGTCCTCCTCATGGTCGGGCTACTGCCCCGGAAGCCGAGCCCTCCCTCACGGTCGGGCTACTGCCCCGAGTGCCCACCATTCGATTCTCTTCTATCAAGCTTCAGCCGTCGCCGGACTCCCGCCGGATTGTGCTTTGGTTTTCTTTCGCAGGATTGCGGCTGAGATTAGCGTGATGATTAACCCAACCGGAAACGGCTCAATAAAGCTCATGGCCGCATTAATGAAGGGGTTGTCTAAATACTTCAACTGATTGAGCTGCGTTTGGATCGCTTCCGGGCTGGCGCCTGAACTCTTTATGTGCGCGACGCACATGGTCATGAACTTCTCACCAAAGCTGGGCACGCCGAAATACATGATCTCCCAGGTGACTACGTACAAAACGGATGAGATGAGGGTGATTAGAATGCCGACGGCAAAGGCGCGCCCGAACGTGATGGTCCCACCGCCAATGTTTTCGCGATAGGAGCGGATGCCGAAGAACACCAGCATGAACGACAAGACCATCGTCGTATAGCCGATGAACATGCTATGCGATTGCAGCCAGGCCGAATCCGTGAAAGGGAGGGTGCCGAACATCAGGGCCGCCATGATGACGCCCGAGATGAGCCCGAAAATCAGAACTGTCTTTTTCATCGTTTGATTCTCCTGATAAGTTTTCAAATTTCGGGCGTAAACATAGCCGCAGCGGCCGGGCTTGTCGTCATACTTTCGGGTGAATT
>WNFD01006517.1_pt1 | contig 14603 bp, 15 predicted proteins | sample 5400491 | NCBI WGS metagenome assembly WNFD01 (sample SAMN13153343, study PRJNA577476) | soil metagenome | isolation source: 120 cm saprolite under Douglas fir tree site 2 hole 2 replicate 2 | place: USA:California | collected 2015-04-18
ACACACATCACCTCACCTTGTCTTTGTCACTGCATGTGCCATGTTGCTGTGTATCCCACAGTCGCCTGCTCCACCTCACTATCACTGTCACCGTTGCCCACACCACCCCTCCAACATCGCGACTACCATGGCCACCCTCACCATGACCACGATGCAACCACTGCCATGCAACATGACTGGCACACAACCACCATCATGCCACACAACTGCCACATGACAACCACCATGCCACATGTCTGCCACATGTCCACCATCACACCATACAACCATAATACAACAACCACCACACCACATGACTGTGATGCATCCACCATCATACCATACAACTATAATGTGTCCACCATTGCGCTGCACAACTGCATCGCATCCACTGTCACACCACATAACTACAACATGACCACTGCCATGCCACACAACCACAATGCATTGGCCATCACACCACACAACCGCAATGTGTCCACTATTGTGCTGCACAACCACAATGCATTGGCCATTATGCCACACCGCACAACTGTGATGTGTTGGCCATCACACCACACAACTGTAATGTGTCTACTGTCACGCTGCATGACTATGATGCAACCACTGCTTCTGCCTCTGCTATATACTACCTACTGTTGTGCTCCAGCATTGTGTGATTGGTGGTATTGGCAATCTGTAGCTTATGTAGAATTGTTGTATATCTATAATAGTAAAAATATATTTATTGAATCCTATTAGCTGTAATGCAAGCACCATAAGCATTTTCGAGTGAATTACAAGGTGTCTGGCAAGTTTTTTGTAATGTAACAAAGTAGGTTGCAAGTTATACTTCTCTGCAAGGAACATAAGTCTTCAAATAAGTTGGTTATAAGTCTACTGTAAGATCTTGACCTGGCTTACAGACCTTACAGAAAATTTCCTTACAAATGCCTTATAGGTGCCAGTAAGGTCTAGTAAGTACATGTGCAAGCAGGTTTCTTTTTGCTGATGAGAGTTCTATTTGAGATGGGAACCAAGGGCATCAGGAGGCCACAGTTCATGCAAGAAATCTACACCAATTCCTACTCTCTGCTTAATATTGAGAGCATCAATAATGAAGACCTTAATATATTTACCTGAGACTCATCATTTAATTTTGCACTCAAACAAGGCTTGAAGACCTTAGGTGATCCTAGAGTGCTGGCAGAGGTGGTGCAATTGTGTGGCCTTATCATGCAAGTCCCTATCTACTCTACATTGGCTTAAGCTATACAGAAACTGTCAGAAGCAGTCAATAAGTTCCAAAACTACTTCAATGACAAAGCTAGTCAGATGCTCATTCAGCTCAAAGTGACCAAGAGGCACATGGCAGCCACCAAAATCCACTCTCATATTCACATTGCCCTTATCAAACTTGCTTGCAACTGAGAGTTGCATGGTCAGTTCTACTGGCCAGGGGTTCTTAGCCTATAGAAAGACCCCCATCACCATTAAGGTAGGTGTCATAAAGATCTAGCATGGGTTACATAAGCATTTTGACACTGTTTGTCCAACTTGCTACTTCTCAACCATACCTTAATAAATGTGCTTTCTAGCTTAAAGACTTAGTAGATATGATCCATACCTTTAATTTGGTTAAGAGATTTAAAAAAAATATTAAGCCATTTTATAGCAGTAAGAAAAATATTTGTTATTATCTAGAAAGTGATTTTTAGGTGTTTAGAGATGATTTGGTAAAAAGTTCTAGTTTGAGGTTCAGAGATTTGTCTAGGTTATGTAACATGTGCCTGATAGTGAAGACACCATTCTACAGCATTGCAAATGCATCTGTGCCATGTACTAGCTCACCCTTCTGCTAGTATACTGCTAGTACATTTCCTCTTTCTTTTTTTTTGCTAACTTCTTCTTTTTCAGCCCAATTACCAACCTTTAAGGGTGCACCATAGTTCCACCACTGACTGCAATAATGTGTAGCAAGCATTGCTGTGCTACTCACACTAGCTTACTCTCTAGTATGTTTTTCTTTTTTTCTTTTCCCTTTTTTCTGCTAATTTTCTCTTTTATAGTCCAATTACCATGGTCCCTCACCACCCTCCTTGCCAATGGATATATTGCTGTCCTCTTCCTCCAGGGCCTACCACAGCCCAACCACCAACCACAATGACAGTGATTATGACTGTAGCACCATGCAGCATAATAACAGTCACTGTAACACCACACAGTGCAATGATAGCCACCATAACCACAACACTACATGGCACAACAACTATGACTGCAATACCACACATGGTGTAATGCCCACCACATCACATAGCGCAATACCCATGACACCATGCAGTGCCACACCCATAACTCTATACAGTGCTATGCCCATGACTCCATGCAGTGCCATGCCTATAACACCATATGGTGCCATGCCTATAATACCATATGGTGCCATGCCTATAATACCATGTGGTGCCATGCCTATAATACCATGTGGTGCCATGCCTATAATACCATGTGGTGCCATGCCTATAATACCATGTGGTGCCATGCCTATAACACCATGTAGTGTAACACCCATAACTCTACATGCAGTGCAACAACTGTAACTACAACACCATACAGTGCAATAACTGTAACTGACAGGCTTAGGATCTTGTAGGGATTGTAGTTTACCTAGTCTCATTTGTAAAAAAAAGTAGTCCCTCTGTTACTGCTAGATGGCAACCCCACTTGGTAAGAGACTTAAAGCCAACTGAAGTGCAGTTAGAGTTGCATAGAGCTAAGGATGCCACTTAGGCAGGTAGAGAGGGGAGGCAGGGTGCCACTGAGGCTATCCAAAGGTTAGAGCTCAAGTGTTAGGATTACATAAAAGACTCTACTTAGTTTGTATAGGAAGAAGTCATATGCTATTTATACTACTCTGTAGCAAGCATAGGTAATTACAATAAGAGAGTGGCAGACAATAGAGACGCAGAGACAATAAGCAGTCCAAACAATAGCATATGAGCTAGCTATGTTAGACAATAGAGTCACCAAACAATACTGAGGTAAGAGAATAATAGATGTTTACCTGCTGACCCAAAGCATAGGGATTAGGAAGGGGGATAGAATAATAGCAATATATAAGAGGGCTTAACTGAGGGAAAACTACCAGGACCCAGGCAGAGGCATAAGTTGTGTATGAAGCAGGTGTTATGGGGCTCACAGTGCCATTCAGAGTCACAAGTACAATAATGAGACAATAGAGATCATACAGCATAATGGGCCTCATTCTAGACAATGCATCTTTGGTGCAATTCTGCAACCAACTCAGTCAACCAGTGATGGTACCAGGGGACCTCCTGCATGAGTAGTTCATCTGCATGCTCAGGCGGTAACACCCTCAGTAGTAGTTTTAATAAAATTCATATATTTTGGGCCTTTATGCCCTGTCCTCAAACTGTTGTGAATATTTTTGTTGTAAATATCACAAATTTGTCCAGTCACATAATCAAACCGTAACCCTATGTAATCTTACATAACCTATGCTAGATCTTTATAACACCTACCTTATATTAAGCCAGAAGAAAGGTATCAAAACAACACTAGGTCTAACATTAAAAAAGGTCGAGGCTATACCTTACTAGACTACCATGCCACTTAAAGGGCATTCAATGTCTGTTGGCTATGTGGAAAAGTTGGCTATTGGATCTGAGAATGTGAGGAGCCTCACAGTGGGTGCACCATACCCTATTGTATATTGCATTGGAACCATCCAGAATTCTATATGCAAGAGTGTGCCTACCCAAAGCAACCCATTGGATGATACAGATTTGGTAAGCACAAGCTAGAAACCAAAGAGACAGCAGATGAAACTGTTGTCAAGGTGCCACACCTTAATACAGCCACAGTGGAAAAACTAATGGACAAATTTACATTCTAGGCTTTGATGAAACAAAGCACCAAAAGGTGGGGGGTAATATTATGCCTCTAACCACTAAACTTCAGATTTCTTCTCTCTTAACTTACTTTAGCTTAGCTTATCTTCTTTGATTGATAGCTATAGATGTGTTGGGTATGTTATTAAAAGTATAGCCATCAATGATTAATGGCTGCACATCTTTTATAAAAGTTAAGTACCTCTTCTTTTGGTTTTCAAATAGGACTGTTAGAGGTCCTTTGGTACTAGTATATAAAAGCCTGTAATTACTGTTAAAGAACCAAGCTTAGCTTGGTTTTGTAATCACAGCTATTATCTTATCTCTTAAAAAAATCCTTGTGCAGTGTTAGACACTCAACTGCCACTACCTTCCACTATAGAAGAGTTCTATAACTCTTCTTCTAACCTAACCTTATATTATAACAACATACAGGAAACTATACCTTCTTTGAGGCAGTTCTCTATCCTTGTTGTAACAAATACATCATTGGGATATCAGGTGATCCAAGATCACTTATCTTAAGAATATCTCTCTTAAAAACACCCTCAAAGGATTGCTTAGTCAGAAATTCCCACAGAAATTCCCTAAGGCCTGCTGTGGCCTTAACAATAAGGCAGACTGAGAAGGATCTGCTACTGCAAAGATTTTAGAGATAAGATAAAACTGCTGTGATTTTTAATCAAGTCAAGCTTAAGGCTTGACTATAGCTTAATAGAGACTTTATATAGTACATGATAGAGACTTCTGATACCTAGGAGGTTTCCCCCCTGTAACTAGCTAAGGACCCTTAATTAAATATAAAACCTATCTTTTGAGAAAAGAGTGCCACCCATCAATCAGTGATGGGTAAGCTTTTGAGTTTGTTATACAAACAGATCTGCAGTCATACTGTCTGACTAAACTATAAGCAGTTAACTGAGAGATAAGAGAGATAACAAAATATCAAATATTTTGAGGGGGGGTTTCAAAGATGTGATGGCAGCATGACAGCAATATACTTATCAATGGTACCATTGCCCATTGTATAACTTGCCAGTTTTCCATAAGTGCACTGTTCAGAAGCTGTGTTAGCAAAGGCCCATTTGAACATTTAACCAAATCCTACCCATATTCTTTCATTATTGGTATGGTAAGTTGGAGTGACCCTATTTAGTGGATTGCCATTACATTTTATATATAAGCTCTCTGTTTATTATAGTGCCTAATCATTGATTGCCAGGCCTCTCATAAACAAGAGTGCCAAGGCAGTGTGGGTGTAAGCATTTCATATGGTGGGTGAGTCCTAATTGATCATTCAATAAAGTGAAAACTCCTAAGTAAATTGCTTCATATTCTTCCTTATACTGTTAAATATAGCTAGCACTATTCTCTTTAGACTTCTGTTTGCCTGCATTGGCTAATGAACCACTAGTGGCAGGGGCCTCAGGTTCTGGTTTCCACTGCTGCCTTCCAACAGTCCTCCTTCTCCTTCTGGTGGGCCACTCAGCAGTCTAGAATATGGACCTCCTTACAAATATGGCTGGCCTAAATATTCTGATGGAGGGCTGCCACCTCTAGGTGTAAAGCCTTCGCTGCCATCTCTACTTGGTCTATCTCCCACTCCCTAAGGGATAGAAGTGCAATACATTTCTGTGTCTCCTCTGTATACTGATTGTAGGCTAATAGCTGTCTCTTATAGGATAATGGTGGCTATCTTTGTGGGCAAGGTCAACTCATCATAAAACCTGAATATAAAGGCATCCCTTAGCTGGCCAGTCAATCATCTACCACTGTCAATCTGGTCTCATTTCAGATCTGAAGGCTCTGCTTAGGCAAGGAACCTGACATCTGTCCAAGAGTTACTACTAACACTTATAGATTCTGAAGGCTCTTTTAAGAACAGGAGTGAAGCAATGAAAGGAGTGTGGCTAGTCCTTAAGCCTAGGCTGAGTAGGGTCATAATCTGAGCACAAGAAGTAGTATAGTATTTGCCATTATACCAGTTCAAGTAATACCACTCATCATTTATATATTCAACCACTGAAAAGTTCTGAGAGTCTATTAGGTCTTTTATATAATAAGCACTAGCTGCTGCCTATTTTAATATAACCTATACCACTGCATTGCCAGTAAGAGAGACAAGAAGGTTAGCATGCATATGGGGTACCACTTCAATCAGTTTACCTCTGTCTGGAAATTCTATCACAAGGCAGTCCACTGAATACTCTGGGTCCTCCAGCTTGAGGCTTTATTCCAAGCCAGGTTTCTAATGCATTATATAAAGTTTAGCTTGTGTTAAGGCTACAGTAGGCCTTTAGAGTTTAGTGTAGGAAAGTATTGACTAAGTGATGCATCACACATGTCTCCTTACAGAATATTCTCTAAGGAGATATTTCTTAAGTAATTGATTTCTAATGAGAGCTTATAACACTGCAAGAGCAGTTAAATGCCTCAGAGAAGGTATACTACCTTCTATATCATTATAATAAAAAGTCAGATAAAGATTAGAGCTTTGAAGCTCTATAGGAATGGAGGAAAGAGTTGACAGTGTTCAAGCTTTTAAGAGATAAGATAAGATAAAGAAATAGGCTGTGATTTACAAATCAAGCCAAACTTAAAGTTTAGCTGGTAATTTATATAGGTTTTTTATAGTACTCTTAGAAAGACCCCTAATACTACTATAAGACCTTCTGCCAGTCTCTTTTGAAAATATAGTAAAATAAGAAGTCTGACTTATCTGAAAAACTGCTAGCTATCAATCAGTGATAGATGAGCTTTTAGCTTTGTGAGCTAGTTAAATCAACTGCCATCAATCATAGATGAACCCTAAGCTAAACCAAATCAGGATAGAGTTAATAAAATATGAAAAAGATAATTTTGGGGTGAAACTTTAAGATGTGTTGAATAGGCCAGAATGGACTAGGAGGGAGCCAGACTATGACAACTGTACTAAAATGGTTATATTTAGACTGGATTTTGGGCACAAGTGATAAGAGTTCAGTACTGGATAAGCAAAGATAACAAATTTTTTTATGTGTTTATTTTTCTTTAAAAAGCTCAAAAAAGGGACTTTATAAAAAGTTACCCTTGAAAAATTGTTCAACCCCCAAATTTAGTGCCCAGGACTTGAAAATACTGCCAATCAACTCCTTTTAGTTATCTAGTTCTGATCCTAGCCTCCAATTGCCTAGCAAAAATCTGGGTAAGGAGATAGCAACCACATAATAGTGGGCTAGTGAGCCACCACATAATGGAGGCATGTGTGAGTGCACATAATATAAGCACATCTGGCTGTGGATAACTCAGATAATCATAGACTCAGAAAAGCATGCATTGTTAAACATTTCATTATTATGTATAAAATTGTAATTATATTACAAAGTAATATCCACTTAATATCTTTATAGTATTAGGGTTGGTGCAAATATTGGTATAGATAAATCTATAAATCTAAATTTAAGGAAGCAAAGACAGTCATGCACAAATGCCTTAATATGTGCCCTGTCAAGGTTATCCAGTGCTTTTTTAACCAATTGTGGAGATTTATGGACACATATCAGCAGTGGTTGACAGGGAGGGCAGCTGAATGGGTGGTCTAGATGTCAATCAAAGCTATTCTCAATAGAAATTGACCCCATATGGGGTATATAAAAGTTATATTTTTAGTCTTAAAAATTGTTTAACTCTAAAAACCATGGGAAAAGCCTCAAAGCCGATTTTAGACATTTTCAGCCTCCCTAAGAATGATCCCAGCACCCAATTGCCCCTAAAAAATCTATTTTGGGCACTATAAAATTTGTTGCCTTTGCTTGTCCAGTACTGTACACCATCCATTATAAACAGCTCTTTATCCTCTCCTAGTCAGAGCCTAAGTTTAAGCCTAGCAGTTACTGCCTAGCATTTATGCTTTGTAGAGATTGATAACTTTTCACTTTCTAGCTAGTATAGGAAAGACAGTCCTTTGGTTTGTTAAAATTCCAATATTTTGGTTATCAGAACTTATGTTGTTGGCCAGTTTAACAATCATCAAAAAGATTGAGATGATGTAATGTCACTGCCTAGGCTTGTAATAAAAAGACTAACATTAAGGTGGCATTGCCCCTTAGTTATAGACATAAGAGTCAAGGGTTCCAGCCACTAAGATACACTTAGCAACCCCTTTGGTGAAGCAGAAATGAAAGAAAAGAGAAGGGGAACCAAGTATATTGCCTAGAAGACAAGAGACTCAACTTGGTGTCCCAGGGACACACAACAAGTCCTTAAATACAAGAGGATTCTAACACTACTAACAGTGATACTAGGAATGAGGCATAGGTGAGGCAGGCTACAGGCTACTGCCTAGAGCACTTACACATTGGTAACACAAGGCATAAGACTTATCAGATGAGACATAAACATACACATAGGGTAGCTACAACAGAAACACGGTTAGTAACAGATAACCATTTAATAGTGAGGTCTTTGAGACATAAGGCAATAAGGGGGTGCATGATGGGGCTAATTTCACACTTACTCTAATATATCAGCAAGGGTCCTAACCCTCTAACCCCAAATGCTACAAAGGGGGTTGTCTTGCTCTCTTAGGCAGGGGCTTAACTGGGCAGTTTGGATACTTGGATATAGGCAACTCCTCCTTAGGTTTTGGAGGTATAGGGCCAGGTGATGTTTTCCTATGTGATGGCAATGCCCATGCTCCTTGAATGATGGTAGAATACTTAGTAGACAAGTGAGAGGGTCCTTGGCAGTAGTCACATTCTTCAATGATTTGCTCAGGGTTGTGTAGTCTCATTTCTCTTCATAAGATAATAAATCCTGTACTAGTGAAAGGCCCGATAATATGCAAGGACATCAGCTCACATCTCTTGCATTCTACTATTATAACTTTAATAATGATAAGAAGAAGAGTGTGTGTGGGCTTCTCATCTATGCTATGCCAACTTTCCAACCAGTCCAATGCCTACTACAAAATCATTTCCACTTTCTATTTAACACACCACAATGGTGCACAAAGTCCTAGCAACAATGAACTTACCTAATGTTTAAAGAATTTGTTAGAACTCTCAGAACAAGCTCTGGTTTATCTGATTGTTGATGCCTTGGATAAATGTTCAAACACATAAGTATCTGATCTGTTGATTCTCTGCCAGAGAGTCCTAATTGTTTTGGAGAATTTAATTAACTCTAAACTTTCAAGTCTGTGAATCTATATAACTAGCAGGCCTAAAGCAGACATCAAGCTTGTTCTTAGACCTATAACTTTCTGTTCCATTTCTATACACAATGAGAGTGGACAATTGGAAGATACTATGAACTATATTAAGTTGACCATTAATTCATATAGAAATAGTAAAATGTAAAGATGGAATCCTAAGGATAAGCAGCTTAAGTTTCTTTGAGAAGGGTGGGGAGGTGGTTAGAAGGTACAGTTATTACCCTAGGAATCAACCATTCTTAGTAAGCGACAGTAAGTGACTGGTGTATTGGCCACTGAGTCTATATACAAAAAAAATAAAAATGAAATTTCACTCTTGGTTTAAGAATAAAGTAGGCATCAACATAAACAGTTTCATGTTTTTTTTGAGGCAATTGACCAAGATTTCGTGAATTCCCTTCTTTGAGGGAATGTCACACAAACTCTGCTGAAGGTTAAAGTTTGCATTGCTGAGTCAGAGTGGCATCTCGGCAGAACTCTATTCTCACATGGTCCAATGAAGTGTCAAACACATATTCAAATAAATCATAATTCCATAATTCTAGATAGATCACACACCACAAATCATGTGACAAATGTCAGTCAGCACTTGAACCCAAAATCTTATTGCCCTATGATAGTTCATGACTGGTCAATTCCTAGGCAGCTTAGCTCAGTTGGTTGATACCCCCATCAATGACTGTATAGGTGGCAGTGCTTGGTTTAACAGAAGCTCTGAAATGCACACATGTCTCAGAACAATACTAGGGTGTATTGGTACAAGCATTATCTACAAAATATAATCTTATCTGTCCAAAAAAGGCAAGATTTATGATTACATAAGCAGTTAGTTCAGCCCCCAAAGCCACTTCGACCCATGGTCTTTCATTGCAATTCCAGGACCCCCTTGCCAGGCCCATACATATTAGACATGCCAGATGATCACCTCCAAGCATGTTCTGGCACTGCTGGACTTAGGCAAGTGGTTCTGGTGCCAGGACGAAATTTTCGTTACTGGAATTGCTGGGATTACTGTGACGGCATTCCCAGTAACTCGTCATTTTGCTGAAGGCAGTGCATGATGGGTATTGTGGGCAGCTATGAGCTGCATGTGGTGGGCTGCCGCATGAAGCAGGTTCTGGGGGTCCAAATCGAGATTGGATAGTGTTTCACTGACTTGGGACTCAGAGTGTCTGGCAGTGTTGTAGAGGAGCGCATCGCTGGGTGGGTTGATGCAGGTGAAGAAGTCCAAGTCGAAGAGGGCCATGGGGGAGCAAAAAGGGCATGCGAGGTAGGCTTCGAGCGCTGCGTGGGCACGCTTGTGCATGAGGAAACAGGAGCCACCTGAACCTATGATCGAGGGTGCTGTGTGGAGTGCTGCAAGAATGCAGGTGCAGAGTAGGGAGATTGAGAGGGAGAGGTAGTCATTGAGGAGAACTCAGTGCAAATTTCGCGACTTCTCAGCCACAATTTTCACCCCCAGGGACCTCGTAAACAAGGTAAATAACAACAGCCAAACACCATAACAGCCAGAGGCGACTAGCTACTCGAGCTTGCATCTAATCATAATGCCCACCTCATCTAATCTAGTATCCACCCCATCCTAGAATCGAATTTCTAGTGAATTCATAGCTCATCGATAATGAGAAAGACAAGGAAAAAATTCCGAAAAATACTCCGCCAGACCACTTGTCTAGAAGGGAGGTAAACACAATGAAAATGACGCTTAAGTGTTAAACGTTAAACGTTAAACCTACGTGAAACCCAGAAACGTGATCTGAACCTTTCTCCTCGATTCGAGTTCGGTATCTCAAGCACATTCCTGTATTCAATTCAGCATCCAGCATTGGACGAAGTAAGTGGGTCCTGAGCCCGAGACATACGCTGCTAAAGCCATTCCACCTGCATTCCAAGCGTCCACAACAAGGAATCTCAGCGTTACACCACTCGCCGCGCTCAGCACATTGGGGTCCGGAGTCAATCGTGAATTGTTGGGTGCATACCGCTGCGTATGCTGCAGCAGGGAGTGCAATGACGAAGGCAAGGACAGAGAGACGCATGGTTGTTCGGAACGGTATGGAAGTGTAATGGGTGCCTAATGCTGCCTCACAACTTCGGCTGTGGTGTACTTCTTATACGTCCTTGCAGAATCACGTTCATTCCGCACTAGATAGTCAGTTGTAAAATGTTTCTTCTACTCGGATGTGCCTATCTATGCAAACCACAAAGTGAACTTGCCCGCTTCCGGGAATGAAGGCTGCCGCACTGTCCACGCAAGCGTATTAGCTACTCACGAACCTACATCCACTAGTGCATTCCGCTTTGACACCCACTTGATTGATCATGAGCGCATTCTTGACAGCTTGACCCCTGAGGAGGGAGATTCGGTTGTTGGCATGTATTCGCGACCCCTTGGACTGTCAAAGCTGGAGGCACGAATGATGTGCAACGCACCGTTCCATTTCGGTTGCGGAAGAGATTTCCTGTGTCCATGCACTCATTTTGGCGTGTTGCTGTACTGTACGAACGGAGTGGTGAAAATCGACAGAAGCATTGTGAACTTAAAGTCAGGTACCCTGAACGTCCTGAACCCCATATCATCAATCATGCGAGGCCTCCCCACACCATGTTGAATCGCCGAATGTAGCTTGATGTGTTTCTGTAATAAACGACCTGGGGATAATGCAGTTGGCTGCTTGATTTCGGATCACTAATCCTGACTCGAAGCTAGCAACGGGACGTATAATATCTGCGATATTGGATTGTCGCATGTAGGTTTTGTTGTTGTTGTAACTTAGTCACGGTGTCTCACTATGAGTGACAGTGTTTTACCCAAGTTGCGACGGACTAGTGCCAGTGGTATGTAGATATTCTGTCGTCGCGTTTACTCTGATAATAATGGATTTTGCTAACTTGAAGCAGCAGAAAGAACAAGAGGAAAGATCACGCTCCTGAGGGCCACATTCAAGTCATGCGGTGCGGTTATGCCAACACCCCGCGTTCCCGGGCCGAATCCCGCCGAACTTGACACGGTACTCAGGCTGTTACATGTTACATGTCGTGGCATTCAGCCCTTCTCCCGGTTCCACCGAGCAGCATCCTCGTTGGCTTTACCACAGACCAGAATCGACTTCCCACACATCTTCGGATTGCCTCAGTTCAGATATTCGAGGACACAGCGCTTAGTGTGCACAAAACCAGCTATCCAGATGTCCTGAAACATTCCACTGTAGTCAGGGATGGGAGGCTTGCATGGGAGGCCCTATACCCACAGGGAAGTGTCAACCCAGGTGGCGCAATAAAGGGGGGCTTTGGTCTCTACCTGGCCGGCCCGAAAGCTTTCGCTAATGCACTGAAAGAGCATGCCCGGGAGGTCGTTATAGGGTATGAGGTTTTCTTCGAGACTGGGTTTCAGTGGGCCAAAGGCGGAAAACTTCCTGGTGTATGTGCGTATGCTTCATACGGTGTCAACTACGACTAAATAAGAGGGTAAAGGTGGTGGTGTTGGTGATGCGGCATATGGTTGCACTGGTGGACGGAAAGCACATCGATGCCAATGCTTCAATCTGCGCTTCATGTGGCGGTACGTCCCTCATTATTTGTCCTCGACCTTCCTATTTAAGTGTCCGGTAACAGCGCCAACGGGGTGGGGGAGCTCTACACATACCTTCCACCGACAGAAATAAATCTGGAGCGCTTGCGAACAGTTCCTAGCTCGCACGAAATATCGGATTACGGTTTTTCTATTGGCCGTGGAGCGTGGACCTTCGACTCGGGTCGTTGGATGTCATTGGCTATCCGTGTAAGGCTGAATGATGTCGGGATCCAGAATGGTGAGTCGAACTTTTGTATCCGGCATTTAGACCTCACACATTATCTTCCACAAGGCGAGATCGAGATATTTATCGATGGTCGATCAGTTTTGCTTGTTGACAGGGTGGTCCTATGTGAAGACCCCACTGCGCGGATTTGTGCAGCTCATTTTCAAACATTCTTCGGCGGTGTGTTTCCAAAGGTCGTCATTCTGATCTACATGCACTTATTACATGCTGTAAATACTGTAGGCCATACTCAGGATTGGGCTTCACCACGTGATCAGAAGGCTTGGATTTCCTCTATCTCGGGTGCTGTCGTGAGCCCGACCACAAGACATGACCCCGGGATTGATAGTTGGTCATGAAAAGTCCGTGATCGCCGTGTGTAGTGTGCTCTGCCGCACGTCTATATCAACCGCCTTTTGTGAAATGTCTATACTAGGACTTTCGACGACATGGCCGAAATATTCACCACCATGCGTCACACTCGTCCCTGTTCCCCCCTTTCCGTCTGCTGTTGGCTGCATAGAACTTTCCCAGATATATCACCAATTTTCGGTTTTGCACCATGGAAGTGGGATACACGCGTTACGAGATGCGAGATGGATAGCCCTAAGACCGTCATAAGCAACGGAAACTAAGAGTCATTCGTTCGGCTACTAATCAAAATCCCCTTCGAAATACCATACGAACTATGTACATACTGTATTGCTAGAGGCTAGCCAGTACGTAACGTTGTTCATTATCTATGCCACCGGAAGACGCGTGGAGTGCGTTCACGTAGCGCGAATATGGACGTCCGTATTGAGTTACTCGTGATATGGCCCCGACCAACTGAATCTAAGCCCACACTTTCACTACATCAGGCGCGCCAGCCAGAACAGCCTCATCTCCGCTTAGCATCTCGTCATCATCCTCACCTGTTTCTCCGTCGTCTTCCTCATCTGAATCACCAGCGATGATACTTTGCGTGTCCGCACGGACTGACGCGCTGTCGAGCCACTCGCTGTCGTCAAGGTCATCCTCGTGGTTGTCAAGGTTCCTAAATATTGCGTAGACATCATGAGAAGGGTCGGCAAGTGATTGTGGTAAATGCTTGATGCCACCCGCGAGGACAACGTTGTCACCGCTGGCAAGGTTCTCGTCCAGACTCCATCTGCTACCTATCTGAGTATGCGTGCCACCGGTCTTGTCCTGGACCTCCTGGTCCCATTTCGGGATGCTATTGGGAACATCGAGCCCAGGTCTGTGAGCGATTGGAGAGTACTTGGACGGGTTGGTGTCTCCATCAAGATCCATTCGGGCATCGGAACCGTTTGAATGATGCGGGGAGAGCAAGTTTTGTGATTCGTCGAGTTGGACCGAGTCGGTAAGCTTGGTGATGCTGGCAATTTCCACGTCCATGGCACTATCACCATCAACCTAAAATGTGAGTGAGTGGGAGTGATGACGTCGGAATAGTTAGTAACTGCCAACTTGTTCTGCATGGGATGGAAGGTCCATGTGGTCTAAAGGATGTGTCAAACACGGAACGGGATGGGGTCGAGAGGAGAGACTGCACACTGTCCCTATGCGTCCCTATGTGTATGACTCCGAGTCGGAATAGGGTTCTCCAATAAGGAAAGTAGTACACCCTTTCATATCGAAGAAATGGCTCATCGCCTTGCCCGCCGTGCCTCTTACCATTTACAGTTAGGACCGGCATTTGCCGTCCACACGAGAAGGACGAACTGAAATCAGTCGGAACGC
>WNFD01004747.1_pt1 | contig 14601 bp, 12 predicted proteins | sample 5400491 | NCBI WGS metagenome assembly WNFD01 (sample SAMN13153343, study PRJNA577476) | soil metagenome | isolation source: 120 cm saprolite under Douglas fir tree site 2 hole 2 replicate 2 | place: USA:California | collected 2015-04-18
AGGTGCGTCTTGCGCAAAGCGCGTGGAAAAGTGCAGGACGGAAGCCCTTAACAACCTGGGCTGACTTTCGATCACGAGCTCAATAACTTCGACCTCGTGCTCGGAAGCGTCGACTCCTGCGTGCTCTTCGGCCTGGACGCCCGCCCCGTCCACGTCGAGGCGGACATCGGCCGCGGCAGCGCCGGCACCTTTTCGCTGGTCGGTCTCGCCACGACCACTGTCAAAGAAGCGCGCGAACGCGTGCGGTCTGCGATACGAAACAGCGGCCTCGAGTTTCCTCAGACCCGCCTCACCGTGAACCTAGCCCCTGCCGAGATGCGCAAGGAAGGCACCGGCCTCGACCTCCCGATGGCGGTCGCGATCGCTCTGGCTCGCGCTGGCAAGCCGACCCCGCCGCGAAGCGCGTTTCTTGGCGAGCTGGCCCTCGACGGCTCGGTGCGGCACGTCGACGGTGTGCTCGTCGCAGCGAGCAGCCTGTGTCGACTGGGCTATGAACGCGTCTTCGTCCCCGCCCCTGACGCCGCCGAGGCGGCGCTCGTCGATGGCCTCGAGGTGATCCCGTGCGCCTCGCTGAGCGCGGTCGTCAATCACCTGCTCGGCGTGGAGCCAATCACTCCCGCGGTCAGCTCTGCGGGACCCACCGCGGCGGTGACTGAGGTCGAGCACGACCTGGTCGAGGTCCACGGCCAGGAGGAGGCGAAGCGCGCGCTGGAGGTCGCGGCCGCGGGCGGCCATCACCTCCTGATGAGCGGACCGCCTGGCGCCGGCAAGACGATGCTGGCGCGCTCCCTGCCGGGCATCCTGCCATCGCTCGAGGTCGGCGAGGCGCTCGAGGTGGCGCAGGTGCGCAGCCTGCTCGGCGAGCTCCCTCGCGACGGGCCACTCGACTGGACGCGGCCGTTTCGCGCCCCGCATCACGGTGTCTCGATGGCAGGTCTCATCGGCGGTGGCAGTGGCCTGGCGCTGCCCGGCGAGATTTCGAGAGCCCATCACGGCGTGCTCTTCCTCGACGAGATGGCCGAATTCCAGACGCCTGTCCTCCAGGCGCTGCGCCAGCCGCTCGAAGCGGGCCGCGTCACGATCACGCGCTCGGGCGGCTCCGTCACGTATCCGTCGCGTTTCACGCTGGTCGCCGCCACCAATCCATGCCCGTGCGGATGGTCCGGCGACGGCGTCCGGACCTGCAGGTCCAGGTCGCCGTTCGGCGCGTGGAGCTCGAGCGCCTTTCCTCACAGCCGCAGGGCGAGGGCTCGGCCGCGGTGCGCGAGCGGGTGGTCGCGGCGCGGCGCCGCCAGCTCGATCGTCAGGGCTGCCTCAACGCCCAGCTCAGGCCTGGGCGGCTGCGCCAGCTCGCGGGCCTTGCGCCCGCGTCTCGCCGCACGCTCGAGCGCTGGGGCAGCCAGCGAGGCCTCACCGCGCGAGGCTTTCACCGCGCCTGGAGAGTCGCCCGCACGTCGGCCGACCTCGACGGGTCGACGGACATCGACGAGCACCACGTCCTCGAAGCTTTGGGCTTCCGCCTGCAAGATGTCGCCGCCTGAGCTGCGGACGAGGGGCCGCTGGCCCCCGCCCGAAGGTCCGCGTGTTGCCATCGTCGGCTCGCGCCGGCCCTCGCCCTACGGCGAGGCGGTGGCGGAACAGCTCGGCCTCGAGCTGGCCCGCGCCGGCGTCATCGTGGTCAGCGGCCTCGCCCTCGGCATCGACGCGGCCGCGCACCGAGGCGCCCTCAACGCGGGGGGTGTGACGGTGGCGGTGATGGGCACCGGCATCGACGTGATCTACCCCGCGGCCCACGGCGTGCTGGCTGAGGCGATCCTCCAGGCCGGCGGCGCGCTGGTCAGCCAGTTCCCGGACGGCACCGCCCCCAGGCGCCACAACTTTCCCGCGCGCAACTACACGATGGCTGCTCTCTCCGACGTGGTCGTGGTCGTCGAAGCGGCCGAGGGCTCGGGCGCGCTCATCACGGCCGAGGCCGCGCTCGACCTACATAAAGAGGTAATGGCGGTGCCGGGCAGCGTCTTCTCGCCGCTGTCGGTCGGCACCCACCAGCTCCTCCGCGACGGGGCCGGGCTGGTCCAGAACGCCCGCGACGTGCTGGCCGCGCTAAGCCCGGGCGGGGAGGTCCTGGACGATCCCCTGGCCACCCCGAAGCACCTTGGTTTCCGACTCCCGGCCGAGCGTGACGGCATCCTCTCCCACCTCTCGGACGTCCTGGCGCTGAACGCGGCCGAGATCGCCCGGAAGCTCCAGCTTCCGATCGCCGAGGTCCTCGGCAGGCTGACCGCCCTGGAGCTCAGCGGGGCGGTCCGGCGCCATGGGGGCGGCTACGTGAAGGCATTGCGCCGCGGCAAAGATCGGGCGTAGGATGCCCGCCTCAGACCCGGCCCGGGGAACAACTTGCCGGGTTTGGGAATAAAGAGAGGGCTGTGACTGAAGGACTGATCATCGTCGAGTCGCCCGCCAAGGCCCGGACGCTGAAGCGCTTTTTGGGTGACCGTTTCGACGTGCGCGCCTCCATGGGGCACGTCCGCGACCTGCCGGAGAAGGAGATGGGGGTCGAGGTCGACGACGGCTTCAAGCCCCACTACGAGGTGGTGGAGAGCCGCCGCAAGACCATCAACGAGCTCCGCTCGGCGGCCAAGAAGGACAGCGAGGTCATCCTCGCCTCCGACCCTGACCGCGAGGGCGAGGCCATCGCCTGGCACCTTGCCGAGGTCCTGAAGCTCAGGAACCCGAAGCGGATCGAGTTCCACGAGATCACCGCTGACGCCGTGCGCCGCGCGCTCGAGGCGCCCCGCGACATCGACATGCGGCTGGTCAACGCCCAGCAGGCGCGCCGAGTGGTCGACCGCCTGGTCGGGTTCCGTCTGAGCCCGTTCCTGTGGGCCAAGGTCCAGAAGGGGATCGGCGCAGGCCGCGTTTCGTCCGTCGCGCTGCGCCTGGTGGTCGACCGCGAGGAGGAGATCGGCAAGTTCGTCCCCGTCGAGTCGTGGACGATCGACGCGGAGCTGTCGCGCAAGGGATCCGAGAGCCACTTCCAGGCGCGCCTGAACCGGCCGGCCGGCGCAGTCGCGACCGAGACCGACGCCAAGTTCGAGGTCCACAACGAGGCCGAGGCCCAGGAGATCGTGCGCAAGCTCGAGGGCGCGAGCTATCGCGTAATCGGCGTCGAGCAGAAGCGGCGCACGAAGAGCTCGAACCCTCCCTACATCACCTCGACCCTGCAGCAGGACGCGTCCAGCCGGTTGCGCATGCGCCCGTTTGCGGCGATGCGCGTGGCGCAGCAGCTGTACGAGGGCATCGAGCTCGGCGCGGAGGGCCCGACCGGCCTCATCACCTACATGCGAACCGACTCGACCCGCATCTCGGCCGACGCCGACGCCAGGGTAAAAGGCTGGATCAAGCAGGCACACGGCGAGAGATACCTCGGCGTGTCGCGGACTGCGAAGGCCACGCCTGGAGCTCAGGACGCGCACGAGGCGATCCGGCCGACGGACGTCAGCCGCACGCCGGACTCGGTCCGGCAGCACCTCAGCGCTGAGCAGTACAGGCTCTACGACCTGATCTGGCGCCGCTTCGTCGCGAGCCGGATGGCGCCGGCCGTCTACGACCAGACACAGGTCGAGATCGAGGGTGGCGACTACATCTTCCGGGCCAACGGCTCGGTGCTGACGTTCGACGGCTTCTACAAGGTCTGGGGTCGGGACGAAAACGGCGAGAACGAGCTCCCCGCGCTGACCCAGGGCGAAGACCTCGACTACCACGGCATGAAGCCGGAGCAGCACTTCACGCAGCCGCCTCCGCGTTACACGGAAGCGACGCTGATCAAAGAGCTGGAGCAGCGCGGCATCGGCCGGCCGTCGACCTATGCCCCGATCGTGCAGACGATCACCAAGGCCCACGGCTATGTGGAGATCAAGGACCGCAGGCTCTATCCGACTCGTGTCGGCGAGGCCGTGAACGCGCTGATGGTCGACCACTTCAAGACGATCTCGGACGACGAGTACACGTCGAAGCTCGAGAAGCGCCTCGACCAGGTCGAGAGCGGAAGCCAGGAGTGGGTGCCGGTCGTCAGGGACTTCTACGGCCCGCTCCAGCGCATGCTCAGCGCGGCCGAGGAGGCGACGCCGGCGGACACGGACGAGGAGTGCCCGCTGTGCCACGAGGGGCACCTGGTCCACAAGGCGAGCCGGTTCGGACCATTCATGGGCTGCTCCCGCTACCCGAAGTGCAAGTTCCGCCGGGCCCTGACGCCCGACGGCGAGGCGCCGCAGCCCGTGCTGCTCGACGAGGCGTGCCCCGTCTGCGGCAAGCCGCTGCAGCTGCGCAACGGCCGCTACGGCGAGTTCACCGGCTGCTCGGGCTATCCGGACTGCAAGTACATCAAGCGCGACCCGGCGCAGACCGAGGCCAAGCCCACCGGCGAAAAGTGCCCGCAGTGTGGGGAGGGCGACCTCGTAGAGCGCACTGGGCGCTACGGACCGTTCGTCGCCTGCTCGCGCTATCCGGACTGCAAGTACCGGGCCAACATGGGCAAGGACGGCAAGCCGCGCGAGGGCCCGAAGCTCCTGGATGAGCCGTGCCCCATCTGCGGCAAGCCGCTCGTCGAGCGCCGAGGACGGTTCGGTCTGTTCAAGTCGTGCTCCGACTACCCGAAGTGCCCGGGCCCGAAGGCTGTCAAAAAGTCAGAGAAGGCGGTCGAGGCTTAGCCCTTCCCGCGCCTGGGTATACTCACCAACGCCAGTCCAAGCGACTGAGTTAGCACGCCCGGGCAAGACCCCTGTCCTGCAAAGGCCAGAACCGGGCGGAAGTGGAACAGGGAGGCAAATCGAACGTGGCTCAAGTGACCTTGAAGCAGCTGCTGGAGGCGGGCGTCCATTTCGGACATCAGACCAGCCGCTGGAACCCGAAGATGAAGACCTACATCTTCACCGCCCGCAACGGCATCCACATCATCGACCTGCAGAAGACGGTCCGCCTGCTCGACGACGCGTGGGAGTTCACGCGCAACGTGGCGGCCAGCGGCCGGCCCGTGCTCTTCGTGGGCACCAAGAAGCAGGCCCAGGAGACCATCCAGACCGAGGCCGCGCGCTGCGGCATGTACTTCGTCAACCGGCGCTGGATGGGCGGCATGCTGACCAACTTCAGCACCGTGAAGAAGAGGATCGAGCGGCTGCAGGACCTGCGCAAGATGCAGCAGGAGGGCCAGTTCGAGCAGATGTCGAAGAAGGAGGCCAAGCGCCTCACGGACGAGCTCGACCGCCTGATGTTCCACTTCGACGGAATCGCCGACATGAAGCGGCTGCCGGGCGCCCTCTACGTGGTCGACCCGCGGAAGGAGCACATCGCCGTGACCGAGGCCAACCGGCTGAAGATCCCGGTGGTGGCGATCACCGACAGCAACTGCGACCCGGACCTCATCACCTACGTGATCCCGGGCAACGACGACGCGATCCGAGCGGTGAAGCTTCTCACCGGCAAGATCGCCGACGCGTGCCAGGAAGGGCGCCAGGAGGCAGCCGCGCGCGGCGAGATCATGCCCGAGGTGGAGGACCGCGAGTTCCTCGAGACACCTCGGTACGAGGAGATCGAGGAGTACCTCGAGGATGAGGAGGACTACCTGCCGACCGTGTCCGAAGAGGAGTTCATCGGCCGCACCGCGCAGGACGAGGAGGCTCGTTGATGGCGGTGGACATGGACCTCATCAAGAAGCTGCGAGAGATGTCCGGGGCCGGGATGATGGACTGCAAGAGGGCGCTGGAAGAGGCCGGTGGCGACCTCGAGAAGGCGTACACCATCCTGCGCGAGAAGGGCGTCGCGAAGGCGGCCAAGCGCGCGGACCGTGCGACCGGCCAGGGCGTCGTCGAGGCGTACCTGCACAGCACGTCGCCGGACTACCCGCCTCAGCTCGGCGTTTTGATCGAGGTCAACTGCGAGACGGACTTCGTCGCCAAGGGCTCGGACTTCCGCAAGCTGGCCAAGGAGCTGGCGCTGCAGGTGGCGGGCTTCGGCGCGCGCTGGGTGTCCCGCGATGACGTACCCGACGACGTGCTCGTGACCGAGCGCGAGGTCTACGAGGCGAAGGCGCGCCAGGACGGCAAGCCGGAGCAGGTAATCCCGCGCATCGTCGAGGGCCAGGTCGAGGATTTTCTGAAGCACAGCTGCCTGATGGAGCAGGAATACTTCCGCGAGCCGGGCCGGACCGTGCAGCACCTGATCGCGGAGAACATCTCCAAGCTCCAGGAGAACATCACAGTTCGCCGCTTCGCGCGATTTAACATCAGAGAGTCCTGAACCAGCTGGTCAACGGCGCTCCGAAGTACAACCGGGTACTGCTCAAGCTGAGCGGTGAGGCGCTTGGCGGGAGCCGCGACTACGGCATCGACCTCCAGGTCGTCGAGGAGATCGCGGCGCAGGTCAAGCGCGTACACCAGATGGGGGTGCAGATCGCGGTGGTCGTAGGAGGCGGCAACATCTTTCGCGGCCTCGCTGCCACCGAGCGTGGCTTCGACCGGGCGACCGGCGACTACATGGGCATGCTGGCGACGGTGATCAACGCGCTTGCGCTGCAGGACGCGCTCGAGCGCACCGGCATCCCCGCGCGCACGATGACCGCGATCCAGATGCCGCAGGTCGCCGAGCCCTACATCCGGCGGCGCGCCGTGCGCCACCTGGAGAAGGGACGGGTGGTCATCCTCGCGGCGGGGACGGGCAACCCCTACTTCACGACCGACACGACGGCCGCGCTGCGCGCCGTGGAGATCGAAGCGGACGTGATCCTCAAGGCGACCAAGGTGGACGGCGTCTACACCGCCGACCCCAAGCGCGACCCGACAGCCACCAAGTTCGAGCGCCTCGGTTACCTTGAGGTGCTCAATCGAGGCATCGAGGTGATGGACAACACGGCGCTCACTCTCTGCATGGACAACGATGTGCCCATCGTCGTCTTCAACCTGCTGACTCCCGGCAACATCGAGCGCGTCGTGCTTGGCGAGGAGATCGGCACATTAGTGGGGTCTGCCTCGTGATCGATCCAGTGCTGCGCGACGCGGAAACCAAGATGTCGAAGTCGGTCGACCACTTCGCCGCCGAGCTGACGACGATCCGCACCGGCCGCGCCAACCCCGCGCTGATCGACAAGATCATCGTTCCGTACTACGGCACGCCGACCCCGCTCAACCAGCTCGCGCAGATCAGCGTGCCCGAGCCGCGGCTGCTGGTCGTGTCGGTCTACGACAAGAGCCAGATCGGCGTGGTCGAGAAGGCACTGCGGACCAGCGAGCAGGGCCTGAACCCGGCCAGCGACGGCCAGGTCATCCGGGTCCCGATCCCGCCGCTGAACGAGGAGCGGCGCCGCGAGTACGTGAAGCTCGTCCGCCAGAAGGCGGAGGAGGCCCGCGTGGCGATCCGCAACGTGCGGCGGGACGAGCTGCACCGAATCGACCAGATGCAAAAGGCGGGCGAGGTGGCCGAGGACGACTCCAAGCGCGCGCACGCCCGGCTGCAGAAGATCACCGAGGCGCAGGTCGAAAAGGTGGACGCCCTCGCTGGCCGCAAGGAGTCAGAGGTAATGGAGGTCTAGCGGGGAAGAGGCATCCTCCCCATTCATGGGGAGGTGGCGCCGCATGTCCTCCCCATTCATGGGGAGGTGGCGCCGCATGTCCTCCCCATTCATGGGGAGGTGGCGCCGCAGGCGCCGGAGGGGCTCGCCCAAGCTGGCTTTGGCGCCGGTCGGTACGCTTTCCCCACCCTTGGACTCTCCGATCCCCCGCCACATCGGGATCATCATGGACGGCAACGGCCGCTGGGCCCGCGGCCGCGGGCGCCCGGCCAGCTTCGGCCACCGCGCGGGCGTGCGGGCGATCAAGGTCGTGCTCCAGGCATGCGAGGACTTCGGCGTCCACGCGCTCTCCATCTACGCGTTCTCGACCGAGAACTGGGCCCGCCCTCGAACCGAGGTCCGGGCGCTCATGCGCCTGTTCCACGAGACGATGCAGCGCGAGATTGACGAGATGCACCGTCGCGGCGTGCGCATCCTCGTGAGCGGTCGACGCGACGAGCTCTCGGCGCGAATGCGGCAGCGGATCGAAGAGGCCATGGCGCGGACGGCGAATAACAAGAACGGCGTGCTCAACGTTTGTCTCAATTACGGAGGCAGGGCCGAGATCGTCGACGCGGTGCAGAAGCTCGTCAAAGACGGAGTCGCCGCGAGAGACGTGGACGAGGCCGCCATCTCGGCGCGCATGTACCAGCCCGACCTGCCGGATCCGGACCTCATCATTCGCACCGCCGGTGAGCGCCGCGTGAGCAACTTCCTGCTCTGGCAGGGCGCCTACGCCGAGATGCTCGTCACCGAGACGCTGTGGCCCGACTTCGGCGCCGACGACCTGAAGGCTGCGCTGGACGACTACGCGTCGCGCGTGCGTCGCTTCGGCGCACGGCCACAGGGAGAGATTGTGGTGAGTGGGGCTCGGTGACGACGAGAAATGAATCGCTGATGGGAGTTTGGAAGCCGAGCCCCCTGATGGTCCGGATCCTCAGCGGGTTCGTCATCCTCGGGGCGGTCATCGGCCTCGTCTACGTCGGCATCTTCGGCGTCTACGCCCTGGTCATCATCCTCGGCGGCCTCGCGCTGTGGGAGTTCAACGGGCTCTCCGAAGGGATGGGATCACGCGCGCCGGCCTGGCTCCTGTTTCCGCTGGGTGCGTTCTTCGCGTTCAGCGGCACCGTCCTCAAAGGGATCGACGTCACGCTCGTGCTGGCGCTCACGCTGGTCGGCGGCCTGGCCGCGTTCCTGTTCGTACCCGGGCGCCGTCAGGGACTCAGCCGGTGGGCGATGGGCGTCGCCGGCGCGCTCTACGTCGGCATGCCTTTCAACTTCTACCTGCTGCTGTACACGTCGAAGTCGCACGGACTCGAGTGGACGCTGTTCACGATCTTCGCGGTCGTCGTGAGCGACGCGGCAGCGCTGCTCGTGGGCAGCCGGATCGGGCGGCACCCGTTCTTCTTGAACATCAGCCCGAACAAGACGGTGGAGGGCGCCGTCGCCGGCGTCGTAGGGGCTGTGCTGGTGATGCTGATCGGAGTCTCGGGAGTGATCGGGATCTCACCCCTGCACGCGGTGGCGCTCGGGTTGATCGTCGGGAGCAGCGCCGAAATCGGAGACCTGGTGGAGTCGCAGATGAAACGGATCGCCGACGTGAAGGACTCGTCGCACCTCATTCCCGGACACGGCGGCGTGCTCGACCGGATCGACTCGATCCTGTTTCCGCCGATCCTGGTGTACTTCTACGTGACGGTCTTCCACCTCCTGACGTGACGAGACCAATCAACGTCGCGCTGCTCGGCGCCACCGGTTCGATCGGCCGGCAGACACTGGACGTGATCGACCGCAACCCAGAGCGCTTCAAGCTGTTCGGCCTCACCGAGGGCGTGCGCTCGACCCACCGCGAGGCCGAGTACCTCGTCCAGGGCCGCGCCGGCGAGGCGGACTTCGACGCGAAGGTCGAGGCCATGGTCACCGACGCGCGGTGCGACATCGTGGTCGTGGCCATCCCTGGGGCGCGGGCGCTCGCGCCCACCATGTCGGCTCTGCGTGCGGGGAAGGAGGTCGCCCTGGCGACCAAAGAGGTGCTCGTGATGGCGGGCGAGCTGGTCATGAAAGTCGCCGGCGAGAAGGGGATCCGGCCCGTCGACTCCGAACACAGCGCCATATGGCAGTGCCTGTGGGGCGAAGAGCGCGACAACGTGCGCCGCCTGGTCATCACCGCAAGCGGCGGTCCGTTCTGGTCGCAACCCGACGTCGACCTCGACCAGGTGTCCGTCGAGCAGGCCCTCAACCATCCGCGCTGGTCGATGGGGCCGAAGGTCACTGTCGACTCGGCCACTTTGATGAACAAAGGGCTCGAGCTGATCGAGGCTCACCACCTGTTCGGGCTGCCCCTGGAGGCCATCGCCGTCTGCATCCATCCACAGAGCGTGGTCCACTCGCTCGTCGAGTTCGTCGACGGGTCGCTCAAGGCGCAGCTCGGCCGGCCTGACATGCGGCTGCCCATCGCGGTCGCCCTCGCCTACCCCGACCGGCTGCCTGACGCGGTACCTCCGACGAGCCTGAAAGAGCTCAGCGGCCTCGAGTTCTACGACCTCGACGAGGGCCGGTTCCCGAGCGTCCGGCTGGCCCGCGGGGCGGCCCAGGCCGGCGGCGGCCATCCCGCCGTCCTGAACGCCGCCAACGAGGAGGCGGTCAACGCCTTCCTGGCCCACGAGCTCCCGTTCAGCGGAATCGTGCGGGCCGTCGAGCGTGCGCTCAGCGCCTTCCCCGGCTGCGGCGGCTCCCTGGACGAGATTCTCGAAGCCGACCGCTGGGCGAGGGCTTATGTCAGGCAGGTCGATGGGATTCGTCCGGTAGGCTGAAGGCCACGTGAGCTGGCTCCTGTACGTCGTGGGCGTGGCCGGGATGTTCCTGATCTTGATCGCGCCCCACGAGGCAGGTCATTTCGCCCTGGCCAAGCTGTTCCAAGTCCGGGTCCTCGAGTTCTCGATCGGGGCCGGCACCCGGCTGTGGTCGACCACCCGGGGCGGCACCCTGTACGCGATCCGAGCGCTCCCGATCATGGGCTACGTGCGCATGGGGGGCATGGAGGGCGGCGACTTCGACGACCCCGACGGCTTCCACCACAAGACCGCGTGGCAGCGGATCCTGATCCTGGCCGCAGGGCCGGCCGCGAACTTCGTGGTCGCGATCGTCCTCTACTCCGGGCTGCTCCTGAGCCAGGTGAACACCGAGCCGGGCAAGATCGCCGCCGTGCTCCCGAACACCCCCGCCTCCGCGGCCGGCTTCCAGGTCGGTGACCGGCTTGTTTCGGTCAACGGCCAGAAGATCACCGCGCCCGACCAGCTCAGGAAGACCGAGGAGGCCGAGCCCGGCGTTCCGCTCATCGTGGCCGGTGTCCACGCGAACGGGCAGGCATTCACCTACACCGTCACGCCGACCTGCGACGCGGCGGGGAAGACCTGCCAGATGGGCCTCCGCGTGCTGCCGGTCCTGACCGTCCAGGACGCGGTGACGGGCGGCGTGAAGTTTCCGTTCGTCGCGATCCGCAACATCGTCGAGGGCCTTGGCCAGCTCGTCACCGGGCAGGTGCCGGGCGGCCTGCTCGGGCCCAACGGCGTGACCGGCCCCATCGGGATCGCCGACGTGGCCGCGCAGTCGATCGGGCTCGGCCTGGGCACGTACATCTTCTTCGTCGCGCTGCTCTCGGTCGCGCTTGGGTTCACGAACCTGCTGCCCTTCCTCGCGCTCGATGGCGGCAGGATGGCCGTGGTCCTCATCGAGGTGGTGCGCCGCCGCCCCTTCGATAGGAACAGCGAGCTGAACTTCCAGCGCGTGGGCCTGGCGGCGCTGATCGCGATCGCGGTCTTCATCAGCGCCCTCGACATCCAGCGCATCGCGACGGGGCAGTTCCCCGGGTTGACCCGCTGATGGCGCTGGTGACCCGGCGCAAGGCGATCCCCGTGAGGGTGGGCACCGTTGTGATCGGCGGCGCCGCGCCCATCGCCGTGCAGACGATGACGAAGACCGACACCCGCGACGTGAAGGCCACCGTGCGCCAGATCCACGAGCTGAAAGAGTCCGGCTGCGAGATCGTGCGGCCCGCGGTGCCCGACAAAGAGGCGGCCGAGGCGCTGAAGGAGATCGTGAAGCAGTCGCCGCTCCCGGTGATCGCCGACATCCACTACGACCACACGCTCGCGCTGCTGGCGATCGAGGCGGGTGTGCACTGCCTGCGCCTGAACCCGGGCAACATCCCGGACCGCGAAAAGGTCGTGAAGGTTGTCACGGCGGCGAAGGAGCGGCAGATCCCCTTCCGGATCGGGGTCAACGCCGGGTCGCTGCCCGAAGAGGTGCACAAGAGCCTGCGGGAGCAGCATCACATCGACCGCGACGACCGCGAGCGCACGGCAGACCGCATGGTCGAGGTGGCGCTGGGCCACTGCAAGATCCTCGAAGAGCTCGATTACGGTCCCGGTTACATCAAGGTCTCGCTGAAGGCGACCGACGTGTGGACCAACATCCTGGCCAACCGCAAGTTCGCGGCGGCCAGGCAGTACCCGATCCACCTCGGCGTCACCGAGTCGGGGCCGGTCGAGGCGGGCAGCATCCGCAGCGCGGTGGGGATGGGGATCCTGCTCAGCGAGGGGATCGGCGACACGATCCGCGTCTCACTCGCGACCTCTGACCCGCGAGAAGAGGTCCGCGTCGCGCACGAGATCCTCAAGACGCTGGCGTTCCGCAAGGAGAGCCCGACCCTCGTCGCCTGCCCGACGTGCGGCCGCCTCGAATACGACATGGTGCCGATGGTCAAGCAGGTCGAGGCCTACATCGCGAAGCTCAAGGTGCCGATTACCGTCGCCGTGATGGGGTGTGTCGTCAACGGCCCCGCCGAGGCCCGGCACGCGGACATCGGCGTCACGGGCGGCCGCGGCAAGGGCGTGATCTTCAAGAAAGGTAGCCTTTACAAGACAGTGCCCCAGGAGGAGTTGCTTACGGTGCTGCTGGCTGAGATCGACGCGATCGCGGCCGAGACTCCGCTCCCGCGCTAGCCCGGTCCTCCCCATTCATGGGGAGGTGGCGCCGCAGGCGCCGGAGGGGCCGGGCGCGCACGACTGATCTCAAATCATCGATGCTTGGGAGCTAGAGGCATGAAGCAGGAAACTGAAGAGCAGCAGGACTTCGTGAAGGAAGTCACCAAGATGTCCGACGACTTCGACCGCTGGTATGGCGACGTGGTCCGCAAGGCGGAGCTGGCCGACTGGTCGGGGGTGCGCGGCATGATGGTCGTCCGCCCGTACGGCTGGGCGATGTGGGAGGCGATCACGCGCGCGTTCGACGACATGATCAAGGAGAGCGGGCACGAGAACTGGGCCTTTCCGCTGCTGATTCCCCGGGAATACCTGATGAAAGAGGCCGAGCACATCGAAGGCTTCGCGCCCGAGGTCGCGTGGGTCACGCGAGCGGGCGGCAGCATGGAGGAGCTCGAAGAACCACTCGCGGTGCGTCCCACCTCGGAGACGATCATCGGCCCGCTTATCAAGCGCTACATCCAGAGCCATCGCGACCTGCCCAAGCTGACCAACCAGTGGAACAGCGTCGTGCGATGGGAGATGCGCTCGCGCCTGTTTCTCAGGAGTCGAGAGTTCTGGTGGCAGGAGGGGCATACGTTCCACTCTTCCGCGCAGGAGGCCATCGACGAGGCGCAGCTCATCCTCGGCTACTACACCTCGATCGCTCAGGACTGGCTTGCGGTCCCGGTTCTGAGCGGCCGCAAGTCGCCTTCCGAAACGTTTCCAGGCGCCGTGCACACGCTGACCGTGGAAGGGCTGATGCGCGACGGCCTCGCCCTGCAGATGGGCACGTCGCACTATTTCGGGCAGAACTTCGCCCGCGCCTATGACATCTCTTTTTCGAACAAGGAGAACGAGCGCGAGCTCGTCTATTCGACTTCGTGGGGCATCAGCACGCGCCTGGTCGGCGCCCTGGTCATGGCGCATGGCGACGACTCGGGCCTGATCGTCCCACCCCGAATCGCCCCCATCCAGGTGATCGTGGTGCCCATCTTCCGCGACGACGACGGCCGCGCCAAGGTCGAACGCTTCATCAACAGCTGGTCGCCGGACCTGAAGGCGGCCGGTATCAGGCACCGCGTCGACTGGCGCGACGAGCGCCCGGGCGACAAGTACGCGCACTGGGAGCTCAAGGGCGTGCCCATCCGGTTGAACGTGGGCGCCCGAGACGCCGACGCGGGCCAGGTCGAGATGGTGGACCGCCTGACTCGGAGCAAGGTCGCGGTTCCCGTGGCGGGGCTCGCGCAGCGCCTCGTTACCGAGCTCGACTCATTCCAGAAGAAGCTCTTCGAGCGCGCGGCTGCCTACCAGCGCGAGAACACGTTCGAGCTGGAGACGATCGACGAGGTCGTGGCCCACTTCCGCGAGAGAGGCGGCTTCGCGTGGGTTTCGTGGTGCGGCGACGAGTCCGAAGAGGCGCGCGTCAAGGCCGAAGCCGGCGGCGTCACCATCCGGACGATCGACGAGACAGCGAAGCCGTCAGGCAAGTGCTTCGTCTGCGGCCGGCCGGCGAAATACCGAGTCTCCCTGGCGAAAGCCTACTAACCGAAGTATCGATAGACACGTTTGGCGCCAAACGCGCCTGTCAGACGCCATCGGAACGCGCCTTCGGCGCCAACGGCGTGGATGGAGCGACTCCCTAGCTGACCGGATTCTCGAAAGCCCCGATCCTGGGCGCGTCGGGATGCAAAGACTCCTGCGGGATGACCGTCAGCGACCCACCCGCCACCGCGTCCATCACCGCCTCCGCCACGTCGGGGTGGAAGTGCGTACCGGCGCCCGCCCGGATCTGCTCGACCGCGACCGAAAGCGGCATCGCCCGCCGGTACGGCCGGTCCGACGTCATGGCGTCGATCGCGTCCGCAGCGGAGACGATCCACGCGAACATGGGGACCTCGTCGCCTTTCTTACGGTCCGGATAACCCTTCCCGTCGAACCTCTCGTGGTGAGATCGCACGATGACCAGCTCGTCGGTCA
>WNFD01009942.1_pt1 | contig 14597 bp, 10 predicted proteins | sample 5400491 | NCBI WGS metagenome assembly WNFD01 (sample SAMN13153343, study PRJNA577476) | soil metagenome | isolation source: 120 cm saprolite under Douglas fir tree site 2 hole 2 replicate 2 | place: USA:California | collected 2015-04-18
CTGGATCACCGCCATCAAGGCCGACAAGCGGCACATCCGCCAGATCGACAAAGTGGTGCAGAACAAGCCCGCCGACCTGCAGGAAGGCTGCTATACGAAGGATACGACGCCCACGTTCATCGCCGAGCACCAGGTGCGCGGTCCATCGGCGTGCCACGACCTGTATCCGTCGAACTCCTTCCCGCGCGAGGTCGCCGGGGCGGACATTGCGGCCGACATCATCAAGTGCCATACCAAGCCGCTCAAGCAGTCCGACTATGCGGTGACCTTCACCGCGACACAGTGGGCGAGATTGCAGGCGGCCTTCCCGTCCGGTGTGTGCGACTGGTCGAAGCCCGGCTATGAGCAGCAGGACCCGCTCGGGACTTGGCTGGTCATCGACTAAGGGCAGGATCCCCCACGGCGCGGCCCACTGGCCGCGCTCCTTTTTATCAAGGAGAAACCGAAATGGCCTCTGACAACGGGAAACGGCGCGGCTTCTCGCGCCGCAGGTTCATCCAGGGCGCGGCAGCCGCCGCTGCGGCGAGCGGCTCGATCCTGAGCAGTGCCGCACGCGAGGAAGAAGACGCCGAGGAAAAACACGGCCGCCGGCGGCGGCCGCCGAACGACGCGCCTGATACCGTGCTCATCAACGGCAAGATACACACGATGGACGACGAGGGCACGGTCGTCTCCGCCGTGTCGATCACGGACGGGCGCTTCGCCGAGGTCGGCCACTCGTCGAGGTCGCACCACGGGCCCAACACGAAAGTCATCGACCTGCGCGGCCGCACGGTGGTGCCCGGGATCATCGACAACCACAACCACATCGTCCTGATGGGCAACCGTCCCGGCCACCACACACCGCTCGAGAACGCGTACTCGATTCCCGATGTGCAGGCGATCTACGCCGCGCGCGCGGCGGGCCTTCCGAACCGCGATGCTTGGATCACGACGATCGGTGGATTCCACTTCAACCACATTTACGGCAATCCGAGCGATCCGCTGAGCGGGCGCTTCCCCACGCTGCAGGAGCTCGACGCCGCGGTGCCGAACAATCCCGTTTTCATGATGATCTCCTTCACCGGCCCGGGAGCGACCAACAGCGCCGGCAAGGCAATCCTCGAGCGCCAGGGCGTGGTCGTAGCCTCGAACGGCGCGATCGCTGGCGTCGGCTTCGGCGTTACCGAGTGCTCGAAGGCGCTTCTTTACCTGCGCCAGACGCTGCTCAATGCCGCCGAGCGCCAGCGCAGCGTGCGCGACGCGATGAGTTATGCCGTCACCGTCGGAGTGACCACCCACCTCGACCAGGGCGCCTTCCAGGCGACCAACACCGCAGCCGACGGCGCCGCGCACGAAGACAACTTCACGATGCACATTCCTTTCCTGCAGGTGTACGCGCAGGACAAGGCGATCATCCGCCTGCGCATCAATTTCCTGCACATGGAGTCGGATCCCGCGACGCCGGAGTTGGTGCAACGCCTGAAGAACGCGTTCCAGTTCCTGGGCAACGACATGGTGAAGACGGGCGCGATCGGCGAGTTCATAGCCGCCGGAACGAGCGCGACGAGCCCATTCGTAGCCGCCGCCAAGCGCGTAGCCGCTGCGGGCTGGCGCGCCGAGGTGCACTCGCTCGGCCGCCGCAACACCCCTGCGAGCAATCCAGCCGACTTCGAGCTCGAAATCATGGGCTTCGAGGCCGCGAACGCCGATTTCCCGGGCGTCGTCCGGGAAAGGCGCTGGGTGATCGCGCACGTGCCCGGCATCACGCAGGAATGGATCGACCGGCTGCAGGCGATCGGCGGCAACCTCTCGCTCACCGGCTGGCAGTACCTGGCCGGCAACCCGACGGCCAGCACCGTCGCGCCTTACGCGGGGCCGCCCTTCCGCATGATCGTCGACAGCGGGAAGCGCCGCGACGGCATCCACGCCGGCCTGAGCTCGGACGGCATGCAGATCGCGCCGATGAACCCGTGGCTGCACATGTACTACGCCACCACCGGCATCAACACTAGGCGCGTGCTCATCAACCCGAACCAGCAGATCAGCCGCGAAGAGGCGCTGAGCCTCTACACGCGCCAGAACGGCTGGTTCCTGCGCGAGGAGGATCAGCTCGGCACGATCGAGTCGGGCAAGCTCGCCGACCTCGCGGTCCTCAACAGCGACTACTTCACCGTGCCGAACGAGGACCTGAAGAGGATCCGCTCGGTGCTGACCGTGGTCGGCGGCAACGTGGTCTACGACGGCGGCGTGCTGGACCTGCGCGACTGATGGACGCGTCGTTCCTGCTCGACGAGTACCGCGCGCGGCTGAGAGCGCTCCGCCGGCGGCGCTCGCTGCGAGGCGGGGAGAACCCGTATCTGGAGCTGATGACGCTGCTCGTCGGCGCGCCGCCCGGACCCTCCGCGGCGCTCGACCTCGCCGAGCGGCGCCGGGAACTCGCGTCCCTCTTTTCCTGGGCGATCCCGAACACGCGGGCCCTCGAGGTTCTCGCCGCGCACGCGCCGCTCGTGGAGTGCGGCGCGGGCATGGGGTACTGGTCGGCGTTGCTGCGCGCGCGCGGCATCGACGTCCTCGCCTATGACGCCGCGCCGCCGGGTCGCTCCTCGAAGAACGCGTATCACCGGGCGGCGCGCGAGCCCTGGACGAGGATCCGCAGGCAATCCTCGGTCGTGGCCGCGCGCCGGCATCGCGAGCGCACGCTCGTGCTCTGCTGGCCGCCTTACGACGACGATGCGGCGAGCTACGCAGTGCTGCGGGCCCACCGCGGCGACACGCTCATCTATATCGGCGAACCCGACGAGGGCGCGACCGGCTCGGTGCGCTTTCAGCGCGAGCTGCGGCTCAACTGGACGCTGGGCCAGGCCGTCGATCTTCCGCGCTGGCCACGCCTTCGCGACACGCTGATGGTCTACCGGCGCAATGCGGAGCGCCGCCCCCATCTCGAGCGGGATCGCTGCTTCGAGTGCAAGCGCTTCATCGCCACCGGCGCCATCGGCCGCTGCGACTGGTGCTTCGAACGCCGGCCCTCGGCGCTCGCGCTGCAGGTCGGAAAGCACCGCGTCGAGTACGTGCAGGAGATGCTCGACGCATTGCCGGCTGCGCAGCGCAGCGCGATGGAGAGAAGTCCAAACAGAATCCGATGAAGAACTGAAACCGTCCGGATCGCGGCTGTGTTCCCCGCGCCGGCGCCGCTTGACTTTGGGGCTGCAGCGCCTAGCATCTAATCGTTGCGTAACGCGGGACGCGTCCAGACGGGGCGACTGCACATGTCGAACGGTCCAACCGACAAGCCTGCGGTGGATGCCGAGGCGCTCGCAGGCGCGCTGCGGGCGCTGGGAATGCTCTACGGCGCAAGCCAGCCGCTCGCAGAGATCATCGCCGGCGCGAAGAGCGAGGCCGAGGCGATCCGCATGTACATCGAGCGCGAACGTCCGCACCTGCTCGCGAGCTACGATCTCGAGACGCTGGTGAAGATGGTGCAGGGGGCGCGCGAGGCGAAGACCGACGCCAAGCACGGCGTCGAGCAGTTCAGCCCGAGCGACAAGCCGCCCGCAAAGCGCCGGAGCTAGTCGGGGCGGCGGGTGCCCGCCTGATTCCGTTCCGCAGAATTATTGATGCCTGTCAAGCTTTTACCGCTACCCCGGCGGTAAAATGGGCTCATGAACGACCGAGTTGCTTCGGGGCCCAAGAAAGAACGGCAGTCCACGAAACGCGCGCGCGTGCGCGGCACGCCCAAAGGGCGCAGCGTCGATCCCAAAGCCCGCGAGGAAGTACGCGCCCTCCTGAAAGACGCGCCGCTCCGTCGCGATCTGCTGATCGAGCATCTGCACCGCATCCAGGATCGCTACGGGCATCTCTCGGCCGCGCACCTGGTCGCGCTCGCCGACGAGATGAAGCTTTCGATGACGGAGGTCTACGAGGTCGCGACCTTCTACCACCATTTCGACGTGATCAAGGAGGGTGACGTCCCGCCGCCGGCGATCACCGTGCGCGTGTGCGACTCGATCGCCTGCGAGATGGCGGGTGCGAGCGAGCTGCTCGCGAAGCTCCCCGGCATTCTCGGAAAGGACGTGCGCGTGCTGCACGCGCCCTGCATCGGGCGCTGCGAGACGGCGCCCGCCGCCGTCGTCGGGCAGAACCCGCTGCCGCATGCGAGTGTCGAAAAAATTTCCGCGCTGGTTAAAGCCAAGGCGGTGAAGCACCCCGCGCCGGGCTCGCGTGAATCGCATCCGCATCCGGACATCGTGAACCCTGTCTGCGTGGACTACGCGGCCTATCGTGCCCAGGGCGGTTACGCGCTCGCCCAATCGTGCATCGACGGCGCGAGGAAGCGCGAAGACGTGATCGCCGTGATGGAGAATTCCGGCCTGCGAGGGCTCGGCGGCGCGGGCTTTCCGGCCGGGCGCAAATGGAAATCGGTCGCCGCGGAGCCGGCGCCGCGGCTGCTCGCGATCAACATCGACGAGGGCGAGCCTGGCACGTTCAAGGACCGCTGGTACCTCGAGCGCGATCCGCACCGCTTCATCGAAGGCGCGCTCGTCGCCGCCTGGGCGGTCTGCATCGACGAAATCTACATTTACCTGCGCGACGAATACCACGGCTGCCGCGCGATCCTGGAGAAGGAAATCGCCGCGTTGCGGAAGAACCCGCCGTGCAAGCTCCCCCCGGTTCACCTTCGGCGCGGAGCGGGCGCCTATATCTGCGGCGAGGAATCGGCGATGATCGAGTCGATCGAGGGCAAGCGCGGCATGCCGCGGCTGCGCCCGCCCTACGTCGCTCAAGTCGGGCTTTTCAACCGGCCCACGCTCGAGCACAACATGGAGACGCTGCACTGGGTGCGCGAAATCCTGGAAAAAGGCGCCGACTGGTTCGCCTCTCACGGCCGCAACGGCCGCAAGGGCCTGCGCTCCTTCTCGGTGAGCGGCCGCGTGAAAAAACCCGGCGTACACCTTGCGCCGGCCGGCATCACGGTGAAGGAGCTGATCGCGGAATACTGCGGCGGGATGCTCGATGGCCACAAGTTCTACGGCTACCTGCCGGGCGGCGCTTCAGGCGGGATTCTCCCCGCATCGATGGGCGATATCCCGCTCGACTTCGATACCCTGAACCAGTACGGCTGCTTTATCGGCTCGGCGGCCGTGGTGATTCTCTCGGACAAGGACCGGGCGGGCGCCGCGGCGCGCAACCTGACGAAATTCTTCTCCGAGGAATCCTGCGGTCAGTGCACGCCCTGCCGCGTGGGTACCGCCAAGACGCTGACGCTGATCGGGAAGGCGAAATGGGATCAGCCGCTGCTGAAGGAACTCTCCGATGCGATGATGGACGCATCCATATGCGGGCTGGGGCAGGCCGCCCCCAACCCGGTGCTTTCTGTGATGAAATACTTCCCGAACGAGGTCGCGTGAGCCGCCCCCAACCCGGTGCTTTCTGTGATGAAATACTTCCCGAACGAGGTCGCGTGAAAGGAGATCGCGTGACGGCGAGAGGTGACCGATGGACCGCATAAGCACCGCGCAAGCGGCGACGATGCCCGTTGAGTTCAAGCTGAACGGCAGGACCGTCGTCGGCAGGTCGGACGAGACCCTCATCGAAACCGCGAAGCACTACGGCATCGACATCCCGCACCTCTGCTACAAGGAAGGCATGCGGCCCGACGGAAACTGCCGCGCCTGCGTGGTCGAGATCAAGGGCGAGCGCGTGCTCGCGCCCTCGTGCTGCCGCTATCCCAAGGACGGGATGGAGGTGACGACCGACAACCCGCGCTCGGTCGCGAGCCAGAAGATGGTGCTGGAGCTCCTGCTCTCCGACATTCCCGAGAAATCCTACACGCTCGATTCCGAGCTCGATCACTGGGCGAAGGAGCTGAAGGTCGGCAAGCCGCGCTTCGAGTCGCGGCGCCAGCCGAAGTCCGATCTCTCGCACGCCGCGATCGCGGTGAACCTGGATGCGTGCATCCAGTGCACGAGGTGCTTGCGCGCCTGCCGCGAGGAGCAGGTGAACGACGTCATCGGCTACGCTTTCCGCGGCGAGCACTCGAAGATCGTGTTCGACTTCGACGATCCCATGGGCGAATCGACCTGCGTCGCCTGCGGCGAATGCGTCCAGGCCTGTCCGACCGGCGCGCTCATGCCCGCTCGCGAAGTCGGCAAGATCCAGGCGGACAAGACCGTGGACTCGGTCTGCCCCTATTGCGGCGTGGGGTGCCTGCTCACCTACAACGTCAAGGGCAACAAGATCCTCTGGGTGCAGGGCCGCGAGGGGCCCGCGAACAGCAGCCGCCTGTGCGTGAAGGGGCGCTACGGCTTCGACTACGTGCAGCACAAGCACCGGCTCACCCGGCCGCTCATCCGCAGGCCGGGAGTCAAAAAGCACAAGGACTTCAACGTCGATCCGGACAACTGGTCGCAGGTATTCCGCGAAGCGAGCTGGGACGAGGCGCTCGATTTCGCGGCGAATGGATTGCGCGACATTCGCGACAAGTACGGGAAAAAATCGCTCGCCGGCTTCGGCTCGGCCAAGGGCACCAACGAAGAGGCCTACCTCTTCCAGAAACTGGTGCGCACGGGATTCGGCTCGAACAACGTCGACCATTGCACGCGCTTGTGCCACGCCTCCTCGGTCGCCGCGCTCATGGAGGGCATCAACTCGGGCGCGGTGTCGAACCAGGTGCGCGACGTGATGAACGCCGAAGTGATCTTCCTCATCGGCGCCAACCCGACGGTGAACCACCCGGTGGCGGCGACCTGGATGAAGAACGCGGCGAAGGCGGGCGTGAAGCTCATCGTCGCCGATCCGCGCCGCAGCGACCTCGCGCGCCATGCAAGCTACAACCTGCAGTTCAAGGCCGACACCGACGTCGCGCTCCTGAACGCGATGCTCCACGTCATCGTCGAAGAGGGTCTCGTCAACGAGGCCTTCGTCCGCGACCGCACCTCGGGCTACGAGGCGCTCGCCGAGAACGTGAAGAAGTTTTCTCCCGAGGCGATGGCGCCGGTCTGCGGCATCGACGCAAAAACGATTCGCGAAGTCGCGCGCCTCTACGCGACGTCGAAGGCCTCGATCATCATGTGGGGCATGGGCATCTCGCAGCACGTTCACGGGACCGACAACGCGCGCTGCCTCATCGCGCTCGCGCTCGCGACCGGGCAGATCGGCAAGCCGGGCTCGGGCCTGCACCCTTTGCGCGGCCAGAACAACGTGCAGGGCGCCTCCGACTCAGGGCTCATCCCGATGTTCTATCCCGATTATCAGCGGGTGGCGACGCCCGAAGCGAAAGCGCGCTTCGAGAAATTGTGGGGCATGGAGCTCGACGCGAAACCCGGCCTCACCGTGGTCGAGATCATGCACGCCGCGAAGAAAAGGGAAATCCGCGGCATGTACATCATGGGCGAGAACCCGGCGATGTCCGATCCCGACGTCGATCACGCGCGCGAGGCGCTCGCTTCACTCGATCACATGGTGGTGCAGGACATCTTTCTCACCGAAACTGCTTATCTCGCCGACGTGGTGCTGCCGGCGACCGCCTGGCCGGAAAAGGTCGGTACCGTCACCAACACCGACCGCATGGTGCAGCTCGGAAGAAAAGCGATCGAGCCGCCGGGCGAAGCGAAAGAAGACCTCTGGCTGATCAACGAGCTGGCCAGGCGCATCGGCCTTCCCTGGAACTACACGCATCCGCGCGAAGTGTTCGACGAGATGCGCCAGTGCATGGACTCGATCGCAGGGATCACCTGGGAGCGCCTCGAGCGCGAGTCCTCGGTGACCTACCCCTGCGAGAAGGAAGGCGATCCGGGGGAACCCGTCGTGTTCGTCACGCATTTCCCCACGACCACGGGCCGCGGCAAGTTCGTTCCCGCGGACCTGATTTCGGCGGCGGAGCGCCCGGACGACCAGTACCCGATGGTCCTCATCACCGGCAGGCAGCTGGAGCACTGGCACACCGGCGCGATGACGCGCCGCGCCTCGGTCCTCGATCACATCGAGCCCGAGCCGGTGGCCTCGCTGCACCCGCTCGACCTCGACCGGCTCGGCGTGACGCCGGGGCAGATCGTCACGGTGGAATCGCGCCGCGGCAAGATTTCGCTCTACGCGCGCGCCGACGACGGAATGCCAGCGGGCGCGGTGTTCATCCCGTTCTGCTACTACGAGGCGGCGGCGAACATGCTCACCAACCCGGTGCTCGACCCGGTCGGCAAGATCCCTGAGTTCAAGTACTGCGCGGTGAAAGTGACAAAAGGCGGGCCGACGCCGGTGCACTCGAGCTTCGGCGGCGGGATGCTGCTCGCCGCCGCGCAGAAGTAAACCTCGAAGGCGTAGTTCCGCCGAGACTCGCCGCGGTCGCGCGGCCTGTATCTTGATTTCCGTCAATGTTCGCCCAAACGCGCAGCCCTTATAGTGTCTCGCCCATAAGATCAGACCTCACGCCGTCCCGCAGCAGAAGGAGCAGTTGATGGCCTCCGACATCGAAATCGCGCAGAAAGCCAGGCTCGAGCGCATCTCCAAGATCGCTCTTGCGAAACTCGGCATTCCCGAGGAGCATCTCGAGCCCTACGGGCATTTCAAGGCGAAGGTGTCGCTCGAATACCTGGATGGTCTCAAGGCGCGCCCTAACGCGAAGCTCGTCCTGGTCACGGCGATGACGCCGACTCCTGCGGGCGAGGGCAAGACGACCACCACGGTAGGCCTGGGCGACGCGCTCAATCACATCGGCAAGAAAGCGATGATCTGCCTGCGCGAGCCTTCGCTCGGGCCGGTGTTCGGCATGAAAGGCGGCGCCGCCGGCGGCGGCTATGCGCAGGTCGTGCCGATGGAGGACATCAATCTGCACTTCACCGGCGACTTCAACGCCATCGCGCTCGCGAACAATCTGCTCGCGGCGATGATCGACAATCACATCCATCACGGAAACGAGCTCGGTATCGACGTGCGGCGCATCGCGTGGAGGCGAGTGGTGGACATGAACGACCGCGCGCTGCGCGACATCACGGTGAGCCTGGGCGGCCCGGGCAACGGCTATCCGCGCCAGGACGGATTCGACATCGTGGTCGCCTCCGAGGTCATGGCGATCTTCTGCCTGTCCACCTCGCTCGACGATCTAAAGGAGCGCCTCGGCAAGATCGTGGTCGGCTACACGCGCGACCAAAAACCGGTGCTCGCCAGCGACCTCCAGGCCCACGGCGCGATGACCGTGCTCTTGAAGGACGCGATCAAGCCGAACCTCGTGCAGACGCTCGAGAACAATCCCGCCTTCATCCATGGCGGCCCGTTCGCCAACATCGCGCACGGCTGCAACTCCGTGATCGCGACGAGCTCGGCGATGAAGCTCGTCGATTACGTGGTGACGGAAGCCGGCTTCGGCGCGGACCTCGGCGCGGAGAAATTCATCGACATCAAGTGCCGCAAATCCGGACTGCGGCCCTCGGCGGCAGTGATCGTGGGCACGGTGCGCGCGCTGAAGTACCACGGCGGCGCGGACCTGAAGACGGTGAACCAGGAGAACATGGCCTCGCTCGAGCGCGGCATCGTTAATCTCGAGCGGCACGTCGAGAACGTGAGCAAGCACTACGGCACTCCGAGCGTGGTGTCGATCAACCGCTTCACCTACGATACGCCGCGCGAGCACGACTTCATCAAGGCGCGAATGGCGAAGCTTGGTGTTCCGGTGGTGATCGCGACCCACTGGGGAGACGGAAGCCGCGGCGCCGCCGAGCTCGCCCGCATCGTGGTCGAGTTGTGCGAAACGAAGAACAGTTTCCGCTTCGTCTACGGCGAAAACGACTCGCTATGGGAGAAAATCAACGCGATCGCGCAGCGTATCTACCGCGCCTCCGAGGTCACGGCCGATGCCAAGGTGCGCAACCAGATCAAGAAGCTGCAGGTGGAGGGCTACGGACACTATCCGGTTTGCGTCGCCAAGACCCAGTACTCGTTTTCGACCGACCCGCAGTTGCGCGGCGCCCCCGACAAGCACGTGATCAACGTGCGCGAAGTGCGGCTGGCAGCGGGGGCCGAGTTCGTCGTGATGATCTGCGGGGATATCATGACGATGCCGGGGCTTCCCAAGGTGCCTTCCGCGGTCAAGATCGACCTCGTCGACGGGAAGGTCGTCGGACTATTCTGAACGCCGCGGGTAGCGAGGTCAACGGGAGGACACCGCCAAATGGAAGAGCTTCTGACGTCGCAATTCTGGCTAGGGCTCGGGGCGATCATCTGGGTCAACATCATCCTGTCCGGCGACAACGCGGTCGTGATCGCGCTCGCAGCGCGCTCGTTGCCGGCGCATCAGCAGACGAAGGCGGTCATCTGGGGGGCGGGCGCGGCGGTGGTGCTGCGGATCGTGCTCACCATCGTCGCGGTCGAATTGCTGAAGCTTTCCTACCTCAAGCTCCTCGGCGGCGCGCTGCTGTTCTGGATCGCGGTGAAATTGTTGGTCCCGGAGGATGACGGCGGCGACGGCGTCAAATCGAGTTCGCATCTGCTGGGCGCAATCAAGACCATCCTGATCGCGGACCTGGTGATGAGCCTCGACAATGTCATCGCGGTGGCCGCGGTGGCAAAAGGCAGCATCCTGCTGCTGGTGCTGGGCCTGCTGATCAGCATTCCGCTGGTGGTTTTCGGCGCGACCATGCTGATGAAGATCATGGAGACTTATCCGGTGATCATCACCGTCGGGGCCGCGCTGATCGGCTATGTATCGGGCGAGATGCTGGTGACCGACCCGGTCGTGCTCGAGTGGTTCAAGGCCAACGCCCATTGGATGGTCGACTTCGAGCTCTTTACGGTCTTTGGCCGCAAGTTCGAGCTGTCGGTGGCCGGGCTGATCGGCGCCGCCTCGGTCGTAGTGGTCGGAAAGTGGCTCGCCGGACGAAAGCCGCCCGGCCCCGAGAAGACCTGAGTCCCCGGCCCGGCTTGACCTCAGTCAAGGTTGCGTAAGGAGCTTGTGGCGATAATCGACGCGCGAATAATGGATTGCATGAAACAGATGGAACTGCAGGTATTGATGGGGGTCCATTCCGTTTGGTGTCTTGGCAATAGGAGGAGGAGAAATGCGCAACTTTACCAATCGTCCTTGGTGTAAGGCCGCGGCGCTCGCGCTGTTCGCCGCGGGGGCAGCCGTACCCGTTCAGGCGTTTGCGGCCTGGGAGCCCACTAAGACGGTGGAGTTCGTCGTGCCTGCCGGCACCGGCGGGGGCGCCGACCAGATGGCGCGGATCATTCAGGGCATCATTGCCAAGAACAAGTTGATGAAGGAGCCGATGGTCGTCGTCAACAAGGCCGGAGGCGCGGGTGCCGAGGGCTTCCTGGACGTCAAGGAGTCGAAAGGCGACCCGCACAAGCTCATTATCACCCTGTCGAATCTATTCACGACCCCCCTTGCGACCAATACGCCGTTCAATTGGCGCGATCTGACGCCGGTACAGATGATGGCCCTGGACAACTTCGTCCTTTGGGTCAACGCGGAGACGCCCTACAAGACGCCCCAGGAGTACCTCGCCGCGGTCAAGGCCGGCGGCGGAAAGTTCAAGATGGGCGGGACGGGCTCGAAGCAGGAGGATCAGATCATCACCGTCGCTATCGAGAAACAGACCGGAGCCAAGTTCATCTACATTTCGTATCGCGGCGGCGGCGAGGTTGCGGTACAGCTGGTTGGCAAGCACGTCGATTCGACGGTCAACAACCCGATCGAAGCGGTGGCGCAGTGGCGCGCCGGATCGTTGCGCCCCCTGTGCGTGTTCGACGCCAAACGCATGCCCTACAAGACAAAGATCACCAAGACGATGTCCTGGTACGACATTCCCACGTGCAAGGATACCGGGCTCGACGTCGAGTACCTGATGCTGCGCGGCATTTTCATGCCCGGTGGTGTGACCGAGGAGCAGAAACAGTACTACGTCGACCTGCTGAAGAAGGTGCGGGAAACCCCCGATTGGAAGAGCTTTTTGGAGCAGGGCGCGTTCAACCAAACCACGTTGGCCGGGAAGGAATACGAAGCCTGGGTGGCGCGCGAGGAGGCGCGGCACATCATGCTCATGAAGGAAGCGGGATTCCTGGCGAAGTAGGATTGGGCGCGAGGAGTACCCCACGCGTCCAGAACCCCGGATTGGGGGACGGGCGGATCGAGGAGGGAATGGAAAGCGAGCAACAACATTCGGCGGCATCGGTCAGGGCGGTGGAAATCGGTGTCGCCGTCGTCATATTCCTCTTCGGCGCCCTAGTCGTATTCGACAGCTATCGCCTGGGTGCCCAATGGGGAGACGACGGGCCGCAAGCCGGCTATTTTCCCTTTTATGTCGGCCTGTTCATCTGCGCCTCCGGCGCAGCGATCTTCGTCCGTGCTTTGCGAAACCCGGCGTTCGCAGCCGAATCGTTCGTGTCGCGCGAGGAGCTGAAGAAAATACTGACGGTTCTCGTGCCGACGATCGTGTATGTCTCTGTGATCGGGTATCTGGGTTTCTACGTCGCGTCCACGCTCTATATCGCCTACTTCATGTGGCACCTGGGCAAGTACGCCTGGATCAAGATCGCGCCGGTCTCGATAGGCGTCAGCGTCGCGTTTTTTCTGATCTTCGAAATATGGTTCTCGGTGCCTCTTCCCAAAGGGCCGCTCGAGGCTGCGTTGGGACTCAATTGAGGGCCGTTGCGGCGGATTAGCTCGCCGGCGCCCGCGCCGGTAAGGGGAGGCTGAGTGGAGGAAATAAACGCACTGCTGCAGGGGTTCGGGGTCGCCCTGTCCCCGTTCAACCTGCTGCTGATGTTGGTCGGCGTCGTCTTGGGAATCATCATCGGCGTGCTGCCCGGCTTGGGCGGCGCGAACGGCGTCGCCATCCTGCTGCCCCTTACGTTCTCGATGGCGCAGCAGCCCGGGGGGACCACCTCGGCAATCATCCTGCTCTCGTGCATCTATTGGGGTGCGCTCTTCGGCGGAGCGATCACATCGATCCTCTTCAACATTCCCGGCGAACCCTGGTCGGTTGCCACCACCTTCGACGGCCACCCCCTGGCGCAGCATGGGCGCGCGGGGAGTGCGCTGACCGCGGCGTTTACCTCCTCGTTTATCGGGGCGCTGATCGCGGTGATCATGATCACGTTTCTCTCGCCGGTGGTGGCGGGTTTTGCCCTCCGGTTCGGCCCACCCGAATACTTCTCGGTCTATCTGCTGACCTTCTGCGCCTTTGTCGGCATGAGCGGCGGCAATGCTGCGAAGACCGTTGCCTCCATGATGATCGGGTTCGCCCTGGCCGCCGTCGGCCTGGACAGCGTCACGGGAACCTTGCGTCTCACGTTCGGATTCACCTCGCTTCTGAAAGGATTCGATTTCCTGATCGCGGTGATCGGCCTTTTCGGCATCGGCGAAATTCTTGAGACGCTCGAGGAAGGCCTTGCATTCAAGGGGGCGAGCGCGCGGATCAACTTCAAGGTCGTTCTTGAAACGTGGAAAGAATTGCCGCGTTACTGGGCGACGTCTCTGCGCAGCGCCGCGGTAGGTTGCTTCATGGGGATCGTGCCCGGGGGAGCAACGCCGGCCTCTTTCATGAGTTATGGCCTCGCGCGCCGCCTCTCCAAGGATGGCAATGATTTCGGCAGCGGCAAGGTCGAGGGCGTCGTCGCGCCGGAAACTGCGGCTCACGCCGCCGGCACCTCCGCGCTCCTGCCGATGATCACGCTCGGGGTTCCGGGATCGCCTACGGCCGCAGTGCTGCTCGGGGGCCTCTTGATCTGGGGCCTCCAACCCGGGCCGCTGCTGTTCGTCGAAAAACCGGACTTCGTGTGGGGCCTGATCGCCAGCATGTATCTCGGCAACATCGCCGGGCTGATCGTCGTGCTGACCTGTGTGCCGCTTTTCGCAGCGATCCTGCGTATCCCCTTTTCGATCATCGCGCCAGTCATCATCGTGATCTGCGCGATCGGAGCGTACACGGTGCACAACTCGATGTTCGACGTCTATCTTATGGTCGTGTTCGGCGTGATCGGCTACGCTTTCAAGAAGCTCGGCTATCCGCTCGCCCCGATGGTGCTGGCACTCGTTTTGGGCGACCGGGCCGAGGAAAATTTCCGCAACGCGATAAAGGGGTCTCAGGGCGATATGCTGGTGTTCTTCTCGAACGGGCTGGTGGGCGGTTTGACCAGTCTCGCCTTGCTGCTGCTGTTCTGGCCGCTCATCCGAGCGGGGTGGCGCGTGGTGCTCGGAAGAAGCTGAAAGCGAGACGCGCTCAAGCGGCCCGCTGCCTGAGGCGGGACAGGGTTTCCGGGGTCAAATTGAGGTAGGACGCCAGCTCTTTCTTGGGTATGCGGCCGAGCAGGTCTTGATGCTTGCGCATGAAGCGCGCAAGGCGCCCGGGGGCGTCGAGCAGATGAAGCGTGATCGTATGTGCCATCACCTCGGACATCAGCCGCATGACCTCGTGCTCGAAGCGCAGCTTCATTTCGGTATGGCTTTCGAGGAACTCGACCCAGTGGGGCATGGACAGGCGCGCCACGCGGACCTTGGTGACCGCTGCGATGCTGTAGGGGATGGGGGTTTTCATCCGCCACGCGGCGTAGGACGTGTCCATGTCGGTTTCGGCGGCAAAGCGCAGAATCATTTCCTTGCCTTGGGGATTGCTCACCACGCGCTT
>WNFD01004698.1_pt1 | contig 14595 bp, 12 predicted proteins | sample 5400491 | NCBI WGS metagenome assembly WNFD01 (sample SAMN13153343, study PRJNA577476) | soil metagenome | isolation source: 120 cm saprolite under Douglas fir tree site 2 hole 2 replicate 2 | place: USA:California | collected 2015-04-18
ATTTCTTCTCCGGCGCGGCCAAATATGAGCGGGTCGCCGCCCTTTAAGCGAATGACAACGTCATGATTCGCGCCTGCCGATACCAACAGCCTGTTGATTTCGTCTTGCGTAAGCAGCTTTTGTCCGCAACGCTTGCCGACGTCGATTACTTCCGCTTCGCGTCCGATAAGCTGCAGAATTTCGTGGCTGACAAGCGAATCGTGAAGCACGATGCCGGCTCGCGCCAGCAGGCGCGCCGCTTTCACGGTGAGAAGCTCCGGATCGCCAGGGCCCGCGCCCACCAAATAGACTTTGCCCATCATGCCGCTCCACGCCCGGCGCGCTGCCGGCGTGCTTCCTGAAGGTAGCTCTCGAACATCGGCTGGCTCGCAAGATGGTGCAACAGAATTTTTTTGGAATCCGCACTGCCATCGCCGGCGCGCAACAGTTCGCGTGCGGCCCCCAGCCACTCGAGCCATACCTCGTACTCAGGACCGAATTGCTTTTCGAGCTGGAGTCGCAACCGCTGCGCGAGCGCCGGGCTCTTGCCGTTGGTGGAGATAGCGATTTGCAGGTCGCCGCGCTGCACGATCGAGCCGTAGTAAAAATGGCAGTGCTCGATGTCGTCCACCGCGTTGCACAGAATTCCCCGCGCGTCAGCCTCGCTAAAAACAGCTTCGTTGACTCCGACCGCAGAAGTTGCGGCAATGACCAGATATGCGCCGTCGAGGTCCGCGGGGGCAAACATCTTCGCTCGCCGTTCTACTTTTCCCTGCGTGATCCATTGCGCGATGGCCGGTGTCACTTGCGGGGCCACAACGCGAACGCGAGCCTCGGCCGCGAAGAGGCCATCAATCTTCCCTTCCGCGACGGCTCCGCCGCCGACGACCACAACCAGGCGATCCCGAAGCTTCACGAAAATGGGCAGCAAGCTCATGCTAGCTCTCGACTCCCATCGGCACGGGACCAGCCGCCGCGTCGCGTTCAACTGGAGCGACGAGTTCTCCGGCCAGCCATCCACGAGCGTCGCGTTCAACTGGAGCGACGAGTTCTCCGGCCAGCCATCCACGAATTTGCTCGTTCGAGTGGCGCGCGAAAAATCGCCGCAGATTCTCTCCGGGTACGCGCTGCTCGTTGAATTCGGTCAGTAGGCGCTCGATGGCGTCCGGCACTTCCGCCGCCGCGCAGCGATAACCGACGGGCCGTGCGATCGACGCAAACTCGCCCACGCTGCCACCAACGCAGAAGTAATACGCGTCGACCATCCGGCCATCGACTTTCAACTTTTTGCCTTCGATGCCGATGTCCGCGATCCAGTGCTGGCCGCAGCTATTCGGGCATCCGGTGACGTGCAGCTTGAGCTGCTCCTGAAACCCCGGCAGGCGCTGATCGAGCTCTTCGGTGAGCCAGCGCGCGAAACCTTTCGTTTCTGTGAGCGCCAATTTGCAAAATTCCGAGCCCGTGCACGCAACCGTGCCGCGCGCGAAAGCGGAAGCGCGCACCGGCAAGCCCACCGCGGTCAACTCACCGGCGACTCGCGCAGCATGCTCGTGGGGTACATTCACGATCAGCAGGTTCTGCATGATGGTGTTGCGGAGATGCCCGTCTGCGTACCGATCGGAGAGATTGGCAGCGGTACGCAACTGCTCCGGCGTAATGCGCCCGCGCAGCACATTCGCGCCGACATAGGAGAGGCCCTGTTGCTTCTGCGCATGAATGCCGACGTGATCGCGATGAATATCCGAGGGAAGCTCTTCCGGCTCGGCTGGATCGAGCGCGAAGCCCAGTCGATCTTGCAGTGCGCCCAGGAAGGAATCCGCCGTCCAGCCGTGTTGCAAGAAAAGAAACTTCAGCCGCGCACGCTCGCGGTTTTGGCGGAGCACTTCCGATTCACGAAAGAGCTCCGCCACGCCGCGTACCACGGGGACAGCTTGCTCCCAGCGCACGAAAGCGTTCAAGCGAACGCCAAGGTGCGGTTCGGTGGAAAGGCCGCCAGCCACGCGCAGCGAAAATCCGACCTCATCGCGGTGCAATCGCTTTCGCGTGGCCGCTGTAAGCCCGACATCATTGATCTCGGGATACGTGCACCACGACCGGCAACCGGTGATCGAAACCTTGAACTTGCGCGGCAGATTGTAGAACTCGGAATTGCCGCCAAGCTCGCCATTCAACTCCAACGCCAGCGGCGAAGCATCGCAATATTCGTGCGCGTCAAAACCCGCCAGGGGGCATCCCGTAATGTTCCGCGCGACGTCGCCGCATGCGCCGGTGGTTGTCAACCCCGCGCCCCAAAGCGTCTCAAGCACCTCCGGCAGGGACTCGATGGTCACCCAGTGCAACTGCACGTTCTGCCGCACCGTGATGTCCGCAACGCCGCGCGCGTGGCGCTCGGCGAGGTCGGCGACGGTGCGCGCCTGCTGACTGCCCAGGAGGCCGTTGGGAATTCGGATGCGCACCATAAAGAACGGCGTCGCTTTGCCTTCGCCATTCTTGCCGCCGACCACGCCGGCGCCGTCGCCCTGCGTGTAAACGCCCCACGAACGAAAATACGTGCCCAGCCATTCCGGTGGAATGGAAGAGTGACCCTGCCGCGCAAACGCCCGGATCTCGTCGAAATGCTCCCAGGCATTTTTCTCGCGTTTCAGCCGCTCCACGCGTTGCGCTTTGGTTTCCTTGATTTCGCTCATGTGTGCTGCCCTAAAAACAAAAAACCCACGTTGGCCTGAACTCTGGCGACGTGGGCTTCGGAACTTGCGCTTACTTTGCGTCTAAGTCCGGAAACTCCTCTGGCCAGAGATGGTCGCCTTGCGACACGCAGCGTTGCACGCGCAAGAACAACAGATCGTCTGGCAACAGATATTCATTGAGTCTAGAGAATACGTTTGGCGGCTTATAAAAGTCAAATTGCCGCCAATGCAAAGAACAAATTCATCCAAACCAAAAAACCGATGCCTCGCCTACTGCGGCTTCTTGGCGGGTGTCGCGGGTTTAGACGCGGTAGCCGGCGCGCTGGTGAGCAGGGTCGCCGACTTTATGGTATCGAGCTTTGGCCAGCCTTTATCAAGGTATGGTTTTCCCTGGCTTTCAATCTTCGGCTGATCGGGACCTGCTTTGTCGCCATACTGGTCATAGAACATTTCGACCACTTTCATTCCGTCGCCTTCCACCACGCCGAACGGCGCGAAACCCATACGGTCGAGGCGCGCGTTGTCCACGAGATTAATGAACACCTGCGTGGTGCGCGTATTTGGCCCAGCCGTGGCAAACGTGATGTAGCCCTTTTTGTTGCTCTGCGTCACAGGGTCATCCTTAATATCGGTTCCCTTCCAGGCTGTAGTCACCGCTGGATACGCGCTGATCCCAAATTGTGCGACAAAGTTCGGCACCACGCGGAAGAGGCTGGCGTTGTCAAAGAAACGATGCTTGACCAGATTGTAGAAGCGGTCTGCCCCCAGCGGCGCCCAGGCACGCGTGACGTCAATCGTGAAGTCGCCGCGCGTGGTCACGAACTTTACCTTGTACTGCGCCGGAGCTTTGTCCTTTAGCAGCGCCGGGCGCAGCAGCGCGCGGTCATACGCGCGCACGACGGAAGGAGCTTTCTTCGTAGTGCCCTGCCCGGTGGCCGCACTCTTTGGCGCTGCGCTCGGCGCAGAAACAGCTTGCGCGCGTGCCGGTGCCGCCGTCGCCGAAATCGTGACGATCAAAGCGGTTAACACTACAACTGCGACTGTAATTTTCCCCATCTTGCGACTCGAGCTCATTACAACTCCCTCTCTCGTATTGGTGTCTCCGCTCTTACTTGCCGGAATTCAGTTTCGAGCTCACGCGTTCCACTTCAGTCATCACGCGCAGCGTGTTCTCCCCCAGGATTTTACGCACATCTTCGTCAGAATATCCCCTGCGAAGCAGCGCCTCCGTGATCTGCGGCAGCTTCGTGGCGTCTTCCATCCCAAAGGGCATATTAGCGCCATCAAAATCGGAGCCGAGGCCGACGTGCTCCGCACCGACCAGCTTCACCGCGTGATCGATGTGTTCGATAATCTTTGTGTAGTCCACGCGCGGCAGCTTGCCTTGCTGGACGTATTCCCGCGTGATGCGGTCGCCTTCAATAAGCTGGCACCCTTCTTTGCCGCCGCAGCGCTTCTCGACCTCGGCGGAAATGGCTTTCGTGATCTCCGGATCCTTGTCGGCGTTCATGAATTCTTCACTCAGGAACCCGACGTGATAGTTGATCTGGATGACCCCGCCCTTTGCAGCGAGGTCCTTAATCATTTGATCGGTCATGTTGCGCCGGGCATCGCAAATCGCTCGGCACGAAGAGTGCGAAGCGATCAGCGGAGCTTGGCTCACCGCTAGCGCGTCGTAGAAAGTCTTATCACTTACGTGCGAAATGTCCACAATCATACCGAGGCGGTTCATTTCGCGAACGACGTCTTTGCCAAAATCGGTTAGCCCGTTGTGCACTGCCGTGTCCGTGGAAGAATCCGCCCACTCATCATTGCCGCTGTGTGTCAGCGTCATGTAACGCACGCCCAGCGCCGCGTACAGGCGCAGCACTCCCAGATCGCTGGCGATCATATGTCCGCCTTCGACGCCCATCAGCGCCGCAATCTTGCCTTGCTTGCGTGCCTCACGGACTTCCGCAGCCGTCGTGGCCAGAACGATGTCGTTGGAATGCTTGCGTACTTGTTCCCGAACCGCGTCGATTTGGTCAAGCGCGTGCTTGATGGCCTCAGGCCCCGTGATCTTGCTGGGAATCCAGATGGAAAAGAAAATCGCGCCGAGCCCGCCTTCTTTCATGCGCGGAATATCGATGCTGCCGCTCGCGCTGCGCGCCCCCAGGTCAAAGTCTCCGTCGAGAAATCTCTGCGTCGTATCGTCGTGCGTATCGACCACGACCGACGCAAAGTGCAGCTTGCGCGCGCGGACCGAAATGTCGTCCGCTTTCGGCTTCGCGATCATGACAGCTGCGCCGCCGACGCACAACACCGCAACAGCAGCAGCAATGTTTCGAACCATTTCACCTCGCCAGCTTCCCCCAATTAATGTTGCGTCTGTAATTCGTGGCTCACCCGTTCCACTTGCTCCATCACACGCAGTGTGTTTTCACCCAAAATATTTTGAATGGTCCCTATCCGAATAACCTTGCCCAAAAAGAGGGCGCATGATCTGCAGGCTGATGATGTGCGAGAGAGTTTACCCCACCAGCCAGCCGAAAAGTGCTTGTTTCCAGGCCTGACGATTAATTTCCGCCAGCGATTCGGTAAGAGGAATCTCCTTGGGGCATGCTTTGACGCAATTTTGCGCGTTCGCGCAGTCCTCAATCCCGCCGTGCCCCATCACCGCCTGGATGCGCTCTCTCGCGTGCATCGCACCTGTCGGATGCATGTTAAACAATCGCACCTGGCTGAAAATGGCGGCGCCCATGAAGTTATTGTGCTCGTTGACCTGCGGACAAACCTCCAGGCAGTTGCCGCAGCTGATACATCGCGAAAGGGGATAAGCCTTTTCCTGTACTTCGGGCGCGATGCGCGGGCCTTCGCCGAGATTGTACGTGCCGTCAATCGGAATCCACGCCTTCACCCGCTTCAGACTCTCGAACATGAACTGCCGGTCGACCGTCAAATCGCGCACCACCGGAAACTTCGACAAGGGCTCGATGCGTATCGGCTGCTCCAGTTGGTCCACCAGCGCGGAGCACGCCATGCGCGCCTTCCCGTTGATGCGCATGGCGCAAGAACCGCATACCTCTTCCAAGCAATTCGAATCGTAAGACACTGGGGTGGTCTGCTTGCCTTCGCGGGTGACTGGATTCTCCGCAATGTCGCGCAGGCATATGACCACGTTCATCGACGGCCGCCAGGGCAGCGCAAACTCCTCCCATCGCGAGGCCTCTTTCGGGCTCGCCTGCCGTTTTATCTTGACGATGACTTTCTTGCCTTCTGCCATCTCAGACCTCGACTACCGCCAACCCGCTTCGCAAAGTCTCACCCGTCACTTCGCCGCGTCATATCTCCGAGGGCGCGGCGGAATCTGCGAAATGTCCACCGGCTCATAAGTGAGCTGGATGTCGTCGTTCACCCACTTCGCCCGCGTCGTCTTCAGCCAGTTGCTGTCATCCCGCTCAGGAAAATCCGGCTTATAGTGCGCGCCCCGCGACTCGTTGCGGCACAAAGCGCCAACCGCGATCACCCGCGCGAGAATCAGCATGTTGCCCAACTCCCGCGCAAAATTCAGCGTCTGATTGGACCAGCGCGTGCGATCGCTCAAGTTGATTTTCCTGTATCGCGCCTGCAAGTCATTGAGTTTCGCATTCGCGCTTTCCAGATTCTTGTTGATGCGCGTGACCGTCACGTGTTCGGTCATCACCTCGCCAAGCTCTTTCCAAATGGTGATCGGATTCTCCGAGCCTTGCTGCGAAATCAGCGCCTGGTTCATCTCTTCTTGGCGTTTTTGCTCCCGCACAAAAACGCTTGCGTGGACCGCCTCTGCGCCTTTTTCCAGACTGCGCGCGTACTTCACCGCCGCCGGGCCCGCGATGCCGCCCCCAAAAATGCACGACACCAGCGAATTCGCCCCCAGGCGGTTCGCGCCGTGATACTGATATTCGCATTCCCCCGCCGCATAAACTCCCGGCACATTCGTGGCCTGGTCTTCGCCATTCACCCACAAGCCGCCCATTGTGTAATGCATCGCCGGAAAGACCTTCATCGGCTCTTCGCGTGGATCGACCCCGAGGAACTTCTCGTAGATCTCCAGAATCCCTTCCAGCTTGCGATCCAGCGTCTCACGCGGAATGTGCGTCACGTCCAGATACACCGCCGCCTGCCCGCCAATCCCCAGTTTCTCCTGATACACAATGCGGTGAATCGCGCGCGTGGCGATATCGCGCGGCACCAGATTTCCGTACTTCGGGTACCACTCCTCGAGAAAATAAAACCGCTCTGCTTCGGGGATGCCGTTCGGTGCGCGCTTCTCCGCCTGATTTCGTGGGACCCAAACGCGCCCGCCTTCCCCGCGCGCCGATTCGCTCATCAAACGCAGCTTATCCTCACCCGGAATCGCCGTCGGATGCACCTGGATGAATTCGCCGTTCGCGTAGTCGACGCCCTGTTGAAACAGCGCCGATTGCGCTGATCCCGTGCACACCACCGAATTCGTCGAGCGCCCAAAAATCGCGCCAATTCCGCCCGTGCAGAAGATCACTGCGTCCGCGGGAAACGTTTTCACTTCCATGGACCGCAAATCCATCGCGCAAATGCCGCGCCCGACGCCGGTCTCGTCGATCACCGCCGACAGAAACGTCCAGCCTTCCCGTTTGGCTACTCGGCCTTCGGATTCGTGCCGCCGCACCTGCTCGTCCAGCGCATACAGTAATTGCTGGCCCGTCGTAGCTCCCGCAAAGGCCGTGCGATGATAAAGCGTCCCGCCAAAGCGGCGGTAATCCAGCAAGCCTTCTGGCGTGCGGTTGAACATCACGCCCATACGGTCCAGCAGATCGATAATTCCCGGCGCGGCTTCGCACATGCGCTTGACCAGCGGCTGATTGGCCAGGAAATCCCCGCCGTAAATCGTGTCGTCAAAATGTTTCTGCGCGGTGTCGCCTTCGCCCTTCTGATTCTTCGCGGCGTTGATTCCGCCCTGCGCGCAAACCGAATGCGAGCGCTTCACTGGCACGATGGAAAAAAGCTCTACGGGCACGCCCGCCTCGGCCACACGAATCGTCGCCATCAGGCCGGCCAGTCCACCGCCCACTACGATGATCTTGGGTTCTCTCATTTCTGCGTTAAATACGAAGCGAAGGGATGCCAGTTCAATCGAAAGCTCAGGACAATCAATACGCCTACACAGCTAAACACTACGCCAATTGCCACGCCTAACTGCCCGGCCGCGCGTTGCGCCCGCACCGTTGCCGCCAATCCCCACTTGCACAGAAAATTCCAGATGCCGACTCCGAGATGAAACGAAGACGCCACAACCCCCACGATCATGAACGCCAGCGCCCAGGGGTTCAACAACTGCTGCGCCATTTCCGCGTACGTGGACATCCCGTGCGTCAGCCAGCGCTGCGTGTAAACGTGCCAGCCGATATAGGCAAACGCGATCAGTCCCGTGTAACGCTGGAATGTATACAGCCAATTCTTCACCCACGGATATTGCGACACGTTCGACTCGCCGCGCAGCCAGATATAGACCCCGTATCCGCCGTGAAACAAAATCGGAAGAAAAATAAACGCCCACTCGACAAACACGCGGAAAGGAATAGTCTGGAGCTCTCGCGAAGTTTCGTTGTATTTTGCCGCGCTCACCAGCGCAGCGCTGTTGGACCAGAAATGCTCCGCTAAAAATGCGCCTACCGGAACGATGCCACTTAAAGAATGGAGTTTGCGAAGGAGGTAACTGGTTTCAGGCCGGGTTGCCGTGGCAGACATGCCCTCTCCGCCGCGTCATTTCCCGCATCAAGCACATGAATCGCGGCAAATTCAGTATAGGGAGTTGCCAAAAGCGATGCAAGTTTGCCGCAATTCGGCCGGACGTTTCGAACGTTTTACAATTTTCGGCGTTTACGGATTGCGTCCAAGCGTCTTCATTTCTACGTTCACGCGCCGTAACATCCCGCCCGATTTCGCGACAAATTTTCCCGCAAACCTCTGAAATGCGTTGACACTGCAAAACCTTCTTGTTACTTTTCCACAGCACAAAATTTTCCGATGTCACATTCGCACGGAGGCACCGCACACCGGCACCATGGCGTTCGTCGCTAAGAAAATATTTCTCACCAAGGGCGTCGGAAAACATCGCGAAAGGCTCTCCAGCTTCGAGCTCGCGCTTCGCAACGCGGGTATTGCGGCATGCAACATCGTGCGCGTCTCCTCCATCTTCCCGCCGAATTGCAAATTGATCTCGCGCAGCGAAGGATTGAAGCACATCCGGCCCGGCCAGGTCGCCTTTACCGTCATCAGCGAAAATTCCACCAAAGAACCGCATCGCCTGATCGCCGCCAGCATCGGTCTGGCCCTTCCGAGCGACAAATCGATGTACGGCTACCTCTCCGAGCATCATTCTTTTGGCGAAACCGAGGAAGTCGCCGGCGAATACGCCGAAGAACTCGCCGCGGAAATGCTCGCAACAACTCTAAACGTGGAATTTGATCCCGATCTTTCCTGGGACGAAAAAAAAGAGGTCTACCGCATCTCCAACAAAATCGTGCGCACGCTCAACGTCACGCAATCCGCCGTCGGCGACAAGCGCGGCCTCTGGACCACCGTCCTCGGCGCCGCCATCCTCATCGGCGAAGACGACTAAATTAGCTGACTCAGTAAATTAGGTGCGCGAATTGCCTCAGCAACCTATTTGCAATTCTCGCGCTTGAAATAGCCGATGCGTTCCAGCACCGCTCTCACAATCAGTGGCAGCGCCACCGTCGCATCGTCAAAAACTTCCGCAAAGCGCCCGCCCTCTTCCGGCGGCACAAACTTGCCCCAAGAAACCGCTTCCGTGTAGGTGCTCCCGCTCAGCCCGCCCCAGTGCACCGGCTCCGGACAAATCCGCACGCCATAGTTGTAACGCTTCAGCGGCATTTTGCGATACCCGCGCCGCGCCAGCAGCTCCGCATACACGCCAAATTGCTGTGACCAGTTGCGCGGCACTCCGCCCCCAATCGTGAAAATCCCCATTTTCTTCGTGGCCAGCATCGTCCCCGCGAATTTGTCGAAATCCTCAAAAGGATCGAAGCGCAACACTGGCCGCTTCGCGTCCTGCCGCGCAATTTTGTGCAGCGCGAAATCAATCCCCAGCTCCGAATCGCTGAACGCCGGCACGAAAACCGGCACATTGTGCTCATACGCCGACTTCAGGATTCCCCGCCCCGGGAATCCCTTGTGTAAGTACTCGCCGATCTTGCGATGCAGCTTCCAGCTGCAAACCACTTCCTCCGCATCCCAATTGTTAAGGATCTCGTCCATCACATCTTCGACGTGATCCAGGTTCGTCTCCGGCTCCAGCGAATCGTAAACGCGGTTGTATCCCGCCTCGAACAATTCCTTGTCGTCCATCGACGCGTTATAGCGAAAATGCGAAAGTCCCGTGGCCTCCACTAGTCCATGCGCCATCAGCGCGCCTGTCGAGACAATCGCATTCACCACGCCTGATTCGATCAGATCGCAGAAGACCAGCCCCATCTTCGCCACGGTCAGCGCGCCGGAAAGCGTCATCACCACGAAGCATTCCTTGTCGCGCGCCATCGCCTCTACAACATCCGCGGCGTCGCCGATCTGCCGCCCGGTGAACGCTGTGTTCCCCATCGCGCGCACCAGTTCATCCACCGTGCCGCATTTCGACAAGTCCAGCGGAAACATTGGCCGCAGCTTGTCTTTCACGGGATCATGCAGCACGCGCCCCGTGACGGTCTTCTTCTGCTGCTTCGGCATGCTCTCTCCCGAAAAAAATTCGCAACTGATTTTTATCACGATTTCAGAATATTCACGCGCATTTTTTCGCCATCAGCGTGCCGCTGCTTGCTATTCGTGAAGAACCATGACCCACTCGCCGCCGCTTGCGCCGGATGTTAAACTAAAAATCATGGCCAACAAGTTTACGGTCGGGCTCGTGCAAATGCGTTGCACCACCAGCGCCGAGGAGAATCTTTCCCGCGCGATTGAGAAAATCCGCGAAGCCTCCGCGCGCGGCGCACAAATCATCTCATTACACGAACTCTTTCGTAGCGAATATTTCTGCCGCAAGGAAGATCCCGAGCTCTTCAATCTCGCCGAGCCCGTTCCCGGTCCTGCAACCGACGCGCTCGCCAAAGTGGCGAAAGAAAAGAAAGTCGTCTTGGTCGTTTCCCTCTTCGAACGCCGCGCTGCCGGCATTTACCACAATACCTGCGCGGTGCTCGATGCGGACGGCAGCTTCCTCGGCAAATATCGAAAAATGCACATCCCCGACGACCCGCTGTACTACGAAAAATTTTATTTCACCCCCGGCGACCTCGGATTCCCCAACTTCAAAACGCAATACGGTAAAATCGGCGTGCAGATCTGCTGGGACCAGTGGTATCCCGAAGGCTCGCGCGTCACCGCCCTCAGCGGCGCGCAAGTAATTTTCTATCCCACCAGCATCGGCTGGCATCCCCACGAAAAAGCGGAATTCGGCGCGGCGCAGCTCGACGCCTGGAAAACTATCCAGCGCGCGCATGCCATCGCCAACGGCGTGTACGTCGCCGTCGTCAACCGTGTCGGCTTCGAGGGCAAGCCTGCCAACGGCGACCCAGGCCTCGAATTCTGGGGCAACTCCTTCGTCGCCGACCCCTTCGGCCAAATCGTCTCCGAAGCTTCCAACGACAAAGAGGAAATCCTCGTCGTCGAATGCGATCCCGCGAAGAGCGAAGACACTCGCCGCAACTGGCCGTTCCTCCGCGACCGCCGCATCGACGCTTACGGCCCCATCTTGAATCGCTGGCTGGGCGAATAATCCGCATGTCCACACCCGCGAGCGGTTCCACTCCCGTCGAACGTGGTCTCTGGATGCCTGCCGAATGGGAGCATCACGAAGCCACTTGGCTCGGCTGGCCCCACGAACAAACCGACTGGCCCGGAAAATTTCCCGCCATTCCCTGGGCCTACGCCGAAATCGTGCGTCACCTCGCGCGTGTCGAGCGCGTCTACCTGCTCGTCCAGAATCGCGCCGCCGAATCGCACGTCCGCGACATCCTGAAAAAATCCGGCGTGCATCTCGCCGCCGTCGATTTCTTCCGCGTCCCCACCGACCGCGGCTGGATGCGCGACTCCGGCCCTATCTGCGTGAAGAGCAGCGCCGGCGAAGTCGCCTACACGCACTGGCTCTTCAACGGCTGGGCCAAATACAGCAACCACAAAAAAGACGCTCTCGCCGTCACTAACGTAAACAAAAAACTCAAGCGCCTCGTCTGGCAGCCCACCTACAAGGGCCGCCGCGTGGTCCTCGAAGGCGGCAGCATCGATGTCAACGGCCGCGGCTCCCTGCTCACCACCGAAGAGTGCCTGCTCAGCAAGCGCCAGCAGCGCAATCATGGATTCACCCGCGAAGACTACGCCCACGTCTTCCGCAGCTATCTCGGCGTCACGCAGGTTCTCTGGCTGAAAAATGGCATCGCCGGCGACGACACGCACGGCCATGTCGACGATCTCGCCCGCTTCGTCAGCCCAACCACCATCGTCACCGTCGTCGAGCAAGATCCCCACGACGCCAACTACGTTCCGCTTCAGGAAAATCTCGCCCTCCTGAAGTCCATGAAAGACCTTAACAGCCGCCCCTTCCGCATCGAAACTCTGCCAATGCCCGCGCCAATCTACTTCGACAACCAGCGCCTGCCTGCCAGCTACGCCAATTTTTACATCGCCAACAAACTCGTCATGGTCCCGACGTTCAACGATCCCAACGATCGCGTCGCGCTCAACACCCTCGCCGGCCTGTTCCCTGGTCGCGAAGTCGTCGGCATCGCCTGCCGCGATCTGGTCCTGGGCCTCGGCACCCTGCACTGCATGACCCAACAGCAGCCCGCCGGCGCTTGAACTTCCCCATCTTTATTCGCAACTTGCGCTAGAATGCCCGTACCCAAATGCATCTCCGTACACGTTCAAGGAGACTTCATGCTTGCAACGCTGCTGCAAATTCCAGGACACATTGGTCACGTCGAGACGCGCTCGCTGCTAGGCTGGCTGATACTCGGCCTGCTCGCGGGATGGCTCGCCGGGAAAGTCTCCCGCGGCCGCGGCTTCGGGTGCATTACCGACATCGTTCTCGGACTGATCGGCGGCGTGCTGGGCGGGTGGATTTTCACTAAGCTCGGCATTGTGGGCTACTCCAGCAGCTTCCTATATAGCCTGGCAGCGGCCACCGTTGGCGCCATCATAATCGTCGCCATCGCCCACCTCTTCAGCTCCGGCACGTAAAGAATTTTGTGGAGTGCGGGAGGCTTGCTCCCGCTTTCACGCCGCTGCCCGCACCAACCAAATTGTCAGTTGGACACAGCCTTCCCATACGAGTCGTCCCAAGCGAAGCATGCCTGCCGCAGGCAGGCGAGAGACCTGCTGTTTCCTTCCCCTCTTCCTCCGCGCTCCTCAGCGTTCTCAGTGTCTCTTTGCCCTGAGCCTGCCTGCCGCAGGGCGGGCCTCGAAGGGTGCGTTATCTTCATCTCTTCCTCTCGACTTTCAACTGTCGACTGTCAACTTCCCTTCTCCTCCCTGTGATACGATTCCCTATTACACTACGGAGACATCTCCTACTTGAGCAAACCCTCGCAATCCCTCACCGCCATCCCGCTAGGCGGCCTCGGCGAATTCGGCATGAACATGATGGCCCTGCGGCTCGGCGACGACATCATCGTCATCGACGCCGGCATGATGTTCCCCGAATCCGAGCTCCTCGGCGTCGACCTCGTCATTCCCGATATCACCTACCTGAAACAAAACCGCGCCCACGTCCGCGCCATCGTTCTCACCCACGGCCACGAAGATCACATCGGGGCGCTCCCCTACATCCTTCGCGACCTCAATGTTCCCGTGTACGGGACGCGCTTCACCCTCGCGCTCGTAAAAAAACGCCTCGACGAAGCCGGCCTCCTCCAATCCACCACCCTTCGCGAAGTCATCCCCGGCGGCCGTCTCGTCGAAATCGGCCCCTTCGAAATCGAATTCATTCCCGTAACCCATAGCACCATCGATTGCGTCGCGCTCGCCGTGCGCACCCCCCTCGGCGTCATCATTCACACTGGCGATTTCAAGATTGACCAAACCCCCGTCGGCGGCGCTCCTTTCGACCTTCACGCCTTCGCCCGCTACGGCCACGAAGGCGTTCTCGCCCTTTTCTCCGACTCCACCAACGTCGAGCGCCCCGGTTTCACCGGCTCCGAACGCAACGTCGTCCCGCGCATCGAAGAGCTTTGCCGCTCCGCTCCGCGCCGCGTTATCTTGTCTTGCTTCGCGTCCTCCATCCACCGTATTCAGCAGGTCATCGACATCGCCGCCCGCGTCGGTCGCAAAATCGCTTTCGTCGGCCGCAGCATGGTCGATAACGTGGAAATTGCCCATTCCCTCGAATATCTCCGCATCCCGGACGGCATGGTTGTTCGCCCACAAGACATTCGCGGCTTCGACCCCAAGCGCCTGGTCATTCTCGCCAGCGGCAGCCAGGCCGAGCCTATGTCCTCGCTTTCCCGCATCGCGGTCGACAATCATCGCTTCGTCTCCGTCGACGAAAACGACTCCGTCATCCTTTCCGCCCGCATCATCCCCGGAAACGAAAAAGCCATTTTCCGCATGCTCGACCATATGTTCCGCCGCCGCGCCCTCGTCTATTACGACAATTCCGCCGGCACCATCCACGTCTCCGGCCACGCCAGCCAGGAAGAACAAAAACTTGTCTTGCAGCTCGTGAAGCCTAAATATTTCATTCCCGTTCACGGCGAATACCGTCATCTCTTCCGCCACGCCGCGCTTGCCTATCAACTTGGCTGCGTAACCGGCGAAATCCTCGTTCTCGAAGACGGCCACGCCCTCGAATTTACCGAAGACGGCGCCTTCCGCCGCGATCCCGTAACCGCCGGCCGCGTCTGCGTCGATTCCGGCTCCCTCGAGG
>WNFD01004118.1_pt1 | contig 14588 bp, 22 predicted proteins | sample 5400491 | NCBI WGS metagenome assembly WNFD01 (sample SAMN13153343, study PRJNA577476) | soil metagenome | isolation source: 120 cm saprolite under Douglas fir tree site 2 hole 2 replicate 2 | place: USA:California | collected 2015-04-18
CCCATGTTGGTGAGGCGACGAGGGATTCGGTCCGACCGGGGACTACAAGGGCATACTTGGAGCGGCTTGTTGACCTTGCCATGCAACGATTCTGGGCTACAAGAGCCCCGCACGTCGAGGGGGACCTGAATAGTTACTGGAGAAAGTCCAAGGCGGGGACGGTAGTCGCTGCATCGTCCGCGGGGTGCCGTTGAAAGAACTCAATCCGCCATGGTCGAGAAACGACCGGTTCCTTTGGCATTTACGGTTCTTTCAAAAGTTCTGATGTCGTGTCTGGTGTGGGATCGATTGCGAGGCTAGCGACGAATGTCGCAACACGCTGCGCTTCACTGTGCCGCAGGTCTCGGGGGAGCGAAAGGTACGCCATGACTCCCACACGGAGTGGAAAGGGGTATTGCACAAGGTCAGATGGTTCCGTCGCAATCCCGGGTCCGGGAGCGGCTGTTCGTAGTCGATTGTCTCGCCCATGGTCCTTTGGCCCGGCAGTGGATGCCGGTTGTGGTTTTTCCATTCCCTTGCCGCGTGCAACTTTTGGCTGGCTCGAGCGAAAGCCGGACGGATCCTCGAGGTACTTCCGGTAGTGGGTGATCGCAGCGGAAAACCGATTTCCATATGTCCGAAGACTGGGCGCGTTGTACCGGTTTGCTCTGAGCCGGGCGAACCGATCAAGCTGGCGGGCAATGTCCAACTCGCCAATGTTGGTTGTGGTCCAGGCCTCACCATCGATCTCAAGCACCTTCGTAACGGCTGTCTTGTACGCGGCAGCGGTGTTCGGTGCGAGTTCGCCGGTGCGGCTCGCCCATTCGAGGAATGCGATCAAGCCCTGCGCTGTGTCGCTCATCATTGGGTCCGGCTCAGTCGTCATCGGTCGCCTCCCGGATTTGATGATGGAGCCATGATAGTGCAGATGAGATATACGTGCAAGTGGAAGCCAAAGACACGGCTGCAGACTGCTGGCGGCCCTGTCATTGATGAAGGTCTGGGCATACTTGGATTCGCTTGAAGACGCCTGCGCAAACCCGGGGGCGTTGGGTGTCTCGGCGGCCGACTACTCGTCTCGTCTCTCTCGCGGGCGGCTCGCTTGTGACGTGCTGCCAAGCCGCTCAGGGCCGGAGCCGTCTTCATGGATCGGCAGCGAAGAGCGTCTGGTTAGCCGTCCCTGCTAGGCGGGTTGGCCATTGACAGCAGCAGATCCATGGGGTTGCCTGCTGGCTCCGGCAGTCTCCACGTCGGCTGGGAACGCCCTCTTCGGTCAAGGCGCGCGGCTCCCTGAGTTCGGGTGCACAGACAGTTGTCGGAACCTGTGTTCGGTTCGATCGTTGTCCGGTTAGGACCATCACCCACAGTGGTCGGCCCAGGGGGCCGGATGGGGCTTCGGTGACCGACCTGTCCGGGTTGCAGAGGGGGGTGAACCATCGAGTGGCTGTTTCACCGCGGTAGGCGCGGTCAGACAGCCATCCGTTTTCCGAGCCTCCCTCCTCCGGGCAAGACCGCCACTCACCGTGGCGACGGCACGAAGGGGGGCGGGGGCGGCTCCCCTGGAGTGCGTGCGGCTCCCGTGAAGAGCACCGAATTTCCGGGCTCCGGCACGAATCCACCGCCCAGGGCGCCTAAGAAATCGGCAATCCGGTTACGCCGGCAAGGGTAGTCCCCGGCGACCATTGGTCCCTCCAGAGGAGCCGCGCCCAATTTGAATGGGTGTGGCTCCTTTGGAGGGAGCTATGCCGCCCGCGGGATAACGCCGCCAGCGAAGCGAGATTCGTGGATCCGCGTGCGCTCCCGTGAGAGGTGGAACTTGAAGTACTCATCGAAGTCTCCGTTGCTGCGCAAGGCTCTCAGCTTCAAGACGGCCTCGGCTCCCACCAAGCCCCATCGGGCTCCCGTGATATCCATCCTGTCCTTGACCAGGTGGCGGCACGCTCCCTCGATCACGCCCGTGGCGATCGGCCACCCCTCTTTGAGGGCTTTCGGGTAGTCAAGGTGGCGTGCGTGGTTGCTCAAGTACGTGGCGCAGGCGTCCGCGCCCTTGCGCTTGTCGGCTTCCAGGCCGGCCCTGGTGGCTTTCCGGCGGATGATGCCCGCCACGACGGTGGCCTTGCCCTTCAGGACGCCGAGGGCCATCGTGTGTACCCAGGCCTCGGCAGCCGGGTCGCCCTCCCGGAAGAAACTCCACGTGGCCTTCCACAGGTACTCCATCACGTGGATGAAGTCCACGATGATGTTGAGTTCCACCCCTCGCTTCTTGGCCTGGGCGTTCATGACGGCGATCTGATGGCGGTTGCCGTCGACCAGGCCCACCCAGGTGCGCTCATGGGCTGGGTCCCGGCGCTCGGCCTCGTCGAAGACCTCTGACAGAACGGTTGCGGTGTCCTCGACGACGCTGGCGGTCAGCCACTTGCCCTTGGCCACGGGGCCCGGGGTGACGCCGTGAGGCTGCTCCGCCTTGTCCGCCAGGATGTCGGCCGGGGTCCTTGCTACCGGCGTGGCGTCGTAGACCACCCCCAGCTCCGCCATCCGCTTGCGATTCGCCTTCTCGCCCCGAGACAGCCGGGTCGACAGCTTCTTCCTGGCCGTGGCCGCCGCGGTCGCGGTGGCCGGCCGCAGGGCGCCGGGGCGCATGACGATCCCCTTGCCGTCGGCCGACACCACCACCAGGTCACCAGGCTCCGAGGGCTCGCCGGTGGTGGCCTTGCGGGTGGCGTAGAAGGCCTCGACATCGGTGGCTGCCGACCGCGCGAGATCCTCAACCTGGCGCTTGCCCAGCTTCTGGCCGGTTGCCGAGGCGATGGCTTCCACGGCGTCATCGAAGGACCCCCGCGACGCTTCGATGGCCGCCAGGCGGCGCAGCCCATGGGAGTGGCGCTCTTCAGGCAGGTTCAAACCGGCGTCGGCGGGATGAAGATTGGGCAGGCCGGGGCTGCGGTAGGCGATGCGTGACACCTCGACCTCGCCGAAGATCGTTGCCAGCGAACGGACATGACCGCCCTCAGCTCGGCTTCGCGCCACCCCGTCGGCATCGGTGACCTCCGCCAGCCTCTCCTCGGCCTGGGCGCGCAGGACCAGTTGTCCCTGCAGCAGGCAGCGCACCAACTCCCGGCCTTCGTCTTGGAGGGCCCACTCCAGCTCAGCCGCCGACAGGGCTGCGGCCTTGGATCCCTTCAGGAAGGTGATCACCGCTTCGAGGCGCCCACGGCTCTCCTGAAAGGCCAGCTCCTCGACCTCGAGCGGGGCTGTCGTCATGGCCGCCGCCGGTGACGGGCTGCCTCCAGGCGGGCTACCAGCTCCGCCAGTCCCGACTCGGCTCGTTGCTCCAGCAGCTCCTTCTCGGCACGGTAACGCTCAACAGCTTCCGCCACGCCGGCGACCTCCGAGGCGGGAAGCATCACGAATCGGGTCTTGCCTGCCTCCGCGTAGCTGAGCACGGTGGACTCATGCAACGCCTCACCGCCCGCACACCGGCAGTTCGCCTTGCCGCAGCGGCGCCGGTGCACGACCACCGAGCCGCGCACGATCCCCGGCTCCGAGCCCCAGATCGATTGACCACCCTTCCATCCTCCTATCTGCCAGGGGTATCACTAGCAGATACTCAGGGATAATCGGGCCGGGGGCTGGGATTTCCGAGGGGGGATCTGCGGCTGAGACTGCTACCCTTGTGGACCTAAGTGAGAGATCCAGACAAATCAGGACGCTTAGGAATGGTCACTCCAGAGGAGCCACACCCAATTTGAATGCACCCGACAGGCTCGAGGTGTCGGCCTTCCCCGCGAAGGTCCCGGCTAGGCCCGGCTAGGCCAAGTGCCATGTAGCTCAGGCTCCCCACCACGTGAAGGGGTCCGCCGCTGGCGGGGATCGTGAAGGAATACGTCCCCGTCCCCGACGACTGAAGACAGGTCGCGGCGCCGATCGGTCCTGGACCGTAGCTGTGCGCGACGCCCCACGTTCCTGGCCCGTCACCTGGCTGCCGTTGATGGCGCCGAGACAGGTGATGGACCCGGTTTCTCCTCCGCTGCTCACCGTGCCGGCGCTTGGTGTCAGAGAGAGGCCTGGTGTGATGGTGTCGGTAGCCCTGAAGGTACGGATGGCGTCGCTCTGGGCGGCGTGTGCAGGTAGAGCGGCGCAGCCGACCAACCGAATCAAGAGCGCGGCCGCGAAAACCAAGGAGAGTCGTTTCATTTTGTCCACCCTTCGGGTGCCTGGTCAGGAACGGGCACCCGGTCGCTACCGGGGGCCCTACCCAAGGCGTTGACGATGAGTTACGGGCCCGACCCAAGCAGCAGAAAGGTCGGCGCCGAGCTGGGTCAGATGCCCAAGCTCTTCGACAAAGGCCCAGTGTTCGACGATCTTGCCGGCATCGATGCGAAAGATGTTGATGCCTCCGGACTCGAAGCGGTTCCCGGTGGGCATCAGACCGAAGAACTCGTGGGCGTGCGTGCCGGCGAACGTGAAGCGCTGGACGACCCCATCCCCTTCGGCGATCACGTCTTCAGTCGTGTGATGCCAGTCCGGGAAGATCTGCACCGTCATGCGGTCCGACGCCTTGGCGTTCTCGACGCTCTTCGGAAGGATCTCGTCCGGCCACGAGTTGCTCCGCCAATCCTGCGTCAGAAGCTCGTCGAGGGCGTCGAGGCTGCCGCTGTTGTAGGCCTCCTGCCAGCGGCGAACGATCAGCTTGTTCTGCTCGGTATCCATTCGGAGACTCCTTTCTGGGGTAACCACTCAGCTTGTGTCGGGGACGACCACGCTGGGTAGCCAGGCCCCGGCCGGGGTCCACAGCCGGATCAGGAGCTCCATGGCGTCCTGTCCATGCTTTGCACCTGTGCCCAGGTAGCTCCTGACTGTGAGGAACGCCATGGCGTGAGCCCAGTTCCGGAAGTGGCCAGAGATCTTGGCTGTGATATGGCCGATCCCTCATATCACAGCAAGATCTCGGGGGGCTTCCGCAGCTTCGAGGGTGCCGAGGCGTTCTGCGCCACCTGGAGCTACCTCTCCACGGCCCGCAAGCACAGCCAGAGCCCGCTCGGGGTGCTGGTCTCGGCATTCCAGGGGCGGCCCTGGGCCATCCCGGACGGGGCGCCGGCGTAGCTCCCCAGCTCCTCAGCCTCCCGCGGCCCGCAGGGGAATCCAGTCCCCTCCGACCAAACAGCCCGCGGCATTCAGCATCGCCGCCGCGATGGATTCCAGGCAGGCCCGCCGCAGAGGGAGGTCGATGCTGCGGACCCCGGCTCGCCGAAGCGCAGGACCGAGGCGAGCTCCCCGGCGAAGGCCAAGAAGTTGAAGCCCACCGGGCCCCGGGCCGTGGCGCCGATCGGGGTGGAGCCCAGGACCGCCTCCGACAGCTCGATCATCGCCTCCAGCGCCTGGCGGTGCTCCCCGATCCGGTCCTCATGGCCTGAGGCCGGCTCCTGCTCCAAAACCATGGCCAGCGTCACCGCCTGGCCGTCGGCGGCCTTGCCGATCCGGCGCAGCCACGTGGGCGCTCGGGTGAGCGCCTCGTCGGGCTCGGGGAACCAGAGGTCATGCTCGGCGTAGGTGCGCTTGAGCGTTGGCACCCAAGGATTCTCCGCCATCGATGGAACTGGCGTAGGGAGGCACCTGAACAGTTACTATTGGATTCGTAGCGGCCTCCCCTCCGGTGCGACACCGCCTGTACCGCAGGCCAGTCGGGTGCTCAGGGGGTTCCGGACACACCCTTCGTCATCCGTGAGCTCAAGGGCCCGGTGCGAAAATCGCTAGAAAGACCCTCCTGGGGGCACTCCGCGTGAGCGCGCGTGAGCACCCGACCGGATTAGTGGATTGGCCTGCTTTCACAAAATATTGAAATGTGGCCCCTGAGCGGCCAAAACACTGTGGACCTCCTCGCGCAGCTCTCAAGCTCCTTAGAGCCGCTGGCTCACCTCTGCTCAACTACCTCAAAAGGTCCTAAGTGCTCCGTCTGGGAGGACGAGCAATCCCTCGACCGTGACGATTCCCGTGCCCATACAGGTCCAGAATCGGCTGTCAGGCCCGGAGGCCGATCGGCTCGTGCAGGCTTACTTGGCCGGTTCGTCGGTCCGACTGCTGGCAGCTGAGTTCCGCGTCAACCGCCACACTGTGTCGGCTCACCTGTAACGACATGGTGTCGCTCGACGTGGCCAGGACGAGAAACTGACCGAAGAGCAAGTCACCGCCGCGATCGATCTGTACGCTTGCGGTTGGTCCCTGGTCCGAGTTAGCGAGCATTTTGGTGTCAACGCCGAGACCGTGCGGCGGGTACTTCGGTTGGCTGGGATAGTGCTGCGGCCGAGAGGTAGACCCCGGAGGCTGACCTAACGCTACGGGTGCGAGAAGCAAGCCTCGATCGGTCTGGTGCACTCAAGCGGCAGCTTTACTTCGTGAGTACGATATTGCCTCAATCACCCAGGGGGTCACAACGGACATGTCGGAACTCGATCAGGTTCCCTTTGGTGGCGTGGACTTCGCCGAGAACCCTGAACCTCGGTGTCCCTGTCTCCTGCTCTTGGACACTTCCACCTCCATGAGCGGACTCAAGATCAAAGAGTTGAACAGCGGACTCCAGACGTTTGCCGACGAACTTAGGTCGGATGCCATGGCCGCCAAGCGGGTCGAGGTCGCTATGGTCACCTTCGGTCCTGTGCAGACGATCCAGCACTTTGTTACGGCGGATGCTTTCCAGGCCCCCACGCTTGTAGCGGCCGGCGCGACGCCGATGGGCTCGGCAATTGAGAGCGCTGTGGCGCTGCTCGCTGAACGCAAGGCCACGTACCGGCAGAACGGCATCAGTTACTACCGTCCATGGATGTTCTTGATTACCGACGGAGCACCCACCGACGATGTAACAAGCGCCACTGCTGCCATCCGCGAGGGCGAGAGTCCAAGGCTCTTATGTTCTATGCCGTCGGTGTCGAGGGTGCTGACATGGGTCGACTGGAGGCCATCTCGGTGCGTCAGCCGCTCAAGCTTCGCGGCATGTCCTTTCGGGAGCTGTTCGTGTGGCTATCCAACTCACTGGGCAGCGTGTCTCGTTCCCAGCCGGGCGACGCTGTCCCACTCGCGGACCCAACGGCGCCGCGCGGGTGGGCCACTGCGGGTTGAGTCCTCAGGTGTGGAGATTCGTCTCTGCTCAAGCCACGGGCACGTCTCACCTTCGGGCAGATCTTTCCTGCCAGGACCGCCTGGCTTGCGGCGAGCTGCTCGACGGGGTGTTCGTAGCCGTCATGGCGGATGGGGCCGGCTCGGCGGCGATGGGAGGTCTCGGTGCTGAGGTGGCGGTCAAGGTCGTCTTCTCTCATCTCGAGCGAGGGCTGAAGGAGGGGCACCCAGACCTTGCCTTCCTACTCAGGGAAGCGGCTGAATTCGCTCGCCAGGAGGTTCTTGCCGAGGCTGTCCAGCAGGGACATGAGCCGCGTGAGCTGGCATCGACGCTCCTCGCCTTGGTCGTCTCTGGGGCTGGAGGCGGGGCGATGCAGATTGGCGATGGCGTGATTGTCGTTAGCGAGGGAATGGAGGAATGGGGTTGGATGTTCTGGCCCCAGAGAGGCGAGTATGCCAATACGACATACTTCCTGACTGATGCCGACGCGTTGACGCGACTCCAGGTTGATACCTTCTCGCTTGTCGTCACCGACGCTGCCTTGATGACTGACGGGCTTGAGCCCCTCGCTCTGCATTACGCCACAAAGACGGTGCACGACCCCTTCTTTAAGACCATGTTCCACCATGTCGTTACGTCCCCGGGAGATGCTGAGCTAACGGAACTGTCTTCGGACCTGGAACGGTTCCTTTTGTCAGACCAGGTTCGTTCTCGAACGGATGACGACTCGTCTTTGATTCTGGCCACTCGGCGGAGCCAACGAACCTTCCAGTGACGGACTTCATGCTGGCTCGAGGAAGAACACAGGTTCGACTCGGTGAGGTCATCGGACGCGGCGGGGAGGGGGAAGTGCGTGCCATCCTGGGCCACAGCGATCAGGTCGCCAAGGTCTACGCGAGGGCACCCGATGCCAAGCAGGGGCAGAAGCTCAGGACGATGGCGGACAGCACGGATCCAGGCCTACTGAAGATCGCCGCCTGGCCTTCGGACCTGCTCCTGGGCAGACAGGGCTTGGTCCAGGGATTCGTGATGCCGCGAGCCAAGTCCGCGGAAAATGTCCACGAGTTGTACAGCCCAAAGAGTCGGGCCGACGCCTTCCCCACGGCGGACTTCCGCTTTCTTGTCCATGTGGGAGCCAATATTGCCCGGGCATTCGCTACCGTCCACGAGCGGGGGCACATTGTTGGGGATGTCAATCACGGCAACGTCCTCGTAGGGTCAGACGGCACGGTCATGCTCATCGACTGCGATTCCTTTCAGGTTCGTAACGGCTCGAATCTGTTCACCTGCGATGTGGGATCCCCCCTTTTCACCGCCCCCGAGCTTCATGGCCGACCATTTCGGGGTCTGGTCCGCACAGTGAACCACGATCGATTTGGCCTGGCTGTGCTGCTGTTCTACCTGTTGTACATGGGTCGCCACCCTTACGCCGGTCGATACTCCGGCTCCGGCGAGATGTCCCCTGAGCGGTTCATCGCTGAGAACCTTTTTGCCTACGGCGCTAATCGGCGAATGTTCGGGATGGAGCGTCCTCCAGGCACAATCTCCTTAGAAGCAATGGGGCCTGCCATAGCGGCTCAGTTTGAGTGCGGCGTTCGCACCTCCTGCCAATGGCAGGCACCGTCCCCATGCCATCAGTTGGGCCAATGGGCTGACCGCACTGGAGGCGAGCCTGCGAGTCTGCCCTGCAGCCAGTTGGCACCATTATCCCGCGGCCCTGAGTTCCTGCCCCTGGTGCGCCGTCGAGTCTCAGACCGGCGCCCGCCTGTTCGGTCACAGGATCTCGGTGGGAACCGCGGCGGAGGCCCTCGACCTCAAAGCACTCCTGGAGGCGATCGAGGCTGTTCCTGCACCCGGCCCAGACCAAGCGCTGCCTTCCGAAAGACCTTGGAGTCCACCACCTGGAACCAAACTCCCGAGCTCATTTGCCAAAGATGCCCGGAGGGCTCTGAGCCTGATCGTAACGGCTGCCGGCCTCTACGCGTGGATGGCGCGCGTTCATCACGGCGGGGTCTTCCTTGGCATCCTTGCTGGAATTCTCGCCTTCACTATATGGCCCATGTTCTCCCCACAGGAGCGGGCCGCGGCCGACCGTGCCGTCGCAGCTGCTAGGGCTGAATGGGAAAGCACCTTGCGTCGCTGGCGAAGCGAGGCAACCCGCGAGCGGTTCGAGCAGCGGAAGACAAATCTGAAGAGAGCCTGTTCCGAGCTTGACGGCATACCAAGGGAACGTCAGCGGAGAGTGGCTCAACTTGAAGGGGAACGAGAGAAGCGACAGAGACAGCGCTATCTCGACAGGTTTCGGATCGACCGGGCATCGATACCTGGCATTGGGCCGGGCCGAACGGCGATGCTGGCCTCTTACGGTGTGGAGACGGCGGCAGATGTTACCCGCAGCAATATCTTGCAGATCCCGGGTTTTGGGGAGAAGCGGACCGGCGATCTGGTTCATTGGCGACAGATGCACGAGAGCGGTTTTCGCTTCAACGCGGGGGAACCGGTTGATAAGCGAGATATCGACGCCCTAGATCGTGAACTGGAAACAAAACGGCAGAAGTTGCTCGCGACCGTGGCCCAAGGTCCCACATCCCTTCAGGGTATGGCTCGGGAGGTTCAGGCCGCCCGGATTCGACTCATGCCGATTCTGGAGAGAAGCTGGAGTGAACTGAGGGTTGAAGAGGCGCGACGGAAGGCACATTGACCTCGATTTTCCTTCGTCGACCTAACATTTCGGCCAAGGTCCGTTTGCGAGATTGCGGCTGTGAATTATCTCCCGATCCTGACTGTCGACTTTCGCACTTCCTGGGGCTGACCACCGGATACTCCGCGCCCCTTGGCTTCGCCATACTCAGCCTCGTCGTCTGGTTCTTCCGAGGGACAGCCTGGCCCGTGACTTGCGCGTATCCAACGACTCGCAAGAAGGCATGCAGGCGTCTGGTGCCGGGAGAGTGGTATCGATGCCACGACCATCGGCATCCTTGGACCCGTAAGACGGACAGCCATCGGGTGGACCCACGGCTCTATCGCTGGCAAGTGCCATTCCGCGGCGCCATCAGGGATCGGGATGACATTCATGGGAAGGGGCTCTTGAGACTCGCCTCGAATCGTGCCGGCGTCCTCTTCTACCAGGGCTTTGCCAGGCCACCCAGAAACATCTATTGGCAACCTCTTGCGGATTGGGGCCGAAAATTATGGTGTGCCGCGCGGCGCCTTTGGAAACCCGGAATAGTGATTGTCCCATCCGGCATCACGCCGACCCAATCCGGAGTCTCCCATGTGCTCGACTCGACTCGGAATGCTGCGTCTACCAGATCCGCCACTCCCGCCAATGGGCTGCTCGGCCAGCCGCCGGTCCAAGTGCGATTCGGCTTGCCTCGCCCGGAAGGCAAACAGGAGGGCATCGAGACCCTCGCTGGAGAGAGCCGTCCGGGCACCTTGGGGCTGCGGAGCTGTTCTCGGCAAGAAAGGACGCGTGAGATGCCACGTGAGCCCACCCGCTGGATCGAGGCACCCGAGGTGAAGGCCATCGCCGACCGGCTGATCCCTCGCTACCACTCGCACCTGCGTTCGTGGTCGGAGGAGATCCGCTACGCGTTCCGAGACGAGGCCCAGGTCTCGAAGGGGAGGACTGTCTGGGGGAAGGCCCATAAGATCAGCGGCCTGGCCTGTTACCTGGCGACGAACGCACCCGGCGAACCGAACGCATTCGAGGACACACCGGCGCCGCCTGCGGACATGTTCGTCATGGAGATCGCCGCTGACATCTGGGAGCGCCTGAACGACAGGCAGAGAGAAGCCCTGGTCGACCACGAGCTGTGCCATTTCACGATCGACTTCGACGACAACGCCTGGGTCGTCGAACACTCCGAGGGCTGGTGCGCGGCATCCGTGGCCACGACGTCGAGGAGTTCAGCGAGATCGCCGAGCGCCACGGGGCCTGGAAGCCGGACCTGGCCGAGTTCGCCGAGGCGCTGCAGCTGAGCCTCCTCAGTGTCCCCGCCGGCCCCGGCGCCGCAGGGTTTGCAGATCATCGCCCTGCACCAGACCAGGAGTGAACCCACCCTGCCGTCCCCTCGTTGTCAGGGGGGGCCGATCCGGGGCGCGGGACCGCGGCGCTCGCCCTCGGCAAACCCGGCGTCCCGAGCGCGCTGCAGGGCGTTCAGCCCGACCCCCGACGCCGCCCGCAGCAGGCCCAGATAGGTCGTCTCGGCAAGAGGCTTCGCCTCGTGCTTGACCGCCTTGACGAGCACCTTGGCCCCGGCACCGCTGCAGGACAGCAGCCCCCAGCCGGTAGGCAGGTCAGCGGCGACCGAAGCTGCGATCTTGGCCGGCACCGCCACCCAGAAGCGGTGGACGCGCTCCCACCACCAGTGGGCCTTGGCGACGTCCTGTACCGCGCCGCCCGCCTCACGCGCGACGCCGGGGCCGTGGAGCGCAGTCTCGAGACCGGCAGCGCCAAGCCCATCGAACGCCGGCTTATCAGGAAGAAGGCCCTCGGCCGGGGATTCGGCCGGGCCATGACGAAGGGAGGGTTGTAGTGGCACACACGCCAGGGCCATGGCGGTGGGACCCCGGAGAGAACGCGGGCTCCCTTGACCTCGTCGCGCCCCTGCTTGAAGAGGAAGCCCTAGCGGGCGAGGAGGGCGCACCATTCCCGAAGTGGCTGCACGTCTGCACCAACGCTTTTGACCTGGGGAACCCCGCCGACCTCGCCGTGATCGAGGCGGCACCCGAGCTGCTGTCCGCGGCCAAGAACCTCGTCGCCACGGTGGCACTGGCATGGACGGATGGCTACTCCTCGACGGACGAAGCGTTCCTGATGCTAGACCAAGCGATCGCAGCATTCAGGCCGGCGATCGCCAAGGCCGAGAGGAGGATGTAGGTGGCGGGCCAACCGTTAACCGACCTCCTGCCCGTCGTCCCCTGCGCCACCTGCCCTTGGCGGAAGTCCTCGACCGCGGGTGGGGCCGATATCCCCGGGTTCAGCCTGGCGAAGATACAGGCCCTCACGTGCACGGCCGGCCCGCGGCGGGGCGAAGACGGCTGGCGGAACATCATGGCCTGCCACTACTCTCCGGAGGGCTCCGAGCGGGCCTGCATCGGCTACGTCGCCCAGGAGGGCCTCGACAACATCTGGGTCCGCATCCTGGCAGTCACGGGTCGCATCGACCTAGGCGGCATTCTGACGGCTTGCGCCGACCTCGACCTCTGGCCATCCTTCGCCAAGATGCTCGCAGCCTACGAGCTGGCCACCGAAGAGAGCGAGGTCTGATGGCCCGGGCGCACATCGTCCTGACCGTCGAGTTCGACTGCGCCGCCCCGGTGGCGAGGCTGGACAAGCGCCAGCTCCGACAGATCGTCAACGAGTCCGTCGCCGAGGGCAACGTCTCGCTCTGGGATGCCCATGTCGGGGTCTGAGGTGTATCTGACTCAAAGCCACAGATCGCCGGTGTACTAGTCCCTATTCCGGGGAACTCCAGCGGGCTGGTGTTGGGGCCACCACGGATCATAGGGGATCTCCGGCGGGCGGGCCACGTTCGCGGTTGGATGCCGAGATCATTGGTTCAAGAAGCGATGCTCGGCCACCCGGCACCGTGCCGAGCAGAAGCGTGCGGGACGGCCCCGCCCCAGCCGCACGTGTGCCGGTCGGGGGCACCGGAGACGGTGGCACGCGATGGGGGTTGAGCCGAGATACGTGTAAAACCGGCCACGCCCAGGATGTGTCGTCTCCCGGCCGGCGTCAGAGCGCCAAGGCGAGTGCGCCATCAAGCGGTTCGGGAGCCGATAGGTCCACCACATAGTCCCCGAATCGCTTGATCTTACGGGTGATGTAGGGGCTCAGGCCAGCCACGTCCTCCCTGGTCACGGGGAAGGCATCCTCGATCAGGGCCTTTAGCGCCACCGACATGTCCACGACGTTCTGGATGGCGACGGCGGTGGCTACGAGGTCGTTGTACTTGACCGCCTTCTCCTGCTCCTCCGGGTCGTTCTGGGCGATGATCCCCTCGCCACCGAAGAACACCCACTGGGCGAAGCCGTTGTAGGCCTCTACCTTGTTCTGAACCGCGGTGATGCCTTCTCGCATCTCCGGATCTGAGATGAACTTGAGGAGGAAGACGGTCCGGATCACCCGGCCAAGCTCACGGAACGCTTGGTAGAGGCGGTTCTTGCGGCTGTAGTTGCCGAGCTTGCGCAACAGGACCGCAGAGGAGACCTTCCCTGCCTTGATCGAGAGCACCACCCGGAGCAGGTCCTGCCAGTGCGTCTCGATCAGGTCCCAGTCGATGGCCTCGCCGAAGAGGGCGTCGATGTGCTCGTAGTGGGTGCCCCGGACCGGCCGGTAGAAGATGAGGTCCTTCCAGTTGCGGATCCGGGGCATCAGCTCGATACCCAGGAGGTAGGCCAATCCGAAGACCGGGGTCGACTGCCCCTGCGTATCGGCCCACGAGGAACATCCATGCAAAAAGTAGCGCTTAGGGATTTAGGCAGTTAGGGAGATTCATGCGGGCGAGGACTCCTTTGATCTAGCGTTGCGGCCCATGGCCGTGGATGTCCCCGCCGAGGAACAGTTCGACACGGCTGGGTACGACCGGTTCAGCCTCGGGACGCCCACCCGTCGGGAGCTGGAGCGGTACTTCTTCCTCGACGACGCCGACAAGATGCTGATCGCCAAACGGCGGGGAGATCACAATCGGCTGGGCTTCGGCCTCCAGGTGGCCACGGTACGCTACCTTGGCACCTTCCTATCCGATCCCCTGGATGTGCCTACCGAGGCGGTCGACTACGTCGCCTCCCAGCTTGAGATTCCCGATGCCTCCTGTGTGAAGGCATACCTGGAGCGGAAGCAGACCCGCTTCGAGCATCAGTGGGAGATCGCCCGGGAATACCGGTGGCGGGACTTCGGCGACGTCGAGGACGAGCTGATCCGCTGGGTTGGCGATCGAGCCTGGACCACCGGGGAGGGCCCGAGAACTCTCTTCGACGCTTCGGTGGGATGGCTGCGGCATCGCAAGGTGCTCCTGCCGGCAGCGAGCACACTCGGCCGGGTGGTCGGCCGGGTGCGCGAAGAGGCCGAGCAGCGACTCTGGACCACCCTGGCTGGCATGCCGACTCCAAGCCAAGCGAGTCATCTGGAGGCACTGCTGAAAGTCCCCAAGGGACCGCGCTCTTCGGATCTGGACAGGCTGGGCAAGGGGCCGGTGACCGCATCGGGCAAGTCCATGCTGGCCGCTCTGGACCGGGTGGCCGAGATCGCCGCCTTCGGGCTGGGCAACATCGACCTCGGGGCGGTGCCCCGCCGGCGAGTGGTGGAGCTGGCGCGCTACGGCATGGCGGGCAAGGCCACCCTGCTGCGCCGCCATCCTTGGGCCCGGAAGCTGGCGACGCTGGTCGCCACCGTTGTGCATCTCCAGGCCAAGGCGACCGACGACGCCCTGGAGCTGCTCGACGTCCTCATGACGACCGACCTGCTGGCGCACGCCCACCGGGTGTCCAGGGA
>WNFD01004119.1_pt1 | contig 14588 bp, 8 predicted proteins | sample 5400491 | NCBI WGS metagenome assembly WNFD01 (sample SAMN13153343, study PRJNA577476) | soil metagenome | isolation source: 120 cm saprolite under Douglas fir tree site 2 hole 2 replicate 2 | place: USA:California | collected 2015-04-18
CATTTTCGAGAAATGGATGGAGCCCTTCAAATCCATGGGCATGACCACGCTATCCGCACGCGGCACGGGCGGCACGGACCATCTTTCCTTTGACGAGGTCGGTTTGCCGGGGTTCCAGTTTATTCAGGATCCGATCGAATACGAACCGCGGACGCATCACACAAACATGGATGTGTACGAGCGGATTCAGGATGCGGATCTCAAACAGATAACCGTAATCGTCGCGTCGTTCGTGTATATGACGGCCAATGCGGACGAGCAACTTCCTCGCAAACCCTTGCCCAAGAAGTAACGTCCGAAGAGCAGACTTCTACTTGTTCTTGCTGAGCCGCCGGTAATAATCGGCGACGGAATCCTCGTAGCCCGCGGGCACAGTGCGCGTATCGCCGCTGCGCACCTGGCCGGATTGTTTATCGTCCAACTGACGCCGCAACTGCAGCTCGAGCTTATCCACGTCGGCGAGGACTTGCGTGTGGAGCTGCTCGACAAGCGCGGGATTGCCTGGGAAACGGCTCGGGTCCAGGCGCTGCATCTGGCGAATCAGTTCCTGAACTTGGCGCGCCATTTCAGGGTCTTCCTGGACGGCTTGGCGAAGCTGGTTTAGATCGCGCATGCTGTCATCGTAAGCGCGCTGGGGCGGGATAGGAGAGTTATCGGGTTGAACCGGGGGACCCCCGCGCGGAGTGTTGTTCCCCGTATCAAAATTATCGTAAATGGTGCCGACGCCTCCCCCACCGGGATTGGAATAGCGGTAGCCGCCACCGTTATTTCCGCCACCGATTCTAGCGCCAGGGCCGCCCACCGGACCACTAGCGCCCTGGCCGCCTTGCTGACCCTGCTGGCCGCCCTGGCCTTGCCCTTGCCCTTGACCTTTCCCTTGTTGTTGTCCCTGTTGGCGTCCTTGGCCATCGCGGGTAAGGGAATCCATCTGGTTGCGAAGCCGCTCGACGCGATTCAGGGCGGTTTCAAGTCCTTGTTGCGAATCGTTCCCTTGCCCTTGCTGCGGATTTGCGCCCAGGGCCTGCTGCGCGTCATTCACTTCCTTTTCGAGGCGCTGCATTCCGGCGGCAATTTCCGGCTCCGCTCCGCTGGCGTTTGGATCGATGCCGCGGCGCATCCAATCCGCGCCACGCTGGATGCGGGAACGCAGATCGGACTGCTGCATATCCCCGAGGGCTTCGCGGAGCTTGGTGGACGCAGCATTTTGTTTGTTGGTGGCCAACTCACGCGCGGTGTCTTGCAACTCCTTTTCCAGGCGGCCCAGATCTTCGGCGAGCTTCTGGCGGTCATCGGCAAGTTTTCTGCGTTCTTGAATTCCGCCCTGCAACCCAGGTTGCGCCCCCTGCTGTCCAAACGTCTGGCGAATGCGGTCCCCCTGGTTGCGTTGCTCCTTCGCCAAACGGCTTGTCTCGTCTGCGAGCGAGCCCAGGCGCGAGGAAGCCTGCTGTTGGCGCATGCCGCCGAGCAAATCCGTGGCTTCCTTCAAGCGATCGGCGGCGCGGCGCGCTTCGGCTTCGCTTTGCTGGGGAGACGTCGCGCGGCGCATGTCATCGGTAGCCTGCTTCAGCCGGTCGAGAGACTGCTGTACGCGCGGGTCCGTCGAGCCCTGTTTTCCTCCGCCACTCGATTGGCCTGATGAACCGGACGATGAATTGCCCTGCGACCCGCCCTGGGAATTTTGCTGCGAACTACCTTGAGAATTGTTCCGGGCCATCTGCTCCATCTGGCGCTGGAGTTCCTCGGCCTCGCGGCGCAGCATCTCCTGCTGCCAACGCTGCTCGGAGCTTAACTCGCTCTTGCGCTGCTGCTGGGCGAGTTCTTCCTGGCGGCGCGCCAACTGATCGAGCTTCTGGAGCGCTTCGTCGATGTCCTTGTCGCGCTGGCTCGCCGAACCCGCGGTCTGGGCAGTTTCGTACTGATTCTTTTCGGTATCGAGTTCGAGATCAAACAGGCTCGCGAGATCGCGCCCCGCGCCGCCCCCCGCCCCGCCGCCCCCGCCACTGCCGCCAAACGCCACCTGAATCTGGCGGAACGTGGCCTCGGCGCGCAGCAAGTGCTGCAGGGCCTTCTGCTCGTCGGGAAGAGCCTCCTGCCATTTCTGCTGCTGCAATTTTTCGGAGGCCGGTCCCATGGCGTCGGCGGCCGCGTTCATGTCCTTCACAAAACCGTTAAATTCCTCGTTTTCCTGGGACAACTCGCGGCTCTGCATGCGCCCGGCCAGTGACCTCGCCTGATCGCGCAGTTTGGATTGAACATTGGAAAGAAACTTGGCCGTCTCGGCGGACTCCTGTTTCGTGGCTTTCTTGTCGCCATGCTGCTTCCAAGTCTCGGCGATGATTTCCTTTTCGCGCTGGGAGATGTCGTTCTGGTCCATCTGGCCACCGCCGCCCCCGCCACCACCGCCTCCCTGTTGTGACTGGGAGAACTCGCGTTCGAACGGATCGGCCTGGATGAAGGAAATGTCGGTGCGCGATTCGGAACGCGCGTCCTTCGCGGTCGCATAGAGGCTCACGACGTCGCCGGGCACTAGCTTGAAATTCTCGAGGGAAATTACCGTGGAACCATCGGCCTGCTTGACGCCCTTCTGTTTCAGCAGGTCGACACTCTGCTCGGCGCCCCCATTGACCGAATAGTGGAGCTTCATGTCATAGATGCCGAACTCATCGTCCGCCTTGACGGCGACGGTGACTTCTTCAATGGGGCTCGAGCGGTAGTCGTGCCCGGGACGCGCGATGAGGACGTTCGGCGGGTCCGCCTTACGCGACTCGATGAAGAAATCGTTCGAGAGGCGGACAGGCTGTCCCTGGTCCAGCGCGGCGACGTGGTACACGCCGTCCTTCTCTATGCGAATAGTGCCTTTGTAGACGTTGCCCGTGCCGCCCGAGAGGCGAATCTGCTGCTCGTCGTTGAGGACCAGGACGCCGTCGCGCATGGGCCGGTCGGTCTCGATTTCAAGGTCGGCATCCGTGCCTTCGACGGCGCGCAGATCGCCGCCGCGTTCTTCGACAACATTCTGCATCCGGGTCCACTCAGGATAGCGGTACGTCACGCGGACATTCTTCACTCCGGGGAGATCCAGCACGCGGATATTGAAGTGGCGCGAACGGAGCGGCCCCGCCTCCACGTAGTATTCGACGCTTTCGGGGAGGCCCGCGAAAACGAACTGGAAGGCGGAGGTTCCGGCCTGCGGACGCATCGGGACTTGATCCCACTTGGAAGTGCTCTCATAGCGCGCGTAGAGGCGAACCGCGTCCGTCTGCAAGCCGATGACTTGAGCGGTGACGATCTGGTCCGCGTTGCGGCGGACGGAAATATCGCCGGGGGCCACTTGAATGTCATAAAACGGAGCGGACCCGCTGCGCGGCGTTGCGGCCCACAGCAGGGCGGCGCCGTGGCCGAGGTAGCCCGGGCCGGCCAGGATCATCCAGACGAGCACGCACAGCGAAGCGGCGCCAACGCCGAGGAAAGTTGCCAGCGTGCGGTCGGGGACCAGGTGCGAGGGCTCCGCGGCCTGTGCGACGTTAAGAGTGTCAGCGGCCAGCAGCTCGATAAAGGGTTCGCGAACCTGGGCGTCGCGCTCGGCAAAGGTCACCAGACGCTGCTGGAACTGGGGGAACATGGCCTCGGCCTGGCGGGCGGCACGCCGCCGGTTGAGGGCTCTCAGCGGGATGGCAATGCCAAAACTCACCGCGAGAGCGAGTGCGAACAGCAGGACAACGCGCGCGCTGGTGACGCTCCAGCGGGAGAATGCAAACGCGTTGGTGATGAGCACGAGGAGAACGGTGGCCACCAGGGCAACCGATGTGAGTATCGCCGCGCCGCGCAATAATGCGCCGAGGCGCAACCTCTTCTCCAACTGCTTGATATAGGAGTTGAGCTGATCCCGGATGCTCATGAGTCCTCCTGCTGCTGAACCCCTAAATGTTGATTGGCAAGCAGGGATTCCGCCACAGCTGCTGCTAATACCAGCATCATAATATACCACCATATGCTGAAGGGCTTGGTCTGTTCCTGCGTCTGGCCTGCCGCCGCAGCCTGCGCGGCGCCCCCTCCGGGATTCCCGCGCCAAAGTGACAGCGCATCGTCTGGAATAACGTCAAGATTGGATTCCCTGCGATCGGCATTGACGCCGATCACGTCGTGGCGCCCGTTGGCGAGTTGGAGTTCGTAAAAGCCCGCGCGCGTCAATTGGTAGGTTTGTGCCGAGGAAGCTTCCTTCAACGATAAAGGCCGATGGCCGTCCGGGTCGATCACTTCAACGCTCACCGATTGCTCCTTGGAGCTGCGCAGCTCAAGGAAGGAATCGACCACGCGGGCGCCGCTGCGGCTCTGCGTGCCGGAAAGATAGCGGGCAGTCTGCTCGACAAAGGGCACAAAGATCGGATGGAGCGGGAAATCGTTGGTGAGATTGTCGAGGCCGGAAGTGAAGAGCAGTACGCTGCCTTCTCCGATTTTCTTTTCCAGAAGCAATGGCGTCTGATCCGTCAGACGGGCGGCGACGCGGGAATCACCAGGATCCACGCGAACCGCAAAATAAAACTTCACGCCTGACCAACGGTCGGCCTTGGCTACCGAAGGATAGGACGGGTCGGCATCCCCCACGGAGAGGAAGCGGTCGTTCGTCCGGGAGTAGTAGCGGGACTCCAGTATGTTCCCGCCAAACACTGGGATGCGGGTGCTATGCGAGGCTGAGGTGCCGACGGCGACCCAGACGCTGCCGCCGGTCTGAACGTATTTCAGCAATTCGTTTTCGAAAGAGGCGGGCACCGAAATCACGTCGGAAAGGACGACGAACGCATACTTCGAGAGCGGCAGGCCGGCGGCCTGGGCGACGCTGGCGGAATCGAGTGTGAATGCCGCTTCGGCGGCCGAAGCCAAAGCAGCACGGAAATAAACTAGAGATCGCGAGTCGCCGGGTTCATATACGAAGAGGGCGCGCCGGGGGTCGGTGCGCTCGACGGCGAACAGGCTCGCATCGTCGGCCGGAAAAGCGTCCGCCGAATCGATCCGCACTTCGCAGTGGGTGAATCCATACGGCACATCGAGCGACTGGAATTCAGCGGTGGCGCGCCCGTTGGCAGGCACGGCGATACTTTGGGTGGCAAGTGTCTTGCCGTTCGCAAGGAGTGAGACTGTGCGCGTGGCGGCGGGAGTATTGAATCCGGCGACCACGACTTGCACGCGTGTTTTCTTCGGCTCCCAGACCTGGCCGGGCACATTCACGCTTTCCACAGTCCAGTTCGGCACGGCGCTTTTGACCACCGGGTGCAAGACCAAAGACACATTCAAAGGCAGCGCCAATTCCGCGAAGCTCGCCGGCATCGCTGATTTTTGCATGTCACTGAACAAATGAAGTTCGATAGGCGTGGGAATTGATTCCGCGAGCGACCGCAGAGACCGTGCGAGCTCGCCAAAGTTCCCGTGAGAGTCTCCGGGCTGGAGGCTCTCGACAGCGGCACGCAGCGCGCCCGCATCCTGCGAGGGCTGGGTGAGCACTTGAATCTGAGAGCCGAGCGCCATCACCTGGGCGCGGTCCGCCGGACTTCGCGAGGACAGAACGGATAGCGCTTCGCGGCGCGCGTCCGCCAGGCGTGTTCCGGCGCGCATGCTGAAGGAATTGTCGATGACCAAAAGCAGGAGTTTCTCGCTGCTCATGTTCGCGGCCGTGCGATTGATGAAGGGATTCGCAAACGCCAGGGCGAGCAACAAAAGCAAGAGGGTCCGGAGCGACAGCAGGAACAAATAGCGGAGGCGGCGATGCTTGATTGAACTTTGCGTGCGCCGCTCGAAGAACATCAGCGAGCTGAACGGATGCGGGATCGTCGTGTGACGCCGCAGCAAGTGGACGTAGAAGGGCACGGCCGCCGCCGCGATGCCCGCCAGGAACCAGGGAGCGAAGAGGCCCACTTAATCCCTCCCCTGGCGAATCGAGAGATATTCCCTGAGGGAGTCGTCGAGCGGCCTGTCGGTCACGAGCAAGTGATAATCCATGCCGGAGCCGCGCGCTTTGTCACGCAACGCTTCCAGATGCGCGCCCATTTTTTGGCGGTAGTCATCGCGCACATATTCAGGAGTGATCTCGACGCGCTCCTGGGTTTCCAGATCGACCAGCGTGGCGGGCTCGCGGAAATCGGGTTGGATTTCCCTGGGATCGAGGATGTGAAACAGAACGACTTCATTTCCGTGGAAGCGCAGAGGCTCGATCGTCCGGACGATATGCTCGGGCGATTCGTAAAAGTCGGAGATGAAAATCACGATTCCGCGGCGGCGCAGGAATTGCTGGAAATGTTGGAGCGGCTTGGCGAAATCGGTTCGGGCGCGAGGTTCCGCCTGCTCGAGCCCGCTCAGCAAGCGGACAAGCTGTCCCTGACGCGTCGAGGGCCGGACGTACGCGCGAATTTCATCGTCAAAGACGATCAGGCCCGCCGCGTCGCGCTGGTTCTGAATTGCCAGATAGAACAGCGAGGCTGCGGTGAAGCGCGCATAATCCATTTTATTTACGGAATGGGACGAGTACTTCATGGAATTGCTGGCATCGAGCAGCACGGTGAGCATGCTGTTCGTTTCGCCGCGGTAGCGTTTCAGGTAGGCGCGCTCCGTGCGGGCGAAGACGTTCCAATCCACGTGGCGGAGGTCGTCGCCGGGCGAGTAGGCGCGGTATTCGGCGAACTCCTGGCTGAACCCGAAATCCGGCGAGCGGTGCAGCCCTGCGACAAACCCGTCGACGACAGTCTTCGCCACCAGGTCCAGGCCGGAAATTCCGGCGAGCACGGACGGATCCAGGAAGCGTTGCAGCATCCAGTTTTCTCAGGACTTCGCGGGCGGCGGCATGTGTGCGAGCAGCCGGCGCAGGATTTCGTCCGAATCGATGCGGTCCGATTCCGCGTGGAAATTCAAAATGATGCGGTGCCGGAGCACCGGAATCGCCAGCGCCGTGATGTCTTCATACGCGACGTGATAGCGATGATGGGCAAGAGCGCGGGCTTTCGCCGACAGGACGATGAACTGGGCGGCGCGCACGCTGCCTCCGTAGTTGACGTATTTCTTGATGAAGTCGGGCGCGGCGCCGCTGTTGTGGCGCGTGGCGCGAACGAAATCAACCACGTACCGAGCCAGGGATTCGCCGATTGGCACCATGCGGACCAGCTTCTGAAAATCGAGAATCTCTTCCGCGGAGGTGACCGGATTGACCTGCGCGACGTGCGTAGTGGTGGTCAAATCGACCACCTTCACTTCGTCGTCGGCGCTCAAATAATCGAGGACGGTATTGAACAGGAAGCGATCGAGCTGCGCTTCGGGCAGCGCGTACGTGCCTTCGAGCTCGATGGGGTTCTGTGTGGCCAGCACGAAGAAGGGAATGGGCAGCTTGTAATTGTTCCCGCGCACGGTGCAGGACAGCTCCTGCATGGCCTCGAGCAGCGCCGATTGCGTCTTCGGCGGCGTGCGATTAATTTCGTCGGCCAGCACGATGTTCCCGAAGATCGGCCCCGGAACGAAAGTCCAGCGCCGGTGGCCCGTCGTAGGATCCTCCTCGATGATGTCCGTTCCGGTAATGTCCGAGGGCATCAGGTCCGGCGTGAATTGGATGCGCTTGAACACCAGGCCCAGCGTCTGGGCAATCGTCCGGACCATCAGCGTCTTCGCCGTGCCGGGCAAACCGGTAATCAGGCAATGGCCGCCTACAAACAGCGAGATGAGAATCTGGTCGAGCACTTCCTCTTGTCCGACGATGACCTGGCGGACCTGCGTGAGGATGTTGTCCCGCACCGACTGAAAGCGTTCAATGCGCTTTTTCAGTTCCGCGGAATCGGGATCGAGCTGTACGATGGAGGCCATTGGGTCATTTCCCTTCATTGGAATCCTTCAGTTGCAGCAGCAATTTTTGAGCGGGCCGAAAGCTGGGCGCGGCCTCCAGCGACGCGAGGAGGTGCTCCTCAGCCTTATCCTTTTGGCCCGCCGCGAAATACGCGCGTGCCAGATTGAATTGCGCGGAAGCTTTGTCGAGCGGTTGCAAAGCGATCACGGCGGCGTATTCGCGGATCGCGCCCTTGGTATTGTTCTGCGCGAACCACAAATCGCCGAGGTGACGGTGAAGCTCTTCGTCAACCGGGTAAATATAATTGAGGCGGTCGAGAGTGGCCGCCGCGTCCGCGGGCTTGCCGAGTTCCTCTTCGAGCGAAGCCAGTTGCTTCAGCGCCTGCGGATTGCGCCCGCCCATCTTCTCGTAATCGGTCAGGATGGCGATGGCGGCCTGCTTATTTCCCTTCGCCAGGTCGGCCTCGGCCATGAACTCATAAGGGTTCGCGGGATAGACGTAGGCAGGATACATCTGGCGAACTTCCTCGCCTTCCTTGAGAACCTCGTCGTAGTTCTTCTTCTTGGCCTGCTCCACGAGACCTTTCAGGCTTGCTCTCCACTTGTCAAAGTTCGCGACTGTCTTTCCAACGTCCTTGTCCAGCCAGTCCAGAAATTGCTTGTCGAATTCTTCCGGCTCCATTGCGAGATCTTGGCGAATCACTTCCGGGGTGGTTTTGAGCAGAGCGAAGGAGTGAACCATATCCAACAACTTGTCAGCGCCCCAGCGGCTCTGGATGTAATCGCAAATCCGGCCCGCCTGGTAGTAGGAAACAATCACCTGCATCGGATACTCGGGGCGGATGAAACCACGGTCAAGCTCCGCAACAGGAAGCAGCTTCTTGTCGTGGATCGCGGCAACAACATGGGGGGGCATGGGGTCACCCCACTCAGGGGAGGCCTCCGTTTCTTCGTGGACCGCCAATCCTTCCGTGAACCAGCGCGGAACGCGATGGTTCGTGGCGGTAAGAATATACACGTGGCTCATCTCGTGCCACAAAGTGCTCGCCCAATGAAATTCACCGGGAGGACGGCCCGACGGGCTGTCCATCGCGACGACCTCGCCGAACGTAACGCCCAAAGCTCCGAGGCCTGGCATTCCCATCGTGCGCACGGCAAAGTCTTCATGATCCGGATAAACTTCCACCTGCACGGGCCCCGGTAGTTTCATCCTGTACTTCTTGTCGTAGGCCGCCATGATGCGTTTCAGCTCGGTGTCGAAGTAAGGGCGGAGCAGTTCCGCTTCTTTCTTCTGCAGCTTGAGGATCGTTGTGTCATCCTTGAACGTAACAAAGTTCTTGTAGCTGTCGAGCAGGCGAAGGCTGTTGACGGTTTCTTCATTCCGGTAGCCGTTGTCATAGGACATTTCGAGCTGCTTGCGCGGTTCATCTTCCTGGCCCAGGCGCATCAGGTTGATGCCGAGCTGTGAGTGCGCCGGCCACAACCGCGGGTCCGCTTCTATCGCTTTACGATAGAATGCGATGCCATCCTGATAGCGGCGGTTGATCACGAGATGATGCGCGACCAGAGCGTAACCTTCGCCATAGCTGGGATTGACCTGGCGGATCTTCGCAAACCACGCATCAGGTGAGCGGTCGGCCAGAACTTCGATGGCCGCATGGAGGGCCATCGCGTCAAGCGCTTCCGGAGAAATCTTCAGGGCTTCATCGGCCTCGATGAAAGCCTTCCCTTCGTCGGAATCTTCCAGCAGCAGATTGGCTTTCAGTTCGTGCGCTTCCACGAGCTTCGGATCGAGTTCCAGCGCCTTGCCGATATATTCGACGGCTTTGCTGTCGAATCCATCGGCGCTGACGAGCGCGAGACCATAATAGGCCTGGGCGTTCTTCGGATCTTTTTCCAGCGCTTCCTTGAAGAGATTCGCGGCGTCGGTGTTGTTGAAACGCTCGTGCATCAGGCGGCCCCAGCGGACGCGGACCATCGCCTTCGCCGGCGACTGGGCCACCGCGATCCGGAACTGGTTGTTCGCCTCCTGATACATTTCCGTGCCCCAGTAGCCTTCGGCGCGAAGGTACGGATCCCGGGCGGCGGTCAGCGACTCGTAGCATTTCTGCGCTTCGGCGCGATGGCCGTGCTTGCGCAGCGCGTGGCAGTCGTCGGGCGTGGCGGCCCAGGACAGGCTCGCGCCTAGAAACCCCGCCAAACACACGACGAAAATGCGAGACATCCGCGTCACTTATCCAACTCCTGCTGGACCCTGGCCAGCTCTACCAGCGCGCCGGAAAGCTGCGTCTTGTAATCTTCCGCCGACATCGCAGCCTTTTGATACTTGAGAGTATCGATCTTGCGTTCCAACTCCTCTTTCTTTTCGAGCAGAGCGCGCTTGGCCGGATCGTTGGCGGCCTTCTGCGCGGCGCCGAGGCGAAGAAGAAGGAAATTGGACGCGAGCAACCCTTCGCCGTTTTCCGCCGAGGGAGCTCGCACTCCTTCCTTCTTGCCGGTGTCTTCGATGATGGCGTGTTCGGTCGCCAAGCGCTTCTGCGATTCGTAGAAGGAAGCTGTCTTGCGGTCGGCGTATTGGAACGCTTCGAGCGCGCTAATTACTTCGTTCTTGTCCACGTCCGCGGAGGCATCGCGCAACGCCTCCACCCAGTAACGGGCAAAGACCGTGGCATTTTTCTCCGTGCCGGTCTTCGTTGCGGCGATGACGATGCGCCCGGGCTTCTGTAGCGCGCCAATCGAGCCGCCGCTTGCGCTGGTTGTATTCACGATCAATTGGCGCTTGGCGGCTACGCGGTCGCACAACGCGGCCAGCTCTTCGCCGGAGATATCCGGACCGGGGAGATTGAACTTGTATTCGACGCTGTCGTAGGACCCGTGGCCGATAAGGATCAGCGTGAACGCGTCGTCAGCCTTGGCCTCATGCGCGACCTGATTCATCGCATCGGTGAGATGCGCCTTCGTGGCGTCACTGCCCGTCAGCGTGTAGACATGCGCGTCGCCGCCCGAAGTTTTCAGCAGCTTGTCGAGGTCCTTCGCCAGCGCGGTGAAGCGCTGCTCGTAATCGGGTTCGCCACCCAGGCCAGCAACCGTAACGTAATAGGAAGCGGCCCGCGCGGGAAGCGCGGACACAACTGAATACCCGAGGCACAGGCCAATCCATAGGGAAACCTTCCCGCAGATTCTCATACGACGCCCCACTTCCGGCGCAGGAGCCATTCGGAGGAGCGCAACAGCAGGATCAGAAAGAAGATGACCGGCATGTTCCAGAGGTCCTTCATGTCGCGCACGGTGATGCCTGCTTCGGAATAGGAAATCTCATTCGGCAGTTTCGACAGCTCTTGAGGCTTCCAGTAACGGCCGCCGGTCTGCGCTGAAAGTTTTTCGAGCAGCTCGCGATTCTGCTCGGTGTGGAAATTCTCGGCGACGCCGTCCGTACGCGCAAAGGTCAGAACGTCGCGGCCCACTTCTTCGTTGCCGCGCGCGGCGGTCACCTCGGTGAGATACGACCCCGCTTGATCGGCGTTCCATTCGGCGTGAAATGTTCCCGGCGCGTTCGGATCGGGCGTCATTTCGATTTGAACCGCGGTGCCTCCCGGCCCGAGGATGTGCGCCTCGACGTGGGCGTCGGCGGCCGGCAAATAATTTTTGTCGCGCACTTCGGCTGAAAAACGAACGCGGCCATCGTCAAACAACATCTGGCTTGGAACCGACGCAACGACGCGCCCCGGCGTGTCCGTGACGAGCCAGCGAAGCAGTTGCTGCCAAAATTCCTCGTGAGTCTGATCTTCAAGCGGCTGGCTCATTTGCCAGCGCCATGTGCCGCCGGTGGCCAGCACGGCCGTCCGTCCCCGGCCATAATTCTGCGTGATAAGAAGCGGCAGCTTCCGGTTACCGGCATTCATTTCCGCCAGGACCACCGCGCCCGGCTTCGGCGTTCCGACTTCCTGATAATCCATCAGGTACGGAAGCTTTTTCCAGCGCTCCACGTTCTTCGCGGGGTCTTCCACGAGCCGCGTGATGATATTGTCGGCGCCGACAGGAGTAAGCTCCACAGTAGCCGGATCGCGGTGGAACGTGCCTTTCTTGTTCGGAAGGACGACCGGAAGCAGGTCCGCCAGGCTCGATACGCCCCAGCCTCCATCACCCAGCGAAGCCCGGCCGCCGAGCAGGAGCAGGCCTCCGCCGCGGCGATCCACAAACTGCTGGATCAACTCTTGTTGAGCAGCCGTAAAATAAGTCACTTCGACCGATCCGACGATGAGCGCCTGGTAATCGAAAAGGTCCTCGACGCGCGACGGAAAACCGTCAGCCAGTTCCTTCGGGTCGCTGATTCCCTGGCGATATATTTTGTTCTCGCTTGTGCGCAGCATGGAGACGACAGTGAGGATGCGATCGTCTTGTTCAGCGCGCCGGATGAATTTGTACTCCCAGCGAGGCTCGCCCTCGACATACAGAATGCGGCGTTTGCTCGATTCGACGTTCACCATGCGGGTGACGCTATTGTTGGCGCGGTTTTCCTCTCCCGGAAGCGGATCGATCGTGAATTGGAGAGTTTTCGATCCGGCGGGGCCGGCGTTGAAGAGAAGCGTCTCATTCTGGACCTGGCCATCGGATGCCAAGGTAATTTCGCGAGCGGCCAATGCTTTTTCGCCGTCGCGCACCGTCAGCATGGCCTTCTGACCGGCATAGCCGCGCTGGTGAAAACTCACCTTGGCGGCCAAGCGCGAATCCGCCAATGCCCGTGGCGGGACGATGGCGTCATTGATCTCAATGTCGCGCGACGACTGTTCGAGCCCAAACCCGACAGTGTGAACCGGAATGCGGCGGCTGCGGAACGTCGAGATCGTATCGAGATCGATACCGCCCGAATTGTCGGCTCCGTCACTGAGGAGCACGACCGCCCCGATGGGCAGGTCGGCTGCTTCCCCGGCCAATTGCTTCAGGCCATCGCCAATGCGAGTAGCAGCGGCCGGGGGTGTTGTCTTCAACTCGTCCAGCTTCGCGATGCGCGCTAGACGGCCGTCGACGCGGTAGAGGCGAACCTGGAATTTCTTTTGCAGGTCGTCAACCACGCCGCTTTCGAGCGTCTTGACGGCCTGGGACTCCCGCGTTGCGCCATTGTCCGCAATAGACATGCTGCGCGAGTCGTCCACGAGGACTGCGATTATGTTTTGCTGCGGCCTGAGCTCGGCAACCATGATTGCCGGCTGCCATAACAAGATCAGAACCAGGGCCGCCATCGCGAATTGCATCAGCCAGATGGCGCCTGCCTTCCAATTTCGGACGTGGGGAGAGGCCTGCGGGAGCCGCGAACGAATTAGCCACGCCAGACCGGCGGCTGCGGCAAGAAGAAAGATAGCGAGAACCCACTTCGGCCAGGCGCCGAGCAGGACAAACTCGCCTTTCGAGAAAACTGCGCGCGGATATTTAAAAAGGAACTCAAACATATCAGAATCGTTGGATGCTAGGATCGCCGCCCGCAGTTCGCCGTCAGTGCGTCATTCCATACATGACGTAATTGATCCCCAACCGGAATGCCAGCGAGGCAAATTTCTCCGGATAGCGGGGATCGTCGGCCCATTCCCAGGCGTCGCCGAGGTGCATGTTGTGGCAGATGGCTACCATGACGCGGCCCCTGTCGTCGCGGATCGCGCGCCACTCCGGGATGTAGCCATCCTTTTCGTAGGTTCTGCCCGTGCTTACGTACTGTTCGCCGGGCACCTGGAAACGCTCGCTTAAGTCGTAGAGCACGTGGAAAATTTCATCCCTGTCGGTCAGGTCTTCAATGGGACGATCCGGGAACACCATGAGCATGCCACTCATAAAATGTTCCCAATCGGTCGCGCCGTGGAAATCGTCGACCATGATGAAGCCGCCCTTGAGCAGGTATTCGCGCAGGCGCTTGGCCTCGGGCTCGGTGAAGGTCCAGGTCTGCACTTGGACGGCATAGACCCAGGGATAATTGAAGATTTCGTCGCTGCCGAGGTCCACGACCTGCTCGGTTGGCCGCGCCTGAATCCGCGTGAGGCGGCGCAGGGCGATCAGGAATTGGCGGTCCGCTTTAGGGTAATCTCGGGACCAACTCGACCAACGGCCGTACCCGTAACCGCCGTAACTGCTGCCGGCGGCCGTGTACCGAAGTCGCGACCAGGAATATTCGCTCCTAGATTCGCCGTTTAGATCCTGCTCCGCGCGTTGCCTTGCGGTACCGAACTCATCATCGGATTGATACCCGCCGCGTTGCAGGGCGAGCAGGCCCGTGCCTGTACCCATCAGCAGAAGAAATATCGAAATGCGTGCGAGGAGCCTCATAGGGTAGCTCCTAAATAGACGGTCAAGAAGCCGCCGTCGTTTCATCGGCTGCCAAATTCAGCCGCGTGCAAACTCTACTATTATTACGCCGGACGCCCCGGCCGGGGTGTGAAGCCCGCCAGAATACAAAGAGAACTGACTTAGCATGCTACAGCCAATCAAACCGTCAGCGCAAGCCAGGGAGCCCCGTAAAACATACTCCCACCCGAAGGTTACGAGAGCGCCATCACTGTCCGTGTTATCTGGCTTAAGCCTAGTCGCTGGACACTGCGCGTGGGACTACTCTTCAGGTTTGTCTTGGGCGGCGTGCAGAACCGCGAGAATGCAGACGCGGCCTCGGTAAACTCGGTAGGGAATAATGTATGGTGTACTCGCCACAATGAGTTCGCGCGTTCCGGGTTCGTGGCCGGGACGTCCGAGATGGGGATGCTCGGCAAGCCTTTCTATAGACTCAAGAATCC
>WNFD01008214.1_pt1 | contig 14586 bp, 9 predicted proteins | sample 5400491 | NCBI WGS metagenome assembly WNFD01 (sample SAMN13153343, study PRJNA577476) | soil metagenome | isolation source: 120 cm saprolite under Douglas fir tree site 2 hole 2 replicate 2 | place: USA:California | collected 2015-04-18
GCCATTTCCAGAGATTTTACCTTGAGTGTCAAGCCTTTGCCAGCTTGGTTTTTCCTCGGGTCCCGTGCTTGCTACAATGCCCGTGCAATCCGTTTCATCTTCGACCGCACACATGTTCACCAAGCCATTTGTCGGACATCTCGCACCGGCTTTGCTGGCCGGACTTGCCTTGCGCCTCTTCTTCATTTGGCATTTCCCTTTTTCTTCCGGGGATACAGCCTATTACGAAGAGCTTGCCCGCAACTGGCTGTACCACGACGTCTACGGCTTCTATTCCCACGGGCAGCTTCTTCCCTCGGATGCCCGCGCCCCAGGCTATCCCGCATTCCTCGCGGGGATTTATTTCCTGGCTGGTACCGGCCGAAAGGCAGTCATGCTCGCGCAAGCCTTCGTCGATCTTGCCACGTGTGTCTTGGCCGCGGGCATCGCCGCTCGTCTGGCCGCGGGTGCTCCCGGCGAAACCCGCAGCCGCGTTGCAGCGGCTGCGCTTTGGCTGACAGCTCTCTGTCCCTTCACCGCCAACTACACCACTGTGCCGCAGACGGAAATTCTGGCAACGTTTTTCACCACGCTCGCGCTTCTGATTTTTCTGTCTCCTGCGGGAGTGACGCTCGACCGCGTTGCCTCGAACCGCGGTCTACTCCGCGCCGTAAAAAATTGGTTCGCGGGCGGGCTCATTGTTGGCTTCGGCACCCTCGTCCGGCCGGAAACGCCGCTGCTTCTCGGAGCCGTGCTGATCGCGCTATGGTTCCGCTATCGCCGTCCCGCGAACTGGAGAATGCTCACGGTCGCAACGCTGTGCATGATCGTTGGTTTGTCGCTGCCATTGGCGCCGTGGGCCGTACGCAATGCCGTGAATCTTGGACGCGTGCAATTCCTTGCCCCTCGCTACGCGGAAACATTCGGCGATGTCCTGCCGACCGGTTTCTACGCCTGGACGAAAACCTGGATGTTTCGTTTTCAGGACGCGTATCTTTTCACTTGGAAACTGCCCTCGCAGCCGATCGACTTGAAAAATCTTCCATCGTACGCAGCGGATTCTCCCGAAGAGCTGTCGCCGAGTTGGCGCGGCAACGCGCGAGGTCTCATCCGATTCGTACCTACGTATGGATCCCCATCGAGCGCGCTGCCGCAATCTGGTTTACTCCGCGGATTGCCCTGCTGCCCTACTCGGGCCGCCTGTGGCCTCTCACAGAAAGTTATCGCAGCGATCCCACCGGCTTCGAAGTTACTCTCGGCTTCGCGCTGCTCAATGTTCTGTATGTTGCAATGGCTCTTGCAGCCGCGTGGTCCTGGCGCACGAACCCAGGAATCTTGCTAATCGTGGCGTTCATCCTCATTCGCACGGCATTCCTCACGCAACTGCAAACCTGCGAACCGCGCTACGTCTCGGTCTGCTTCCCCGCTCTGCTGGCCATGGGCGCGCAACTCTTCCACGCTCCGCGAATCGGCTGGAAACGATCCCCGCGGTTGAATCCTACTTCACTTTAACTTTGACTTCTATTTTTCCATTCGCCGCAATCTGCACACTCTCGCCCCCGGCGATGTATTTTTGCAGCACGTCGGGATCAGCCCATTCCAAATCCCAGCCGTCTTCGATGGCCATAAGTGTGTACCGGCCTGGCACCACAAAGTTCAGCGCAAATGTTCCATCCGAATCGGCCTGGTCCCGCCGGAACAATGCCGGGTTGCTTTTCAAATCAAGCGGCGCGAGAACGATCATTGCGCCGGGCGCAGGCTTGTCATTCTTGAGTGCAATCCCTGTAATCTTCGCGGTTCCCCTCGCTGCGGTGATCGTCACGTTCAAGTCTTGCGCCGTCGCAATTTGAAAGGAACGCCCAGATGTTTTTGCTCCACTTGAAGCTAGATTCCTTATGAAGAGTGCTTGCGGCTCGATGATTATGAGCTCATAGTTTCCCGTCTCCACCGGGTTATTCTTGAACGAAAATTCGCCGGTAGCAGAAACAGTGGTATTAAACGCTTCCCCATTTGCAAAACTTCTTAGCAGCACGCGAGCAGGTTGCGGCAGCGGCGAAGCATCCTCCATTTTCAAAATCCCACTGACGACGACTGACGAACCGTTCTGCGTCGCGTCAATTTCCGCGTCGCTCGAGACCTGGACACTCTGCGACCGGCGCGTCCATTCGTTTCCATGCGAAGTATTCACTCCGAGATTCAAGCGCCCCGGAGGCACGCCGGTGACCTCCATGAGGCCCGGCGCCACCTGGGTGAAACCGACAGGAATAGGAACCGAGCTATCCTCCGCCAATGACTGCAACACTTGGACTTGCTCGCCCTGTCCAGGATCTGCAACAGAAGTTTTTACCAAAAGATGCAGAGCCGGAACCGGGCGCATCCTGAAATCCGCGATTCCCGTGTCGCCGGAGCGGAGTGTAATTGCAGCAGCGTCCGCAAGGTCACTGGCGTTCGCAAAGAACGACACGGGATAGACAACATCCAGATTTTGATTCTGCTCGGTAACAGGCTGAAGGCCGCCTTCCGCCAAGTCCTGGCTTTCCTGTTTGACTCGGTGGCGAACGTTGTGCTGCGCATACCATGGCTGGGCCGCGACACCGACAAAATAAGTCCCAGGGATCAGGTGGCCGAAACGGTAGTGACCTTCGTCGTCGGCCGCGGTTCGCTGGATCAAGAACGTCCGGGGCTTTCCGCCCGCGAAGGTCTGGTGGAAAAGCATTACATCCGCATGGCGAATGGGGTCATCCGATTCATCGGCGATTTCTCCCGAAATCGAAGCGCTGGGCCGCAAACCGAAGATCAGATTCTCCGATTCGAATCCCGGTCCAACCACGATCGCGGTCGTAAAACTCTCGTGCTGTTGATACGTCTGAGCGATGTAGCCGCGATGACGCGCGGAGAGGACATATTTGCCGGGAAGCACATCGGCGAAAACAAAACTCCCGTCCGCGGCCGCGACTTCCACGCGGGTAGAATCAGGTGAACTGGGAGAGTTGGGAGGATTGGAAGAATCAATCGCAACCACTGCGCTTGCGAGCGGCTGCCCGGTGACCGCATCGATGACCCTGCCGCTTATGCGAGACGTGGACGGCGTGGCAGAAGCTGTGGGTGCGGCGGGTGGCACCGCTGCCTTTTGCACGAATCCAAACAGAACAAGCAGCGGCAACAACTTCAGAGAGAACATATGAGTTATTCTCCGATTTTCACGAGTTCCAGATCTATTCTTGCCGCCTGATCGGCGGACAGCGTTGTGTCGCGTGCTTTCGAAAGATATTTCCGCAGCACATCTGGATTCGAATACTCGAGCTGTTCCGGATGGTCTACAGCTAGAATTTTGTATGCGCCCGGGGGAAGGAATGGGAATTGAAAGCTGCCGTTCGAATCGGCGGGCTGCAATATCGGTTGCATGGAAGAGCGCTCGCGGATCGCCATCACCGTTGCGTTGAGAGGCTGACTATCCGAGGAAACATTTCCGCTGAGCGAAGCCACATCGTCTCGCATCACAATCTCGATCGGTTGCACGGAACCGCCCGGTGCTACGGAGAGGCGGGATTCCAAAAGATTAGTCGTACCGGAAGTCGCGGACTGCACGTAGAACATGCCGTTCGGATTGATTTCGACTTCATAGGTTCCGGGAGCGACGTTTTGCAATTGGAGCGAAGAATTACCACGCTCTCCCACTTGTTGTGCCCCGTACCGCATTTCCGTTAAGCCATTATCCCGCGAAACGAGCTGTACGTACGCAGGAGACCAGTTCTCCTGCTCCGATAATCGCTCTGAGCCAGTTCGAGAGGCGATGAGGCGCATTCGAATGGGGATACTGACTGTTGGCATCAGCATCATGTGAAGCCCGGAAAGATCGGAATTCACGATCAAAGGGACAGTGGCAGTGAGCGCTTGACCTTGTGCGCCCGGCGAATCCGTTCGCAGTGCATAAGCGCCGGCCGGAATCCAGAGAATTTGGAAGGAACCGCTCGTGGGGTCGAAACGCGAGTTGTTTGCAACGGATTTTCCGGTGGAGTCCAAGACTTGGAGATTTACATACTGACCCTGTCCGTAGCCCGCGATCCTACCGGAGACACGATAGAAAGGCCGTGGGGAAAGTGATAGATTCACTTCGAACCGCCTTCCCGGGGTGATCGGGATTGGCGCAGCCGCGGCCAGGTCGGAACCGCTTGGATAAAATGTCACGGGAATGCCTTGCGCCCCCGACTTTGACAATTTGGAAGGAAAAGTGACGGGAGCGCGGCTCGGTCCTGCGGAAAGAAAATAGTCGCCTGGGTGCAGTTCTGCAATCCGAAACATTCCCTCTTCATCAGTCGTCGTGCCAGTCCTTTCTTCCCACACTTTTCTGCCGTTTTGCAAGCGCTGCGCCAGAAGTTGGATGGGAAGCCCTTCGATCGGTTCGCCGTCATCCTCGCTGATCCTTTCCTCTTCCGCGAAAAAGCCGGGTTTTCGCACGGTAATTGCGGTCTGTCCGGCGGGAAGGCCGTCGAATTGGAATTTTCCGTCCGCTCCCGTGAGCATAGAAGTCTGTCCAAGGAAATAAATCTGCACGAGCGCGCCGCGGATGGGTTCGCCGGTAAGCGAATTGACTACCGTTCCGCGCAAGGTGTATTTCTCATCGTTCGAATTCTGCGGCGATTCGAACGATGCGGTGTTTTGGATCTCCTCCGAGGCGGAACTGAGAGCGGGTAGCTGGGGCGGCTCGAAAGACGGTGCTGCCAACAGACTTGTGGCGAGGAGCGTGAAGAGGGGAATTCTAGGCAACATATCGAGCGCCTTTGCCAGTTTCAAAGGATTCGACGATAGTCTACAACGGGTCTGATGCGCCCCGCTGCCGAGGATTTGCCTGCCTTCAGGCTATTCATCTGGCATTCGCAGATTGCGGCGCCGGTAGGAGTTAGCCCACCGAGGCAAGGACCGATTATTGGTGATAAGGGGGCCGCTGGTGGGGGGCTGCTTCTTAAGTCGACTACGGTTTCGTATCTGAATCTGACCTGGCTGATATGGCGTCAGGAGCTTCTGATGAGTGATCTCCTTGGCGGGTGAGATAGAGGACGAATGGAGTCACCTCGAACTGCATTTTCTCGGATTCAGCCACCGTGCCTACTGGCTTGGACTTGAGCATCTGTAGATGATCGTTCCACGGTTCGATCTTGATGCGTCCGCCGAGGGGCAGCGCAGCAATGATGTTAGCCGCCGGCTTTTCATCAGACGTCTGGGCGGAGAATACTGCGGAGAGGACGGTCCAGCTTGCCTGGACTCTGTTGCCCAGGTGAGGACTGATAAGGTTGGGGATCGCCTTCGACCGTTCCTTGAGCGCTTGGAGAAACAGTCGGGCGGTTCCGGACTGATCCTTGTATGGCGAGTTCCTCAGCAGTTCGATCCCCTTGTGGTTCGCTGCGTGTTCCTCTTCCGGTGTGCGAGCAAAGCCAAAGTGGCGGAACGTCTCCTTTTCGTCGAACCGCACGCGATTGAGGAACGCGAATTGGGAGTCCATGCGATGTCCCAGCACCACGTGACCGAGCTCGTGCGCGAGAATAGTCGCAAGGCTGGCCTCGTCAGGAAGCACGTCCACCAAGCCGCGACTCAGGACGATGGTGTGGCCTATTGTGAAAGACTCAAGCGTAGAGATCATCAGCACACGGCAACGGACCTCGGGCTGAATGTCCAGGCCATTGGTGACCTCCAGGTTGTTGACCACCGCTTCGAGCACCTTATCCACGTCCCCATACAGCGCCATCAAGCCCAGCCGCTCCATGCTGTCCATGACGTTGTTTTCAGCCTGACGGTCCCAAGAGCGTTCTGCTTGAACCGGCGAGTAGTCGTTGGCCCCTTCTGCCTCATCCTTCACCGGCGCCTCCACCAGGACTTTGCTCAGCTCTTGCTCTTCCCGAGCGTGGCCAAGATCGTAGCCCCATAGGCGCGTCTGCGCCCTGAATGGCTTGAATCCCAGCCTCTTCGTCTGTGGGTCTTGGGCATCGCCCTCTTGGCTGTAGATGAAGGCCGGGAGCCATTGGTTCTTTCCTGCATTTGTGCGCCAACTGTCGAAATTGAAGTAGTTGCTGATCAATGACGAGCCGCCATAGGCCCCGTTGAAACGGACGATGTGATAATCCTGATCCTCCACCCAGATCCGGCCGACGAAGCGTCCTTTGTCGTTCTTCCTTACTGGATCGACGTCGAAGACCAAACAACGAACTTCGCCCAGGAACTCGCGCCGAACGTACTCAAAATTGTAATGCTGGCGATCGAAGCCATACATGTCCAGGTAGATCATCTGCAGGAAGCCCTGAGGGAGAAATTCCGTAGAGAAGAAGCTTCCCAAGCCGCCGAATATCTTGTTGTGCTTGGTTGCACTGCCGCGGGTCAGCGGTTCGAGTTCAACACCCTTCGCCAGCTCGGCGCGGCCTAGAAAATATTTGTCGCCATCCGGCACTGCGCCCAGATGCTTATCCGGGCGAAGAATCTGGACGTAGGTCTCCACCAGCGGCGAGTACTGGCGAAGCGACTGCATTTCCACCTGCTCTTGCGCCACAATTTTGTCCAACACTTGGCTAAGTGTCGTCGCTTGCTGTGCGGCTGCGGCCAGCGGCAACGCACCAAGCGCAAGGGCCCTACTCAAGATGTTCAGGGTTCGCATAATGGCTTCCAAACCCGTAGGTGACAGAAACAACCCCCTTGGCAGGTTAGCCTCCAGAGGGCAAACTGGCATCTGTACAGAGGACCAGTTTAGGAACAGCGTACTTGTCGTTTGGCGAGCTGGACGAAATGGTCACGGTTTGATAGGAAAATTAGAGCAATCTAAATTGCGGTCGCTTGCTTTTACAAACCAGTTATGACATCGGTGAGCCATTCACTTACGAGGAGGTACCTCTGCTGAGAGTACTGCGATTCAGACAGTAAAATAGCGCACCGGCTCGGTCGTGCCGGTAGGTCCGTCGGGTTACCGGTGGACCAGCGAAACCCCGCTGTCAGCGCGCCTTTCAGGGCGGTCCAGTCTAGTTGAGATCGGCGTTCCCAGCCCCCCGGTTTTCCGTCCCCTAGCAAAATCTTTTAAAAACCGTCGCTGTCTCATTTTGTGGATAAAAATACCTTGCATTCTTTATGTGCTTATAATATATAACATAAAGAGGAAATCTACTCCTGGCCACCTTGCCGGATCGCGCTAGCCGCCTTCGTCAGGCCCTTAATACCCTGCTCGACGATTACCGGCGTCAGATCGCTGATCTGCTCCCCCTCCGTCAGCTCGTCAAAGGTTCCGTCTACGATCTCCAGACCCGCTGCGGCAAGCCCTCCTGTCACTGCGCCTCCCCGCAGGGGCCCCTGCATATTTCCACCGTGCTTTCCTGGTCCGACCAGGGCAAGACCCACCTGCGCACTCTGCCACCCGGCGAACACTCCCGCTTCCGCCAGTGGACCGAAAACTATCGCCGCTTCCGCCACGCCCGCGCCGCCCTGGTCAAGCTGCACCAGGCCATGCTGGTGCGCATCGATCGCCTGGAAAAAACTCTCCGTCTGCCTCCACCCCAACCTTCCCGCCGGCGGGAGAGATAATGGACCTCGCCGCTTTTCAGTACGACCGCTCTTTCGTGCTGGACGCTTTGCGCCACGGCGACCTCGATTATCTGGAACACGTCTCGGAAGCTGCCGAAGCGGATCTGTTCCGTCACCTCCTCCGGCGACAAGTCATCCAACGCTTGGCGGAAACCTATCCCTCGCCTCGAAAAAAGGAAGAGGTGCCGGTCTGGATTTACTTGTCCAGTGAACTCAGTCTCAAGCTCCACGGTGCCCAGGGCTATCACGCCTTCCCGCGCCTCCTCCGTTCCGGCGGTTTGATCGAGGCCCTGGGACCTACACTGGGCGGTCGCAAAACACGGCATCCGGAGACTGGCGATGTGACGCTGTCCTGCCCCGGTTTCAACGACAAGAATGACTACGACCGCCAGACCCCCTGCGATCAAGACTTCCTTCGCAAGCTTGCCCGCGACACTCCCGTCGATCCGTTGCACACCTGGTTCAACCGCGAAGTGCCGCGCTGTTTACGGTCTCTCAGTCTGTTCGATCCCGAGGGGCTGCTGATCGGAGATGCTTCCTATTTATTCGTTCCCGATAATGAGCACTACGAACAATCGGATGTGCTCTGGTTCGATGAACACAACCATCCTGTGGAAGCGGACCACGTGGATCTCCGCGACAAGCGCTATCAGCAACACCGCTGCTACAAGCTGGTGAGCCTGATCCATGTCAACCGCAAGCTGGACTTCTTTTTTACCGTGGCGGCCCGGGTGGTATCCGGCCGCCGGCATGAGTGCCCCATCCTTTATGAACTGGTCGAAGAGGTGGCCGGCGCCGTCCACAAAGGCTTTATCAAAGTCCTCATCGTGGACCGCGGACTGATCGATGGTGGGCGGATGGGACATCTGAAACAGAAGTGGGGTATCGATACCATCGTCCCGCTGCGCACCAACATGGACCTGTATGCCGACATCATCGGACTGACGCGCTCGCCGGACTTCCGCTGGGAGCCGTATGTTTCTTCCGCGACTCCCCCACGGCCACCGATCAGCACCCCACCCCCACCCCTCCGCGTTCAGAAGCGAGAGGCCAAACGACAGCAAACCCTGGCGCAGCGCAAAGCCCAGGCGGCGGTCGGCCCGCCTTCCTCGGTGGCCGGACTTCCGCACACCCTGCTGGGGATGGAGCGGGATTTGCGGAGCTGGGGCGACTGCCCGATTCCCTTGACCGCCGTGGTCAGTCGCGAAGTGAACGAGCAGGGAGAATATAAAGATTGGGTGATCGTCACTTCCTCCTCCTCCCTCACCGCCCAAGAGATCCGCTCCAGCTATGAACTACGCACGGCCATCGAAGAGCGGCATCGGCAGTACAAATGTTTCTGGGATCTCACCCACATGCATTCCTGTGCCTTCTCCTTGGTGGTTAACCAGGCGCTATTCGTGCTGCTCGCCTACACCCTGGTGCAAGCTCACCTCGTCTTGCGCCAGCGCCAAGAGCTCAATCGCGGCGTCTGGGAACGCGCTTGGCAACTTCTCTCGCCCACGCTGGAAGTCGTAGCGGTGTACTATCGCCAGCGGTTCTGTTTGTTTTCGCTCGCGGAATACGGCAGAATCCTACTCGACATTGCGGAACCAGTTCGGGGCAAGTTGCGGGAGAAACTCAGACGCATCGAACGCGAACAATACTCTCTGCTGGAAAACGCACGCGCTCCATAATCAGACGCTGCTGCCATTCATCCCCTGCCGATGATCCACCGATCTCTCCGGTGCAGCGGGAGCCTATTCCCTGGATGGTTCCCGCCACTCCCCAACCTTGGCGGAAGACCATGGTCCCCGCTCCACCTGATGGGTGACCAACCCTGCCGAATTTCAAAGTGCTCCGAATCGCCTTTTCTTGCGATCGTCGATATTTCAGTGCCACCTCTCACCCTTCAAGGCCTCTCACTGTCTGAATCGCAGTGCTGAGAGTAGTTATCGCTTGACAAGAACGCGGTAAGGAAGTATCTCAGCGACCGAAACGCAAGGTTTCCGGGATAAGAGCGGTGGTCCTGCTAGGCACTCTTACTTTTCGCGGGTGGTTTGGGAAATGGGGCTCGCCGAAATTTCGAGAAAATTAGTGTGCTGGAGGTTCGGCTGTGACTTGGACACAACTTTATGATCCGCTGGGACACTGGTGGCTTTCGACGCTCCTTGCGGCGCTGCCAATCATCGTCCTGCTAGGCCTGCTGGCGGGGTTAAGAGTACGGGCGCATCTCTGCGCCGTCGCCGGCGCAGCCACCGCCGTCATTTGCGCAATCGTCGTTTTCGGAATGCCTGCTCGCCTTGCCCTTAGTAGCTTTTTCTACGGCTCGGCTTTTGGTCTCCTCAAAATCGTCTGGATCGTTATCGCCGCCGTCTTTCTCTATGACATTTCCGTTGAAACCGGCCAATTCGAAATCATGAAGCAGTCCGTCGCGGCCATCACTCCGGATCGCCGCTTGCAGCTCCTGCTCGTGGCCTTCTGCTTTGGCGCTTTCATCGAAGGCTGCGCGGGATTCGGCGCACCCGTCGCTATCGCCGGAGCGTTTATGATCGGCCTCGGTTTCAAGCCGTTCCAGGCCGCCACGCTCAACCTCATCGCCAACACGGCGCCTGTCGCCTGGGGGGCTATCGGGACTCCCGTGCATGCACTGGCAAGCGTGACGGGGCTGCCGGAAAGCGATCTGAGCGCGATGATCGGCCGCATTCTTCCCATCACCGCGGTCATCGTGCCCTTCTGGCTAGTTCGTGCAATGGTCAGCTGGTCGGAAGCGTTCGAAGTCCTTCCGGCCATTCTCGTGGTAGGAGGCTCCTTCGCCGCCACGCAATGGTTCTGGGCGAATTACATGGACAGCAACCTTGTGGACATCGCCGCCGGCGTCGTTTCCCTGGTAGCCACGATGGTTTTCCTCCGCGTGTGGCAGCCGAAGCGAATCTGGCGATTTGAAGACGAGCGCGTCGAAGATGCGCCAAAGGTGGAACGCAACGAAGTGGCCAAGCACTACACGGCCGGCCAGACCGCCAAGGCTTGGCTGCCCTTCGCAATTCTCTCCGTCCTTGTGCTCCTGTGGGGATTGCCCAGCGTAAAGTTGGCCATGAATAAGGCGACGACGCCGGCCTTCAAGGTGATGATGCCGGATGGCAAACCTCGGCCCGGCCCGGCGGGATGGGACTGGCCGTATTTGCATGGCAAAGTGTTTCGAACGGCGCCCGTTGTACAGAAGGCCACCGCCGAAGGCGCGCGTTTCGATTTCAATTGGCTCACGGCCACTGGAACGGGGTGCTTCCTGGCAGCTATTCTAGCTGGCCTCCTTCTCGGTCTCGGGCCGGGCAAACTCATGAAAATTTTTGGCTATACACTTGTGCGATTGCGGTTCGCCATTGTCGCGATGACTTGCATGCTCGGCCTGGGCTACGTTACGCGCTACTCCGGCATGGACGCCGTTTTAGGTCTCGCATTCACGCGTACGGGCTGGTTCTTTCCTTTCTTCGGCACTTTCATCGGCTGGCTCGGGGTAGCGCTCACGGGCAGCGACACGTCTTCAAACGTTCTCTTCGGCGGCTTGCAGAAAATCACTGCCCAGCAGCTCAACCTCAGCCCGATTCTCATGTGCGCCACGAACAGCGCTGGCGGCGTGATGGGCAAAATGATTGATGCACAGTCCATCTGCATCGCTACCGCCGCCACCAACCAGGTCGGCAACGAAGGCTCCATCTTCCGCTTCGTCTTCTGGCACTCCATGGCGCTCGCAGCCATCGTCGGCGTCATCGTCATGATGTACGCCTACGTCTTCCCACAATTCATCCCCAATGGGTTGAACTTCATTCACTGATGGGGCAAGCTTCTTCTTGCATTTCGGGTGGATGAATCCCATGGAAGCAGGCATTCTTGATGAGCTTCGAACGATCGTCGGCGGCCGCGGACTGATCTCTTCGCCTGAAGAACTTCATACTTACGAGTGCGATGGTCTAACCAATTTCCGAGTCATGCCTCGCGCGGTCCTGCTGCCAAACTCGACTCAACAAGTTCAGGCGGTCGTTCGAATTTGTCACCGCGAACGAATCCCGTTCGTGGCGCGCGGCTCGGGCACAGGCTTAAGCGGCGGCGCGCTCCCCGTTGAAAACGGGATTGTCATTAGCCTGGCGCGAATGAATCGTATCCTCGAAGTCGATTTCCCGAACGCGCGCGTGACCGTCGAACCGGGGGTCATCAATCTCGACGTCACCGGACGCGTCGCGCCGCAAGAATATTTCTACGCGCCCGATCCTTCTTCGCAATCGATCTGCAGCATCGGCGGAAACGTCGCGGAAAACTCCGGCGGCGCGCATTGCCTGAAGTACGGCTTTACGACAACGCATGTCCTGGGCCTGGAAGTGGTTCTTCCCGATGGCTCGCTTGTCCATCTCGGCGGAAAAACACTAGACACCCCCGGCTACGACCTTACCGGAGTTTTTGTGGGCTCGGAAGGTACTCTCGGCGTTGCCACCAAAGTTATTTTGCGCATCGTGAAGCGCCCGGAGTGCATTCGAACGCTGCTGGCCGCTTTCCCCTCCACAAACGAAGCAGGCGCGGCGGTGAGCGATATCATCGCCGCCGGCATGCTTCCTGCTGCCATCGAAATGATGGACAACCTCGCGATCCAGGCCGCGGAAGCCGCGGTCCATGCGAACTATCCTAACTGCGGCGGCCTGCTGCTCGTCGAACTCGATGGTCCCGTCGCGGAAGTAGAAGCCCTGATGACCCACGTCAACGAGATTTGCCGTTCGAATTGCGCGTCGGAAATTCGCCTGGCACAGTCCGATGCGGAACGGGCGCTCGTCTGGAAGGGACGCAAGGCGGCCTTTGCAGCGATGGGTAGGATCTCTCCCAACTACATCGTCCAGGACGGCGTCATTCCGCGCACGGCTCTTCCCCAAGTGATGAGCGAGATTGAACGCCTGAGCCAGGAAACAGGACTGCGCGTAGCCAATGTGTTTCACGCCGGCGATGGCAATCTCCACCCGCTGGTTCTCTACGACCGCCGCATTGCCGGCCAGGAAGAAGCCGCCGAACTTCTTTCGAACGATATTCTCGAATTGTGCATCGCCGCGGGCGGCTCAATCACCGGTGAACACGGCGTTGGCGAAGACAAAAAGAAAATGATGTCGAAAATGTTCGCCGAGCCCGATTTGGTAACCATGCAGCGAGTCCGCTGCGCGTTCGATCCGCTGCAGCTTTCGAATCCCACGAAAATCTTTCCGACCCCCCGCCTCTGCGGCGAAAAACCGGGTGAATATCTGCCGCACCCGCTTGAATCTGCGGGGATCGCGGAGCGCTACTAAAGCCGGCCCATGGACGCCGCAACCAAATCCGAAGCGAGCGGCTTGCATTCGGCGCTGCGCTACAAATTCATCGCCCTTGTCGGGAATGAGTATGTGCGGGCGGCGACTGCCGCGGATGCAGTTGCCGGAGTGCAGCCGAAGCTGGTGATTGAACCAGGAACGGAAAGAGAGCTTGCCGAGATTTTGCGGCTTTCGAATGAGGCGGGGCTGGCGGTGATTCCGCGGGGCGGAGGGACGAAACTCGGTTGGGGAAATTCGCCAGCGCGCGCGGATGTGATTTTGTCAACGGCGCGCATAACCGAAATCATCGAGCACGCCTGGGCGGATCTCACCGTAACCGTCGAAGCCGGCTGCACCGTACAAAGATTGCAGGAAACGCTCGGGCAACATGGCCAGCGTTTGGCGCTTGATGCGCTCTGGCCGGAAAAGGCCACCGTCGGCGGCGTGCTCTGCACCAACGACAGCGGCGCATTGCGCCTTCGTTTCGGCGCGCTCCGCGACCTCATCATCGGTGTCACCATTGCTCTTCCCGACGGCACGCTCGCAAGCAGCGGCGGCAAAGTGGTCAAAAACGTCGCCGGCTACGATCTTCCCAAGCTCGTTACCGGGGCTCTGGGCACTCTCGGCGTCGTCACGCGTGCCGTCTTCCGCCTCCATCCGCTTCCTCTCAACTCGCATTCCTTCAGCATTTCGACTGTGAATGCGGTAGAGACGCAGAAATTGGTCCTCGCGGTTCAGGATTCGAAACTCGCTCACACCTTTCTTCAGTCGCATTTCTCCGATGAAAAACCTCCGGCCTCGGACATTCTCTTTGAAGGCACCGAGGCCGGCCTCGCGGCACAGGAAACACAACTGCGAAATCTCGCCGCACCTGAAAGCGTTTCTGAGGCTTCCAACTCATCCTGGACGGCGCGCGAAGAGCTTTGGGCTTTTTCCGATCCAGCAAGCGCGGCCATCGCGAAAATCAGCATCTTGCCAACAAACACGGCGCGCACGATGAAACTGGTGGCGCATTCGGCAAACGCGCATCAGGTCCGGTGGAAAGCGTTATTGTATGCAACGGGCCTCGGATGGCTTCGATTGGAAGGCAAGCCGGGTGCGTTGCAGGAGGCGCTTCAAGTGTTGCGCGACGAATTGCAAGGCCAAGATGGTTGGCTTGTCGCGCTCCATCGTCCGAGCAAAATGCCGGCATTCGACGCCTGGGGAACCGCCGGTGATGCGCTGCCATTGATGAAAGCGGTGAAGCAGCAGCTCGATCCAAAGAACACGCTGAATCCTGGCCGGTTTGTGGGCGGCATTTGATGGAAGACTTGACCGCAAAACAGGAATGCGCGAGCGCCTTCGACGCACACCATGCGCCTTCGAATGAGATCATCGAAAAGTGCGTTCACTGCGGATTCTGTTTGCCCGTTTGCCCCACCTACGTGTTGTGGGGGCAGGAAATGGATTCGCCTCGCGGGCGCATCTACCTCATGAAGATGGCGAGTGATGGCGCCGCGGAAATGAATTCGACTTGGGTGAGCCACTTCGATAGCTGCCTGGGTTGCATGGCTTGCATGACCGCGTGCCCGTCCGGGGTGGACTACGGAAAACTCATCGAGGCGACGCGCGCGCAGATCGAGCGAAAGACCGAACGCTCGACTGTAGAAAAGCTCCACCGGCGATTTATGTTCGAAACTTTTACGCGGCCGGAGCGCTTGCGGCGAATGCGCTTGCCGCTGCTTGCCTATCAGAAATCCGGATTGCAGGC
>WNFD01027557.1_pt1 | contig 14586 bp, 13 predicted proteins | sample 5400491 | NCBI WGS metagenome assembly WNFD01 (sample SAMN13153343, study PRJNA577476) | soil metagenome | isolation source: 120 cm saprolite under Douglas fir tree site 2 hole 2 replicate 2 | place: USA:California | collected 2015-04-18
CCAAGCGGCGTCAGAACATCCCGAAGCGAATCGATTGGAAACTTCTCCTCTTGGGCGATCCAGTGCTCTTCCGGAAGAGGCAACAAGAAATCAAAGAATTACGTCTTTGGTCGACGTAAGGAGAACGCAGGTGCAGCCGGTCTCAGTCCAGACACGATGATCGACGCTGTCGGACTCGGCCCTGTGGTAGTCGCCTGGGTACAGCTTCTTGTCGTCGATCATCAGCTCACCGTGAAGCAGATGCAGCTCTTCAACTTCGGCATGGCGGTGCGGCGGATAATCGGCTCCTGGCGCGAGCCGTACCAGCATGCTGACGCAGTGTTTTTCCGTATCTGTCGCGAGCTTTTTGCAGGAGATCCCAGGCGCCACTTCTTCCCATTCCGGTTTAGCCGGTAGTTGTAACGGTGGTAAGACCGGCTCCTTGCCCGTTTCCTCTGCGATGCGCTGCGCAAGCGGGCCCCATAGAGACGCAGATGGGCGCAGCACATCGGTTGGCCAAGAGACAAAGGACCCGATAACTGGTCGAAGCGTTTTCATTTCCTGCTGGCAGTCCGCGCAAGCAGAGATATGAGCTTCCGCGACGGCAATTTCGCGCGAAGGGAGGGCCCGCAGGACGTACTGGAACACCAAATCCAAGTGTTCTCGATCGTTTTGACCCGATTTCGAACTCATATTTCCTTCAATTTCGCATCGAGCTTCTGTCGGAGTTTACTAAGTCCGGAGCGGATTCGTGTCTTCACGGTCCCGAGCGGTTGATTCAACTTTGCCGCCACCTCCTGGTAGGTCAATTCAGAAAAAAACGCGCTTTCGATCACCTGCCGCTCTTCCGGCGTGAGAACCTCCAGGGCATTTTGCAGGACCCAGTTCTGCTCCTTAACCTGGCAGGCCTGCTCCGGGTCATTTGCTGCAGTCGTGATACGTGGATTCTCCAGATAATTGTTAACTCTCTTTTTTCGATTTTCAAACCGCAATCGGTCAATTGCCCTGGAGCGTGCTTGGTTTATGATCCAACCGACGACGGACCCACCCGCTGGATCGTAAGCCGACGCTCTTCGCCACACGTCGTAGAACACATCGATCGTCAGTTCTTCAGCGGTTTCACGACTGTTGGTTATCCGCACGATCAATGTAAACACGATTCGGTGCGTCTGTTCGTAAAGCGAATGGAGCGCAAGCTGATCGCCTGCGGCGATCAACTGGACGAGCCTGAACCAGTCCTTCTCGGATACGGAACAGTTAGCCTTATTCGCATAAAGCAAATCGCCGAGGGTTCTTGTCTTAGCGTCAGGCTGCTCCTGGTTTCTGCGTGTTGCCGCATCCACGGCAAGAATCATGCGCCGTCACACACTTCTCGTCAAGGGGCGCGGCCGTAACAGATAACTTCGGATGTGTCACCCCTCTCTGATAACGGCAGCCCATCTGTCACTTCACTAAACGTCAAAACTAAACGTCAAAACTGTCTTTCCGGATTTGTGAATCGTGAAACAAGGGGGACGCTTATGGCGTCGCCAATGAAGAACAGCACTCAATACGGCCTGGATCATCAGGGAAGCGCTGTTGTCTTTGGTTGAGACGACTTTGAGGAACGGAACCAATCCGTGACGCGAACAGTGTCGTTTATGGAGATGTAAGGCGGTCACCGACGGCGAGTTCCTGGTATATGGGCATGTCCGTCGGGGCCGCAAACGGCCGCCTGTTTCACGCTCGAGCCGCGCTACGGACATCGGCTGCGCGAAGGGCCATTACCAAGGCGACGGCCGAACAGTAGTCGGAGGCGTCTGAACGGACGATTGGCGTTCGGATTGTGACGTCGAAACATAAGAGCACCAGAGGCGACGGGAGAGGAGAAGCGTTCCGATGACCAGCCTAAGTCGACGTGAATTATTGATCGGTGGTAGCGCAATAGTGGCGGCGGGCGCACTGCCTGGCGCGGCCTTCGCTGCAGAAAGAGCGGAACATTCAGGATTCCCGAAGGGTACAAACACAAAAGGAGGGGGTTCCATGACGACGATCACGACCAAAGACGGCACGACGATCTATTACAAGGACTGGGGCAAAGGACAGCCAGTGGTGTTCAGCCACGGATGGCCTCTCAGCGCCGACGCCTTCGAAGACCAGATGCTGTTTCTTGCCGACCATGGCTACCGCTGTATCGCGCATGATCGCCGCGGTCATGGCCGTTCGGGCCAACCGTGGGAAGGCAATGAGATGAACACGTACGCGGACGACCTAGCGCAACTCGTCGAGAAACTCAACCTGAAGGACGCCATTCACGTGGGTCACTCGACCGGGGGCGGAGAAGTCGCGCGCTACATCGGTCGCCACGGTACGAAGCGCGTCGCGAAGGCCGTTCTGATCGGCGCAGTCCCGCCGGTCATGGTCAAGAGCGCGAGCAATCCTGGCGGCACGCCGATCGAGGTGTTCGATCAGATCAGGACCAGCGTCCTCGCGGACCGGTCGCAGTTCTGGAAGGACCTCAGCATGCCGTTCTACGGCTATAACCGCCCCGGGGCAAAGGTCTCCGAGGGGGTGCGGGAGTCCTTCTGGCTGCAAGGCATGATGGCGGGCATGCCGGCGGCATACTTCTGCATCAAAGCCTTCTCTGAAACCGACATGACGGAAGATCTGAAGAAGATTGACGTGCCGACACTCATTCTGCACGGCGACGACGATCAGATCGTGCCAATTGCCGCTTCAGGCATGCTGTCGGCCAAACTGGTCAAGAACGCCAAACTCAAGATCTACAAAGGCGCTCCACACGGTATGTGCACAACGGAGAAGGACCGGGTTAGCAGTGACCTGCTCGAGTTCATCAAGGCCTGAATGTTCGGAGAGCGGGGAGGACGCTGAAATGGCGCATACAGATCAAGCCTTCGAAATTCCTGGTCGCGTGATCAACCTGGACGAGGCGCGTGTCCGGCATGGAGACAAGGCCGACCGTATGGTGCGGATGCTGAAGGTCGGTGACCCGTTGGCGGACGCAGTTATCGTCGAGATGGACGCGCTCGGAAAGGAAGGCCGTCGCATCCTCAACGCCGGTCTTGCCGACGGCTTGGAGACCCTGACCGAGCGCCCGCCGGCCATCACCGCGTTGTTGCAGCAACTGGAGACCATGCCTGCGTGGGTGGACCCCGACATGCTCAGGCGCGGCGAGGTCGCGGCGCTCTCAGTGTCGCCGTTTTGGTATGAACTAACCGCTATCTCCAGCGCCTTGGTGCACACCTACGCCTCGCCCGCCATCGCCAGGTTGCTGACCCAGACCGGACGGCTGACCACCATGGCGCCCCGGCGCCTGGCCGAAACCGGCATGTGGGCCAGGCAGGTCCTCATGCCCGGTGGGCTGCTGCGCGGAGCACCCGGATACCAAGCCACCGTCCAGGTACGGCTGCTGCACGCACGCATGCGATCCAGTGCCCTCAAACATGGGTGGGACGCAGCCGAGTGGGGCGTTCCGATCAGCCAGGTGGATGTGGCCCGCACATGGTTGGACTTCACCCTGACGCCCTTCCGGGCTCTGACCGCGCTCGGAATCGAACTGACGCAGGTCGAGCAGAACAGCCTGTACCAGTACTGGCATTACATTGCCTATCTCCTGGGACTGGAGGACGACAGCTTCTACCGGGACGTCACCGATCACGACAGCGCCCAGGAGCTGAGGCACCTGCTTGACTTGACCATTGGTCCGCCCGACGAGAATTCGCGCGCCCTGACCGCCGCCATGGTCGGCGCGCTGGCGAACCTCCTGGCATCGGCGCCGCAAGCGCTCATGCCGCACGCTGGATTCGTCGACCTCATCCACGGCATGCTCAGGCGGACCGTCGGTGACGACCGCGCGGATCAGCTCGGCATTCCTGTTTCGTCCGCTGCCCCGTTCCTGGTGATGATCGCGCTGGCCAACAGCGAAGCACGGCGCTGGCAGACCTTCACTCCCCAGTCCGCCGCGCAGGCTCTCCAGGAGAACACTGCCGCACGGATGGCGGAGAACAGGTCGGCTAGCATCCCGGGCGGCCCGACCTATCAGCAGCACGCGCAGACCGGCACCGTCGGCGGCTGATCCGCCGGAAACCGATCTTTTCTCCTGACCTCGACAGTGAACCCCGCACCGGATTCGGGATGCCGTTCGGCACGGTCGGCCGACAGGGGCAAGACGGGATCCCGAGGAGACGCGAGAGCAGTGTCTGAGTGTCCGCCTCATCCAGCGGGTCCAGCGAGAGCAGTGACGCGTTCGATCTGTCTACGGACCATGATGGATACCGTTCGAGCAGCTCAGGACGAGCGACGCAAATAAGGATTCCTGCGTCCTCATGGCGCTCACCGCGCTTCTCCGGACAGCACTTCCCACACGCGTCGGTAGTCGGCCCCCGACAGGGCAGCCCCGTTGGGCCGGACCCTGTTCCAGTCCGACGGACTCATTCCCTTCAGGAATCGCCGGGCGCCGCCAACGGACAGCTGAGCTTGGGCGTCAGGCATCGCTGCGCGATACAGCTCCCCGAGGCTTCCAGCAGCACTGCGCGGTGCCGCGTTCATCCGCATCAACACCGCGGCTTCTGTGCTTACGCCGTGATAGATCATGGCTGGCAGGACGTTGATCCGACGCCGTTCATCTGCACTCAATGAGTCGAAATCTATTCCGGAGACTCGACTTAGCGCTGAAATCCCCCACGTCCCGGAATTGACAATGGACCGGTAAATCGCCCGGCAAGCATCGGTGAACGCACGGGTCTTGTCATCACCGTTCGCAAAGAACGTCCGCGCAATCTCTTCAAGGGATGTGCCATTGACCCAGGCTCTGGTGATATTCGAGAGACTCGTCTGATCGATTCCGTCGCCGCCGGCAACTTCCCGAAGGGATTCGGCCAGTTGAGGCACGTGGAGCATCACGCCGAAGAGATCGGCCATCCGGCCACCGTCCCCGAACAAGCTCTCAGGTGCCCAGTCTGATGGCTCGAGCCGGTGCTCAAGATTCCGAACGCCGGCAACGGCTGCCTTCACACCCTCCGGTGAGAACCCGGTCGAATCCGCCAGATCGGCGATACCTGGTGTCTCAGCAAGTGCCCGTGCATAGGATTGAGTCGCTTCAAGAAGAAGATCTGCCTTCTGCCGCGTGTTCGGGTTGTCGCGCAGGATGCCATAGCCGTATGTCTGTCTTAGCAGCTGTTCACTCTCGGCCAAGACCGCATCAAGGTTCTTCCTCTCAGCCCACAGGTGCGCAACGTAGCAGCGGAAATCCTCCCACTTCTCGTTGTAGATAACCGCTGACAGGTTATGAAGCTGCCCGGCTGCCTCCAGCTCCTCAAGCAGAATCACGAGCCGAGACGCCAGAGCGCCAGTTGCGCGTGAGACGTATTGGGCTATCGCATTGCGGTCCTGTCCTTCAGCAATCCCAACAACGCCAACGCTGTCTTGTCCTATTCGCCCCGCGCGGCCCGCCAAGTTCCAGAACTCGCGAGGAGCCATCTCAACCGAACGCCGCCCCTGCGGAACAAAACGGGACGCAAGAAAAATAGAGGATACCGGGAAGTTGATGCCCTGTGCGATTGTTGACGTTGCGCATAGTGTGCGCAGCAGGCCTTCCTCGGCCAGCCACTCCATCAGCGCTCTGATCTCATCCGAGAGGCCGGCATGATGAACGCCTACGCCATGGCTGAGCATGCCCACCAGTTCGAATTCCGGGCTTACCTCGGTCCGAAGGAAATCCTGGACGAGCTTTACCTGCGCCGACATGTTTTCGTACTCCGGGAGTTCAGCTGCTACCTGGCGGGCCATCGTCCAGACCGACTCGATACGGTTCGCGACAGCGATGCTGGTGCCGCGTGTAGACAGCACACGTGCCATCGCCGCCGTCTGGAGTGCGAGGCCCTTTTGTGTACCGCCTCTTCCAAGCACTTTGCTCTTAGGAACGTCGACGGGCTTAACACCGCCCACCAGGTGGCTGCCCCGCAGGGATAGAGCCTTCTCCGTTGTCGTTAGCGTCTCGAATTCGAGCCGCCAGCCCGCTCGCGTCCCATTGTCTGCCTTCGCTCGATAGACACCAACCAGTCGCTCATTCGGCTTCCAGGGCGCCGTGCTAAAGCTGATCGATCTGCCCGCATTCACGTCCTGCGCCAGCCATCTGGCGACAATCTCCGCATTGTCCACGTAGGGCATCAGCAGCAGGAAGTTTGCCGTCGGGCAGTCACGCTTGATCGTGGACAGCAGGAGTTCAATACGCAGTCCGCGCGCCTCTGCCTCGATGTTGTGGGCTTCATCCATCACGACTAGGGCCAAGGGCCGAGAGACCTTTTTGTTGCGGATGACCAGGGCAAGCTTCTCCGGCGTCGTCACGAGAACGCTGAACGCCTGCTCACCCTCCGCAAGCAGTTGCTCTTCGAACGCATCGATTTCAACCGCTCCTGTGAGCTGTTCGACGCGGACGCTGATCGGTTCAAAGTCCTGGCGGAGTCGCCGCGTGACCTGTGCCGAGAGCGCCCTTGTCGGAGCGACATACGCGATCCAACCACGGTCGGCGTCAAACTGATTCAGGGCCTGAAGAATGCGGAACTGGGCGAGCAGGGTCTTGCCACCGGACGTCGGCATGTCGACGACGATTGCGGTCTTCGCCTGGTCGAGCAGGCCTTCTTCCAAAAGCGCCGCCCTCTGTGGTGGCAGCAATTCGAACAAAGGACGGTGATCGCGCTTGGTCAGTGCCCGTACAAAGTCGGTGACGCGTGAGTTTACCGTGCGGGTACCCCACCACAGCGAACTCGACACCATGATCCGTGCCGCCGCGTGAAGCCATCGGAGGATGACTTCATGCTGGGCATCGGCCGACGCCGTGGCAGCGGCGATCGCCCCCTCAAAGTGCTTGTCGAGAAGCGTGAACACGTTCTGCGGTGTGCCCTGGAGCATGTAGCCAGCCAGAACTTCTGTGCTCTTTGCCCAGTGGTACAGGGCCACCAGCCGAAGCGCGATCGCGCGGTCCGCGGCCTGCGAACCGCTGTTGAGGAGTCCGGCTTCGTAAATTCTCTGATCCTCGCGGAGCCCAGCTATGATTTCTCGAACGCGGTCAAGATCATCCCAGCCTCGCTTGCGGAATAGACGGACCCAGCAATCGAAGAGCCGGTACAGTAGCCGCCGATCCCACGGCGCGTCCGCAACAGAGGGGGCCGCTACCGCAGACTCATTCTCTACGTACCAGCGCCGAAGGTCGGGCCAGCGGTCGCCGCAATAGGCCAGAGCCGAAAGCTGCAAGACCTGGAAGATCCGTTCGCGTGCAGACTCGGGTACCGGCAAGAGGCGAAGGATATTGAAGGCGAAATATGCGCCGGCGGCGCTTTGGTTTCTGAGCTCAATATTGGCGGTCGTTGCATGGCTAAGTTCGTCCAGACCTTCAATCGCGGCCATCTGATAGGCCAGAGACACCCGGCCAAGGAGATCATTATCGGTTTCGGCCTCGGTAAACTCGAAGGCAATGTGCCGTCCCACTGCACTCTTCGCGAGCCGTTCGTTGACAAGCTCCTCCGCACGCTGCCTTTCGTCTTCCCTAATGGCTTTCACCGCCCAATGCATCTGAAGGTCGTCGACCGCTTGCCGCGTGACACTCATGGGCCGCCTCCAGCCCGGGTGGCCAGGGTCGTCGGAGCAAGACTGTCGATGCTCGTAGCCGGTAGATAGATGCACAGCATCTCTATTCCGGTACCGTCGGGGCGACCGGTCGCCAGCCTCTCGACGCGCGTCCGCAGGTCATCTTGATGTGGCGGTACGTCTCGGACAAGGACGCCGAACAGTTGCACGTCATGGGAATTCGCCAGATATCTTCTGCCGGCCGCGCGGTACTGCTCCTGCCAGGGAGCTGCAGCCGCGCGATGACCGAGGTACTTCACGAGATCGTTCCGAAGGTAGACATTGTCTCTGAGGTCTTCGAGTTGCTGTATAAGGCCGTAGCGGCCGTACATAGTCTGGGGCGGATACGTCGCCTCGCCAGAGGTCTTGACTTCTCCGAACGTGAACCGATCGCCTCCCCCTTGCTTGTGGAAGCCGACCAGGTCGGCACCCGGCAAGCTTGATCCGCTCTTGCGCTCATCACGCCCGTCCGGCCACGGAAATGAGCAACCTCGGTGATCGAGTAGATAACTTTCAGCTATCGCTTCGCCAACACGCCAATTCTCGATATCGGCGGAAGGTTGAAGAACGCGGGTCAACTCGTCCTGGGCGAATTCCGTGTCGGCAACGCTCCCGAGCAGCGCAGCGAGGTTCGCCGCGCCCGCGTCATCGAATACCAGCGCCGCCACGGGCCCCGCGATCGCGTTGTCCAGTTCCGCTTGTGTCCAGACTAGCCCCACGCCGGAGCATGAGGCAGCGCCAAGAGTGTAACAAGTCTCTCCTGGTGCGATCGTCAACTAACAGCCTCCGCCTAGTGCACCATCGCGTGGAGACGGGATCACGCCACCTATCGGACGTGCCGCGAACAAGGAATAACAGAACTGCCACCGGCTGAAAACTGGCTCAATCATTAGACAAAAACGAAGAAGGCGGCTCTGTCGCATTCAAGGGATAGTCGGCGGAGCGGTGCTCGCTCGCAGGGCGAAGGCTGTGGGCGCTGACAAAGTCCCTCCATGTCTTATGAAGATGCCGGCCGCCAGGAGCCACCCAAGGACGCAGCTGTTTGGCGGGGCCGGGTGTCCATGGCCCGTCCCTACATAGTGGCTCGAGGAAGCGGGAAATTGACGGATTTCCTGTCCTTACTCGGTGTCCGTCCCTAAGCTGGTGGCTTCGCCCGGAGTAGCGGCCTGATCTGGGTCGAGCAGGATAGAAGCCCTTGCGGCATGCATGATCCCTTGGCGGTTCCACCGGAAGGGCCCGCCGATCAGTCCGCCGGACGACTCGGGTCACGTCGTTCGCAAGGCCTCGGGAACTCGCCCCTGAGGCTGGCGGCCGTGCCGGATGACCCCATCGCGATCAGTGACAAAGATATCGAGCTTGTCCTGGCTGCGGCTCCGGTAGGTCCAAGGGACGCAACTGTCCGTTGAGACCGTCGTGTTCGGCCTCGATGAAGAAGGAGGTCTGTGGAAATGGGACACGGGCCAAAACTCGAACCCATGGTGCCCATGGAAGGCTCTTACTCGGGGCCGTCACCGCTGCTGCGGCGACCATGGTGGCCCGCGGATCCGACGGCCTGGCTCAGTTCTCCCTTGACGATCTGCACATAGGCGAGAGCCCAGTACGCGCAGGCCAGGCTGTAAGGGTGATCGAGCGCCATTGCGAGACGGACGCCTTCCTGAGCATGGACGATTCCTTCCTTGAACTTTCCCAGATCGGCGAGAACCCACGGCAAGAAGAAGCGAGCCATCACGGCCGGATAGCCGGCTTGGCCAAGCCGTATGTAGGTCCCAAGGGACAGCCGCCCGCGGGCGACGATTTCGTCATACGTCACGGCGGTCAGCCTCTGACTCAGCGCGGGCCCGGACTGCTGCAGGTATTCGGTTATCCCCTCCAGATCCTCCGCTGGTGCGACGAAGAAGATCACGCGTCAGACCTGTCGCCGCCAGATCGCGATCGTCGCCGAGCCGGGCAGCAGCAGGAAGGGAGAGGGGTCAGAGATCACACTGTCCACGCCGTGGTCGGTGTAGTAGTGGCCGAAGTTCTTGCCGGTGATGGCCCAGATGATCGTCGACGTGTTGTGTGTCTTCGCAAGGCTCATGAGATCAGGCAGCGTCCCGTTCGTCAGGGACAGGCCGGTGACGATGGTCAAGTCGGCATCCTTCATCAACCTGACATTGGCCGTTTTTCCGTCCAGGACCTGCACCCCGCCCAGCGTCCGTCCGACCACGTCGGGCGACAGGTCGGTGGCGCAGACGTCCAGCCCGCGCCTGGCCAGCGCATCGAGTATGCCCGCGGTGGCTCCCACGACGAGGACGCGGGGCCGATTGTCCTTGCGATGCTCCGCGCCGCGGCGCCGCAAGACCCGGTCAGCCTCGTCGGCGAAGATCTTGGTCCTCGCGATGTACTTGCCGCGGAGCGTGTCGTCGAGCACGATTCGCTCGTCCGCCGGCCGAGAGACCTGACCGATCACCAGGTCCGCGATGGCCGCACGGTCAGCGTCGTCCCGCCACAGCCGCTCCCTCAGTATCCGTCTCGTGTCCTCACCCACCAGATCGGGATCCGGATCAGGCAGACCGGGACCGAGCCCCCCGGAGCGGCCGTAGCCCTCGGCCTGGGCGATTCTCATCGTGTAGCGGGTCTTCCGTTCGCCCGGCGCAGCCTGCACCAGGAAGCTCACGGACCAGAGCGCCAGCAGCCGGAAGGCATCGATGGGTAGTGTCGCCGCGCGGTCGAGGGCCCCACTGCTCCGCGGCTTGTACGGAGAACGCAGACGGGGTCAGCGCGTCTTTGGGCTGGCGCAATGCCCGGCTTCGGGTCGCTCTCGCCCTACTCGGCGGGCCACAACCGTATCGAACTGGCTGTTCGGGTGGTGACTCGGCGTCATGGTCCAGGCACGGACGGACCTTCGAGAAACGCGGCACCATGCATCAGCACCTTCCGGCGATGTCGATCGCGGCTTCAAACGCGGTCCGTGTACATATCCCAAGGTATAAAGTTGTCTAGTAGAAGGCAAGTTTCTTGGTATCCGGAGCCACGCCCACGAGGCGAGCGATGACCGCCTTTTGAAGGGTCTAGAATCCTTTGGCTCACTGCAAGTACTTGGGCCGGGGCCGGTCCCAGTTAGCCGCGAACCTGGAGCTGAAGGTCAGCCGCCCGTTCGTACCCGTGACCTGATCGTCCTTCCATCTCACACAGGCGGACACAGACCGTCGACGTCGACCGTCATCGAACCTCTCTCACTTCACTTTCTTTTTCTGCGCGGCTTCGTCAGCGAACTGGGTCTGCTTGCTCTTCATCTTCTCGACGAGGCTCGGGTAGCCGTTCGTCTGGATGATCTTATTGAACTGGGTCCGGTAGTTCGACACCAGACTGATGCCCTCGACGCTGATGTCATAGATCATCCACCGGTCTCCGCGCTTGAGGAGCCGGTAGTCCACTGACATCTCGGTGCCCTTCTTGGTCATGATCTTGGTGCTGACGGCGGCGAGGTCGGCGTCGACGCGCTCGCCGCTGTAGACGATCTTTTCGCCCCCATAGAGCTCGATCTGGGAAAGGTAGGAGCGCTCGAGGAGGTCGCCGAAGAGGCCCACGAACTCGGTGCGCTGCGCCTCGGTCAGCGGCAGCCAGTAGCGGCCGAGCGATCGGCGGGCGATCTCGCCGAAGTCGAAGATCTCGTTGGCGATCCTGCGGACTGCCGCCCGCCGCTCGAGGATCTTCCCGTCGCCCTTCAGCGCAGGGTTGTCGATGGTCGCGAGGACGCGGTCGATGGCGCTCTTGAGCTGCTCGGTGGCAGTGGCCGCCCAGGCGCCCTGGGCGGAGGACAAGATGCATACGGCCACGAACAATAGCCCGAGTGACCGGCGAACCATCCTTAGGCGTTGTCCCAAGCGGAATCAGCCGGGATGCGGCGACATGCGTCGGGGTCAGCGGGCCGCAACGAGGCTGGATCCGGCACCGCGCAATCGTCGAGTGTCGCATCGAGCAACTTCATCGGGCACGATAGTGGGCCGGGAGCCCCTGCCCCGTCAAGGAGCGGCTCCTCGGTCCGGAACTGTTCCAAGATGTGCTGAGTCTCGCTTGCAGGAGACCATAACGCGACTTTCAGTCCCTTGGACTGGATCACCACGAATTCACCGTGGTGGCGCCAAGACGTATTGAAGGGTGGGCCCGCGGCCGTGACTTAGGACCGGTGTTTGTTACTTTTGGTCCAACGTTGCGCCCCGTCAGGTTGACGGACTGACGCGCCGACGCCCACGAACATCTCGACGAAATCCGAGCCGGAGATCGCGACGCGGTGGGCCGGCACCGGGGGGCGGGACTGGGCGGCGGCCACGACGAGAAGTACAGGCACCGAGGCGGGCCCCGTCCGCTTGACAACCATGGGGTGGGGGTAGACAGTTGCGTCGACGTTTCAGGTCCGGCCCTCAGGAGGTGCTGATGCTCCGGGATCGGGTCCCTCGACAAGCCTTCGCTGCCCCGGTTTCTCACTCAGATGGCCCAGCGGATCTCCGTCCACCCCACCATCAAGCCCGTGACGCATGTCTGGTGCGTCCGCTCCGAGTCGGGACGCGCGTTCGCAGAACTGATCACGGCCGTCGCGCACAAGATGTAACGGGCACGACGCGCGGCCCCTCGGACGTGTCTTCTTTGAAGCGAAGTCGGTGGACGGAGTTCTCGACGCCGTCACATGATGCGGCTCTTCGGGATTCCTGATGCGAGCGGAATGGTGTCGGGGGCAGTTGCTCGAGAACCTCGCTGCCAATGTCGACGGTGGACGGGGTGCGTCGCACCTGCGCGGCCCGCCCCTCGCCCCCTGGACCGGGTGCGCGAAAAGGTTCGTCATGACAACGGAACTGGGGGTTGGCTGAGGTCTGGACGAGCGCGAGCACGTATCGGTCCGTGGACTGAGAAGAGTTTCGCCCAGAATGCTTGCCCAATCTGAGGAGGGGGGCGACGATGGGTGCCTACTGCCTTCGCGCATTCATCCGGCATCACACGGCGCACGTGGGCGAGATCATGCAAGTCCTGTGGTCTGACTCCCACGGGGCCGCGATCTTCGGAGATGGGCAGGAGATCGCCTGCATTCCTCACACAGGGTGCTGGCTTGAGATCGTGGGCACCGCCGAGACAACGCACCGGAAGTTGAATCTGCTCTTACCCGGGCACATCCTTCGCTACACACGATCATTCCTCCGTGGGGATCGATTCGAGTTGCCGGGTGGCCCACGCGTAGGCCTCCGGCATCTCGTCGGATTTCGGCTGCGGCTTGCCCACACCCCAATGCCGCCCATGCCGGTCGAGGAGAACGTCGTGGCGCAGACGGTGCAAGAGCCAGCGGAGTGCGTCACCGTGTAAATGAGGTGCTGCCGTCGACGGGTCGCAAAAAATGCGGGGCCGACCGGACCATGGTGCGCTCAACACCCTGACAGGAGGGCAAGCATGAATCCATATCGGACATCCCACAGGAGAGCCACACGACTCGCCATCTTCAGCGCCCAGTTGCTTCCGCTGTTCGCGTTCCTGATCCGAGCGATGGCCCAAACCACCGCGGCCGACTCGCCCAGCACGGTCCCAGCATCCTCCAATCCGGGAGGGGCGATCGCCATCGTGGTGGTGGTGGTGGCGCTGCTGATGGTGATCGGCGTCGGCGTCAAGCTCTATGACCGCAAGCGCAAACGGGAGGAAGAGGTCATGGCTCTCCAGTCGCAAATCTCCGACGCGCTGCTTCTCGACCCCTCGCTCGCGCGGTTGCCGATCACGGCGTTCGCGAGCGGATCCCTCTGGCGGCGGTCACGGGTAGTGATCGCGATCCGGGGACCCGTGCCCACGCCTGAGCTTCGGGCTGCCGTCATGCGGCTCGTCGAACGGGAGGTGTCCAATCGCAAGCTCGGCGCGCGGGTCGAAGATCGACTCGTGATCGACCCGCTGATGGACAAGCACGTGGCCTGAGCCCTTGGGGTCGCTGGTGAGGCCGAACGTGAGGACTCGCGATCGTCGAGTTCTCGGCAGATGGGCTCATGACATCCGGCAGTGGAGTCAACGCGCCGTGGCATGGACCAGCCCGGGACGCCGTGGATGTTCGCTGCTGGCTGGCTATGGGACTGCAGTTTTTTGCAGTCTGCACCGGCTGCCCGACCCCCGCCTCATGATGTTCAGTACCCTCATCATCTTCTTCCTCGTCGTCGAGCCCGAGGGGCTGAACCGTCTGTGGCGGAATATCCGCAACTCCTTCCGAATCTGGCTATGCGCGTACTGAGGTACGCGAGGAAAGGAGAGCAACCATGCGATTCTCCCTTGCCATCCTGACATCACTCCTGGTAGCGGCGGGCGGCCTCGTCGGCGCCCCTCCATCCCACGCCCAGTCGAAGGCCGACATCGTCATCGGCATGCAATGCGACCGGACGGGGCCGACCCAGATCGTGGGGACGGTCATCTGCCCAGGCTCCCATGATTACTTCGCCCTCATCAACAGCAAGGGCGGGGTCGAGGGGCACAAGATCAAGGCCCTGGAGATCGACCACGAGTACAAGGTGCCGCAGGCCGTCGAGTCCTACGAACGCCACAAGAAGGAGGGCGCGGTCAGCATGTGGGTCTACGGCACGCCCCAGATCTACGCCCTCGCCGCCAAGCTCACCGAGGACCGGATCCCCGGCACGTCCCCGGGCTTCGGCAGCGCCGCAGCCGCGGACGGCATCCGCTACCCCTACATCTTCCCCATCGCCGCTACCTACTGGTCGCAGGCGACGGCCGCGGTGGACTTCGTGAAGAAGCAGCTCGGCGGGAGCCTCAAGGGCAAGAAGATCGCGTTCATTTTCTATGACAACCCCGCCGGGCGGGAGCCCATCGAAGTGCTCGAGGACCTTGCAACCCTGGAGGGCTTCCAGCTCAAGATCTTCGCCGTCCCCCCGCCGGGCGTCGAGATGGGCGCCCAGGTGCTCGACATCGCCCAGCGCTTCCGCCCAGACTTCGTGATCGGCCACCTGTTTGGTGGGGCCCCCGCCGTGT
>WNFD01006975.1_pt1 | contig 14584 bp, 14 predicted proteins | sample 5400491 | NCBI WGS metagenome assembly WNFD01 (sample SAMN13153343, study PRJNA577476) | soil metagenome | isolation source: 120 cm saprolite under Douglas fir tree site 2 hole 2 replicate 2 | place: USA:California | collected 2015-04-18
CAGGCTGCTCACTTGGAACGTTCGGACCAGCCCCTGTTTGACCCGGAATGCGAGGCCTTCGCGAGTGATGTCGCGGCCAAAGAGCGAGATCTGCCCGGCATCCGGCCGGATGGTGCCCGATAGAAGTCCCACGAGCGTGGTCTTGCCGGCGCCGTTGGGCCCAATGAGCGCCGTCCGAGAGCCCGCGTTCAGTCGAAGCGTGACATCATCGGTCACCGTCAGGGCGCCAAACGATTTACATAGCCCGGTGGCCTCCAGAGCGGGCGCGATCACGGCGTGCGCCTTCGACCGAAGCGGCGGGCCAGGTCGTCAACCAGGCCGAGAAGCCCGCCTCGGCTGAAGCGGACGATCAAGATCAGCAATCCGCCGATCAGGAACATCCAATAGTACGGGTTCCACTGTTGGGCGAAATGCTGCACGAACATGTAGACGGGGGCACCGATCAGTCCCCCATAGAGGCGGCCGATCCCGCCCAGCACCAGCATCACCAGGCCATCGATGGACGTATTGAGGCTCAGAACTTCGAGGCCGACGAAGGCATTTGTCTGTGCGGACAGGGCTCCGGCAATCCCCGCCACGGCGGAAGAGATGGCGTAGGCGACGACGAGATGGCGAAGGACCGGTGCTCCAAGCAGCCGCATGCGATCGGGGTTTCCCCGAATACCTTGCAGAGCGACCCCAAACGGCGACGCCACGATGCGTCGGGTCAGATAGAACAGCAACAGCAGCCAACAGAGCACGTAAAGGTAGCTGGTCTGACCGAGGACGGACCAGCGGAAGAGGCCAAGCAGCGGCTCCAAAGTAACCCCAGGCAAGCCATTGTCGCCGCCAGTCAGCCAGACCGCCTTGTTGGCTGCCTCATAGAGGATCACGCCGATGCCGAGGGTGACCATGATGAAGGAGAGGCCGGTGAGGCGAAGGATCAGGGGGCCGATTACCAGCGCAAAGACTCCCGAGGCGGCGCCGCCCGCCAGGGCACCTGTCACGGCTTCCTTCCAACCAGCCAAGCTGATCAGGGCGGCTGAGTAGGCGCCGATGCCAAAGGACACGGCGTGCCCGAGCGACAGTACTCCCGCGAAGCCGAGCAGGAGGTCGAGCGACAGCGCAAACAGCGCCATCACCAGCACCGAGGTTGCCACGGCAAGATAGTCGGGAAAGACAAAGAAGAACGCGAGCGCCATCAGCCACCAGGCCGGCTCCAACAACCGCAGACGATGGCGCTGCAGAACCGGCGATCTCGCGTCGGTCACGTCGAGCTCCGAGGGGCGAGCAGCCCGTCCGGCCGCAACACCATCAGGATGATCAGCAGGACATAGATGGCGAAGCCACCGGTGTCGGGCAGGAAGTAGCGAGCGGCGGTATCAATGATGCCGACGAAGATCGCCACGAACACCGTGGCCCTGATGCTGCCGAAGCCCGACAGCGCGACGATCACCAGCACCAGGATGAGGTACTTGAACGGATAAAGTGGCTCGAGCGGCAGCAATGGCGCGCCTAGTGCGCCGCCGAGGGCCGCCAGCCCGCTGCCGGTGGCGAAGGCGATCGAGAAGAGGCGCGGGACATCGATTCCGATCGCCTGGGTCATCGTGCGGTTGTCCACGGCGGCCCTGAGCTGGGCCCCAAGGTTCGTGCGCTCGAAGGCCAGCCAAAGCCCGCCGATGACGACGATCCCGACAGCGAACACCACGAGGCGATAGGTCTCGAACGAGCGAAAGCCGAGATCGATGCTCGAGGCGAGCGACGGTGGAAGCCGCGTCGGCAGGACGTTGGGTCCGAACGCGAGCGTCAGCCCTGCGACGACGAGGAAGTTGATGCCCACCGTCATCAGAACCTGGTCGAGCTCCGAAGCGCCGTAGAGATGGACGTACAGCAGCCGTTCGACGGCTACGCTGAAAGCCGCGACGGCGATCACGGCAACCACGATCGCAAGGCCGAACGGCAGGCCGAGCGGGGCAAGCAGGCCCACCGCCAGATACCCGCCGATGGCCGCGAAGGCACCATGGGCGAGGTTGACCACTCTCATCAGCCCCATGGTGACCACGAGGCCGATCGAGATGATGCACAGCAAAAGGCCGTACGACACGCCGTAGAGCAGGATGAAGGCGAGCGTGGACAGGTTTGCGCTCCGCTAACGGTCGCGGCTCAGGAACGACGGGCCGGATTCACTTGACGCCGGGCGGCTTCACGCCTTCGATCGTCTTGATAACGACGTTCTGCATCCTGCCATCCTTCTTCTCGACCCGGCGGATGTAGTAGTTCTCAATCGGTTCGCGCGTCGCCGGATCGATCGTGACCGGCCCGCGCGGGCTCCTCCAGGAAAATCCGCGAAGCGTGGCGAGTGCTGCGGTTCCGTCGAAAGCCTTGTCCTTCTGGCTCTCGAGCATCTTGTAGGCCAAGTGCAGGCCATCGTAGGCGCCGAGCGTGAAGCTGCTGGGCAGCACGTTGGCGCCGAACTTCTGCTGCAGCGTCGCCTTGAGCGCGTTGTTCTCGGCATTATCGACCGTCGACGAGTAGTAGATGATGGAGTGAAAGCCGATCACCGAGTCGTCGAACAGGTGAAGGTCGCTGTCCTCGGCTTCACCTTGACCGATGATCAAGATCTTCTGCGTGAGCCCACGCGCCGCCAGCGCCTTGATGAAGCTGACAGCGGCGGCGCCAGGCGGGATGAACACCTCCAGCACGTCCGGATTGGCGTTCGCGATACGCTCGGCATAGGGCGCAAAATCCACCGTGTTCAGCGGCACGCGATCCTTGCCCACGATCTGCCCTCCGGCGGCGGTGAAGGTCTCGATAAAGGCCGCCTCCGTGTCATGACCCGGCGTATAGTCGCCAACCACGGAATAGCCGCGCGATTTACCCTGGCTGCGCGCCCATTCGGCGCCAATCTTCGCCGGCACCGAGATGTTCTGACCCATACGCACGAAGTAGGCGGAGGCCGGCATCAGGGAGGGCGACGCGGCGTTGAATAGCAGCGTCGGCGTCTTGGTCTCGTTGACCGCCGGCGCCGCGGCGGCCGCTTCGGGAGAAAGATAGAGGCCGCCCAGGATCGCCACCTTGTCGCGGACCAGCAGCTCTTCCGCCAGACGCTTGGCCTGCGCCGGGTTGGGTCCGCCGGTATCGCGGTAAACGAGTTCCACCTTCCGGCCGCCGGCCATATTGCCGTGCTGCGCCATATAGGATTCGAGGCCCTGACGGTACTGTTCACCCGTGACCGCGAATGGCCCGGTGAACTGGCCGATGATGCCGATCTTGGCGACGTCCTGTGCGCGGGCCGTCTGGACCTGTCCGGCGATCGCGACCATGGCGATGGCCGCCACGAAGTTCTGGAGCCTGTTCACGGAATCCCCCTTGTGGTTTTGCGGCGATCGATGCTCACCCATTGAGCACAAATCGTAGGCGCTGGGCGTCTCAATCGCAATGCTCTTCCATGGAAGAGCATTGACCTTTGTGATCTTCCATGGAAGCCTTGTGCAATCAACTGGGAGGACGCCATGCTGTCCAAGGAAAACAGCGAGCTGATCTGCCGTGTCGGCGCGGGAACCCCGATGGGGACGGCGTTGCGCCGATTCTGGCTTCCGGCGCTCTTGTCGGAGGAACTGCCGGCGCCCGACTGCGATCCGCGGCGCGTGCAGCTACTCGGCGAGGACTTCATCGCCTTCCGCGATAGCGAAGGCAAGGTGGGCCTGCTTGACGAGTACTGTTGTCATCGCAGCGCCTCACTGGCGCTGGGACGCGTCGAAGCCGGCGGCATTCGTTGCATCTATCACGGCTGGAAGTTCGCGGTTGACGGCACCGTACTCGATACGCCCAACGTTGCCGACCCGACCTTCAAGGAACGGATCAAGGCCAAGGCCTATGCGGTGCGGGAGGCGGGCGGCCTGATCTGGGTGTATCTCGGACCGCCGGCGCAGATGCCAGCCTTCCCCAAGTGGCCGTTTTTCGATCTGCCGGCACCCAACCGGCTGCCGGTTTACGCGGTGATCAACTGCAACTTCGTGCAGATCTTGGAAGGGCTGGTGGACTCGGCGCACCTCACGGTGCTGCACACGTCGCCGCTCAAGACAACGGGCGGCTCCGAGCTCGACTTTGCCAAGAAGACGGCGCACATGCAGTTCAACGCCGCGCCGCGCATCGAAGCCGAGGAGACCGATTTCGGCTTCCACTACGTTGCCCTCCGACCGGTCTCCGAGGAGCCGCGCGACGGCGCGATGGCACGCATTGCCTCGTTTGTGCCGCCCTGCTTCATTCTCAATCCCAACGGCGATCTGTTCTTTGCCCTTGTGCCGGTGAGCGACACGAGGACCCTGTTTTTCCATGTCTGGTGGGACGCCAACAAGAAAATCGGCGAAGACCCGCTGCGCAGCCAGCAGCTTGAGTTTGTCGGCCTCGATCCGGCTTCGCTCGATGCCTACGGGCTCAGTCTGCGCACCTGCGATTCGCCGCAGGCCGCCTGTCGCGCGAACAATTTCCTCCAAGACCGCGACGCCCAGCGGCGCGGCCATTTCTCCGGCCTGCCAAGCTTCACCCAGGAGGACGCGGCGGTGAGCATGTCCGGCGGGCCGATCCGCGATCGGTCCAAGGAGATTCTGTGTGTCGCCGACGTCGCGCTGCCAAAGCTCTACCGCGCGCTGATGACCTGCGCCAAGCAGGCGAGCGCAGGGCAGGATCCGCTTGGCCTGCATGCCGATACGGCAAACATCATCGGCGTGTCGGGCAAGATCGCGCCCGGCATCCATTGGCGCACTCTGGCCTCGCAGCACAAGGTGATTGAGACAGCGACCGCAGCCTAGGTCGTGGAACTCGCAGGCGGCGCGAACTTCAGGACGGGCAACGCCGCCTGATTGGCCACGCCGCCGTCGACGGCCAGCACTTGCCCGGTGATGTGCGAGCTGAGTTCGGACGCCAGGAAAAGGAGCGGCGCGGCAATCTCATAGGTCTGTGCCGCACGGCCGAGGGGGATGGCGCGTTCGACGAGCTGCCATTGGTCAGGCGCCAGCAGTTGCTCCAGCCGTGGCGTGCGGATGAAGCCGGGCGCCACGGCATTGACGCGAATCCTGTCGGGCGCGAGTTCGGACGCCGTGGTGCGCACCAGATGGTGCAAGGCGGCCTTCGCCGTGCCGTACGCCACCTGGTCGCGAACGGCGCGTAGTCCAGCCATGGAACCGACGAACGTGATCGTGCCGCCCCCGGCCTCCTTCAAGGCCGCTGCGCCGATCTGCAGGGTCAGGAAGGCATGCCGCAGGACCTGGTCGAACTGTTCTGACCAAGCGGCATCGTCGAAGGCATCCAGCGGCCTGATACGGGCGATGCCGACAATGTCCACGACGCCGGTTACGGCGCCCAAGTGCATCTTTGCTTCGCGGAAAACGCGTTCCATGTCCGCACGCCCCATCACGTCGGCATGGCATGCGTGTCCAGCGACGTCGCGCGCAACGTTGGCAGCCCGGCCGGCATCGCTGTCAACACACAGAACGGTCGCGCCGGCCTGCGACAGGGCATGAGCAGCCTGCTCGCCGATCCCCTGCCCGGCACCGAGGACCACGAAGCCGCGGCCCTTGAGGTCGAGCAACTTCAGGTACTGTACGGCGGCTCCGGGCACGGTGATTACCTGCTGCTGTTGATCTTCTGTGGAAGATCAGGCGGCGACGGCCGGTCGTCAAGCCTTCGGAGGCGCGGCGCGGCGCTTTCGTCCACTGGCGCTCGACGGACGGCGGCGCGCGCCGCCTGTCTTGCCGGTCGGCTCGGAGGGCGCCTTGGCAGGTTCCAGCAGAGCGACCAGCTTCAGGCAGAAACGGGTACCCTCCTCGCGGTCGCGCAGATCGAGCTGCGCCGTCGCGGGTTTGATGGCTGAGTCGACGGCCAGGAGCTCCACGGCAGCATCGACCATCTCCAGCCCACGCTTGGTGAGCTGGACCCGAAATCCACCACCGTAGTCAGGGTCCGGAAGACGCTTGACCAGTCGGCGCCGCTCCAGGCGATCGACCTGCTTGGTGACGGCGCCGGACGTGACGAGCAGCGCCTCGAACAGGTCCGTGGGGCGCATGGCGTAGGGCGGTCCACCGCGGCGCAAAGCCAGCAGGACGCGCATATCCCAGGCGCTCATCCCGAAGCGTGCCTGGCACATCCGGTCGTACTCGTTTTCGATGAGGCGCCCCAATCGACGCAGATAGATGGCGAGTAGAAAATCCTTGAGGTCGAGGTCGGGCCGTTCGCGCTCCCACTGTCGCGTGATTTTCCCGATGAAACTTTCGCCCTGCCCAGCTTTCACTCGCTACTCTCCGTGCGATCTTTATAGCATCCTGAAGGGCTGGCTGCGCGTCTTCGTTTCGCAAGCGCCTGGCTGCGCGCGCGCTTGCCTTCCATGGAAGATGAGTGGTCTTATCGCGCCATGACTTGGCAGCTCCGCTATGCGTCGCATCTGGGCTATCGATCGGCGGAAGAGCCGTTGTTCCGGCACAGCGTCGACTCCCTCGATCCGGTCGCCCATATCGAGTACGCGGCGAAATTGGGCTTCGCGGGTGTGCAATACGCCCTGGCGCGGGGACGCCCTCAGGCTGAGCAAGCGGCAGTCGGCGGCGCCATGGCCCGCTGCGGCCTCGAAACGGGGTGTGTCATCTACACGACCTTCGAGAACATTCGCCGGCCGCTCTGGTCGGACACTGGCCGGGAAGCGCGCGAGACATTGGCGAACGAATTGGCGCTCGCTTTCGAGACCGCGCGCCGGGTCGGCAGCACGCACCTTGCCGTGCTGAGCGGCCTCGGCCCGCAGGCAAGCGAACGGGCGCAGCGCGCGGCTTTTGTCGAGAATTTGCGCTGGGCGGCCGAGCGTGCCGAGAAGGCCGGCGTCGTCCTCCTCCTCGAGTCGGTCGATCGCAACCGGTTGCCCGGAATGCTGCTGCATCACATTGACGATGCCCGCGAGATCCTCACTGCCGTCGGCAGCCCGGCGGTGCGACTGATTTTCGACACGGCGCACATCCAGGCGATGGACGGTGATCTGATCGCCAACCTCGAGGCCGCCTGGGACGCTGTGGCCGTCGTCCAACTCGCCGACACGCCGGGGCGTCTGGAGCCGGGAACTGGCGAGGTGGACTTTGATGCCGTCCTCGCACTGCTGAAGCGCCGCAGGTTCAGAGGCCTCGTCGAGCTGGAGTTCAACTGGTCTGCACCGGGGCGGGACGTCGAGCAAGCCGGCATCGAGCGCCTTCGCCAGATCGATGCGTCGGCATAGTGCGGGAGGATCACCGTTGAGACTGAAGGACCGCGTCGCGATCGTCACCGGAGGGGCCACCGGCATCGGTCTCGCCATCGTTCGTCGCCTGGCCGATGAAGGCGCATCCGTCGTCATCGCCGACATCAAGGGCGCGAAGGAAGCGGCTGACGGGCTGTCAGGGTCCAATCGGCCGGTCATGGCGATCGACGCTGACGTTTCTTCGGAAGACAGCGTCGCCGGGATGGCTGAGCGTACGATCGATCGCTTCGGCCGGATCGACATCCTGGTCAACAATGCGGCGGTTTCAGCCAGCCTGGCTCTCAAGCCTTTCGAGGCGTTAACGGTCGCGGAATGGCGCCGGGTGCTCGACGTAAACACCATCGGTGTCTTTCTGTGCTGCCGGGCGGTCGCATCACACATGCGTGCGCGCAAATCCGGCCGCATCGTCAACATCACGTCGGGAACGGCGTTCAAGGGCGCGCCGTTCCTTCTCCACTATGTCGCCAGCAAGGGCGCGGTGATGTCGATGACACGGTCGCTGGCGCGCGAGCTCGGGACTGACAACATCACGGTCAATGCTGTCTCACCGGGCTACACGCTAAGCGAAGGCAACCTCGCAAACGCCGACTTCCTGTCGGCCCATCGCCAAGCCGCCATCGCGGGCCGGGTATTGCAGCGGGACGCCTATCCCGAGGACCTGGTTGGCGCAGTCGCCTTTCTCGCCAGTGACGACGCGGCGTTCATGAGCGGGCAGATCCTCGCCGTCGATGGCGGTTCGGTCTTCCATTGAGGTTACGACGCCAATTTAAGAAGCTCGCGTACCGTCTGGCCTTTCGTGGTCGGAACGCCATGGTGCGGCACAAGGCTGCGCCAATTGATGTCCTGCGCAACGTTCACGTCCGGCGCGCCGACATCTGCAACATCGACGCCAACGCCCACTGGGTCACCGCCCTGCTCGACGACGCGAGTGGCTTCCAGCAGCCGCTGCCTTACGCGCACCACCGCCCTGTCGGCTGGAACGAGATGTTCCTTGCTTCGATCGAACAGCGGCCCCATCGACATGGCGATGATGGCATCCTCCTGCTCAACACCCGAAAAGCCGGTCCAGTTCTCGCGCATGCGTTGGCGGTCCTGGCCAAACCGGTCGGCCCAGGTCGCTTTGAAATCGCAATCGTCCTCGGACCAGTAGCGCCTGTCGCTGAGCCCCATCAGCGCGATCATCTTGGCGCGGTCGACGGGGGCCTTGCCGTGGATGACGAGATAAGTGCTGGTGGTCACGTCATCCGCCGGCGTCTCAAACACGGTGAAATAGAGCGACGGCGCCGGAATGATGCGCGTCGAAGGCATGATGAACGGCACCACGCGCACGTTGATTGTGTCCTCGGCGCCGGCGCCACCTTGCCGAAAAGCGGCATAGTAAAGCCCGAAGTCGGTGTTCTCCGGATCGAGCGTGGGCGCGTTGTCATCCACAGCGAGAGCGGCTGGATTGGTCTCGTCGGTGCTCTGACTCACCGCGTTTTCGATCCAGCCGGGACGCGCCACGTTGCTGTGCAGAATGCCGACATGTGAGCTGTCGAAGCCGCCCTCGAGCAGTTGGAGGTAGTTCGCTTTGGTGTTGACCCTCACGATGATGCGATGCTCGTCGGCAGCATCCATGAAGGCGTAGCGCGTGAAGGCCGGAATTTTTTCCGCCGGGCCGAGGCAAGTCCAAACCAGGCCGCCCTCCTCGCGCACAGGATAGGCCGTGGCCTTGACCCGCTTCCTGAAGCTCTCATCGTTGTTGTTGGGCGTGTCCAGGATGGTGCCGTCCACTGCAAACTTCCAGCCATGGTACAGGCAGCGGATGCCGCACTCCTCGACGCGGCCGATCGCCAGCGACGCCCCACGATGCGGGCAGAGCTCGTCAAGCACGCCGACCTTGCCGTTGGTGTCCCTGAAGACAACGAGCCGCTCGCCAAGCAGCGAGACGCGCAAGGGATCGCAATCCGGCTTCGGGATCTGGGTTGAGACGCAGACCGGAAGCCAATAGCGCCGGAAGACCTCGCCCATCGGCGTGCCGGCGCCTACACGACAGATTCTCTCGTTGTCGCTGGGTCGAAGCATGGATCGGCCTCATTGGTATGTGGACTAGGGCCAACAGGTTGGCTGGTATCTTCTTCCATGGAAGACCACATAGTAGGCCTAGTCAAGATGGATAATCCTATTGTCTGGCGCCCCACCGCCCGTCGAACCGCGACAAAATCCGGCAATGGGTCGTTAACCAAGTGCCCCGAGTCTGCGCGCGCAGCAGCCCACGGTACGCGGACATGCCAATCAAGTGTCGCCCTGTTCCAGCGCCCTGGATCGATGGAATCTTCACGGATTTCATCGGTCTGGCGGCCCTCGCCTCAGCCTGGAAACTCACATGGCCCGGTTGAGGTTGCGGCGCTATTGATGAACGATGTTCTCTTCGTTCTTCCCGAACCCGAAACTTTTCTTCCCGGCCACTGTCCTGTGGACCGCGCTCAGCATGGCCCTGTGGTACGGCTCTGCCCGCGAGCTGGGGCCCCAGCTCAGCCTCGGCGGTCTGGTCGGCTTTCCCTATCCACCGGTCAACGCCGACGGGGCGGCCATCGCCGTCGAGACCGCGCGCAACATCTGGCTCTACCAATACATGATCGCAGCCGGCGCCATCTTCGTCGGATTGGTCGGCTTGCTCATGCCGCATCGCTGGTTCCGTTGGTCGGTCGGCGTTTCGGCGATCATCATCTTCTTCATCTGGTTTCAGGTTCAGCTCGACGTGATGATCAACAACTGGTTCGGCACCTTCTACAACATGGTCCAGCAGGCTCTGGCAAAGCCGGGTGCCGTCACGCAGGCCGAGTTCTTCGGGCAGCTTGCGACGTTCGCTGGCATCGCGCTGGTCTACATTACGACCGCCGTGCTGGCGGCCTTCGTCACCAGCCACTACATCTTCCGCTGGCGCACGGCGATGAACGACTACTATGTCGCCAACTGGCATCGTCTGCGGCACATCGAAGGCGCCTCGCAGCGCATTCAGGAAGATACGCAGCGATTTGCAACGACCCTGGAACAACTCGGGGCGAGCCTGATCGACGCGCTGATGACCCTGATCGCGTTCCTGCCGATCCTGTGGGGCCTATCCGCATACGTGAAGGAGCTGCCTCTCATCGGCGAGGTCCCGCAGGCTCTCGTTTTCGTCGCGGTCATATGGGCAGCGATCGGCACGGCGGGCCTGGCCCTTGCCGGCATAAGGCTGCCGGGGCTCGAGTTCCGCAACCAGCGCGTCGAGGCGGCCTATCGCAAGGAACTGGTGCTGGGCGAAGACAATGCCGACCGCGCCCAGGCGCCGACCCTTCAAGGCCTGTTTCGCGACGTGCGGCAGAACTACTTCCGCCTGTATTGGAACTTCCTCTACTTCAACATCGTCCGTTACGGCTACCTCCAGGCTGGCGTCCTGGTCCCCTACATCGCGCTCGCGCCTTCGATCGTCGCCGGTGGCCTGACGCTCGGCGTCATGCAGCAGGTCATCCGCGCCTTCGGCCGGGTCGAGGGATCGTTCCAGTACCTGGTCAAATCCTGGACGACGATCGTGTCGTTGATCTCGATCTACAAGCGGTTGCGTGCCTTCGAGGCGACGATGCGCGACCAGCCGCTGGGTGCCATCGAGGCCGAAGTCATGCTCCGGCAGCAGTAGAACGGTCGCATCGCAGGGTTCCCGCGACCACAGATGCGTCTAGGCGCCACGCAGCCGCGCCGGGTCGAGCCTCGCCAAGCGCCCGGGCGCGAAAGGCGCCAGGTCGACATGGTGCGCCGTGCCGTCGAGGATCAGCTCGGTCATCGCCTCTCCGGTCGCCGGCGCGTTGAGCATGCCCCAGACGCTGTGGCCGGTCGCCACGTAGGCCCCCTCCACCGCCGGCACCCGACCGATCAGCGGCAGGCCATCCTCGGTCACGGGGCGAAAACACGCCTGGCGCGTCCTGATCGGCGCCGCGGCCAGCGCCGGCGAGATGTTCCGGCACATCGCCTCGGACGTCGGCGGGATCGATCGGCAGCGGCCCGGTGCTCGAGATCGCGCACACCCACGTCGTACCATCGGCGCGCGGGAACAGCTCAGGAGCGAGGATTTCGCCACTCGCCTCCTGGTACTCGAGGAAAAGAGCCTCTGCGGGAACGGCCTCGCCGGTTTCGAACACCAGGCTATGGCCCTTGTAGCCGAACACCGCGGGCAGCGGCAGCCAACGCACTGCCAGCATCGACCACGGTCCCATGGCGATGACCACGGCGTCGCCTTCGACGACCTCGCCGCTTTGCAGCACGACGCCGCTTACGGCTCCACTTGCTGCGCCGCTCCCGCGACGCGCCAGCTCGACGACCGTGCCGAGCCGCAGCTCCGCGCCATGCGTCTGAGCGGCGCGCATCAAACCCGTGGTGAAGGCGCGCGGCTCGACCAACGCCGTCGTCTGCGGCGAGCCGAGTCGACCTGTGATCGCCACGGCTGCGGACAGCCACGGTCGCTGACTCGTGGCGTGCGCGGTGTCGTTCTCGACGGCGTAACCGCCATAGGTAGCCAGACGACGATAGAGCCAGGGATTGCCGAACTCGGCGGCGAGTTCGGCGTGGAGCTCGAAGCTCCGCCGCGCCAGTCGATCGAGCGCGCTGCCGGCGCACCAGTCGAGCGCCAGGAAACCGCCCGACTTGCCGGAGGCCGCACCGGCGACGGCGTGACGCTCGATCACGACAGGCCGTGCGCCCCGTCGGCTCAAGAAGTAGGCGATCGCGACACCGATCGCGCCGCCGCCGCAGATCACGACGCGTTTGGCCCGGCTCATGCCGTTACTGTGTCAGGCGCGGCTTGCCGGTTCCAGGGCGACAGCCCCTGAGGAGCGAGAGGTGACTGCCAGCGCCGACGGCAATGTCGAGTTCGGGTACATCGCCCTAATTTGATCCGGCCATTGTGGTAGAACGCAAGGGGGGAGCCTCATGGAAGGGATAGCGGGATTCGTGGGCGCCATAGGCGTAGGGTTTATTGCTGGCGGCGTCGCTGCCATTGTCGGTCGAACAAAGAGGCGCAAGCGCGCTACTGCTGGCGATGACGACGCCAAGAGCAAGCTAGAGAAATGGCAAACACTGGAAACAGTAGTTGCGCCGATCCTCGTTGTGGTCGGCCTTTGCATGTTGGCCGTTAAGTTCTACGCTGATTATCAAGCGGCACTCACCCCTCTTTCGCCCGATAAAGCCCTGGAGAGGGCAGTCAAATCGCTTCCCAAGTCAAATTAGGACACAACCCGGCCGTGCGGTAGTCGACGCAGGCGTCGAAGCCCGGTTCTACCCGCTGTCAGCTTCCTTGAGCGCCCAGCAGCCGTCGCGCCGCCTGGCCGTCCGCCGCGATCTGGGCTTTCAGCTGGTCGAGGCCGGCGAACTTCATCTCGGGACGGATGAAGTCGATCAGCGCCACGCGCAGCGTCTTGCCGTAGAGGTCGCCCGAGAAGTCGAACAAATGGACCTCGAAATTCTCCTGCAGCTTGCCGAAGGTCGGACGCCGGCCAAGGTTCGCCACCGCCTCGCGCCATTGGCCGTCGACCAGGACGCGCACAGCATAGACGCCGAAGCGTGGCCGCAGATGCTCGCCCAGCGCCACGTTGGCGGTCGGAAAGCCGATAGTGCGGCCGCGCTGGTCGCCCAATTCGACCGCGCCTTCGATCTCCCAGGGATGGCCCAACAGCTCGGCCGCCTCGCTCGCCCAGCCGGCGCGCAATGCCTCGCGGATGCTGGTCGAGGAATAGATCTCGCCCTCGCGCATCACCGGATCGAGCACGGTGACGCCAAAACCCTTTTGCCTGCCCTGCTCGCGCAGCTGCTCGACATTGCCGCTACGGCGGGCGCCGAAGGTGAAGTCGTAGCCGCAGACGACGTGGCGCGCACCGAGGCCCTTCAACAGCACATCGTCGATGAAGGCGTCGGCCGACAGGGCGGCGAACGGCGTATCGAAGCGCTGCGCCAGCACCGCCTGCACGCCGTACTGCGCCAGCAGGCGAACCTTGGCAGCCAGCAGGGTGAGGCGGAACGGACCGGTGTCGGGCACGAAGAAGCGGCGTGGATGGGGCTCGAAGGTGAGCACGGCCAGCGGCGCGCCGAGTGCGGTGGCGTGTTCGGCGGCGTGCCCGAGCAGCGCCTGGTGGCCGCGATGCACGCCATCGAAATTGCCGAGCGCCACGACGCCGCCCTTCCACGCCGCGGGCGTGCTCTGCCAATCGTCGAAGACAACCGTCATGCCGCGTCGCGCCGCGGCACCAGCACGGTCGCCTCGCCGTCGATCACCACCTTGTCGCCGTTCAGGCACTGGGTCTTGAGCGTCACGCGGCGGCGTTTGTCGTCGATGGCGGTGATGGTGGCGACGGCGGTGATGGTCTCGCCGATCAGCACCGGCGCCAGGAAGTTGAGCGACTGGGAGATGTAGACCGCGCCGGGCCCGGGCAGCTTGGTGCCGATCACCGTCGAGATGAAGCTCGACCCCAGCATGCCGTGGGCGATGCGCTGGCCGAACCGCGTGGTGCGGGCGAAGCCGTCATGCAGATGGATCGGGTTGGTGTCGCCCGAGACGCCGGCGAAAGCGGCGATGTCGGCCTCGGTCACGGTCTTGCCGAACATCGCCGACATGCCGGGCTTGAGGTCTTCCAGAAAGAGGCCGTTCATGGCCGCGAAGGCGTTCACTGCTGCTCGATCTCCTGCTTTGGCGGCGCCCTCTTACCACGCTGCGAGGCCTGTGCCACAGTCCGGTGAATGACCGTTCACATGCCGACCGAAGCCGAACAAGTCGCGGCCGTGCTGGCCCGCGCCGCCGGCCGCCATTTCGGCAGGCCGGCCGTCATCGAAAATCTGTCGCGCGAATCGGGCGGTGCCTCGCGCCAGACCTGGAGCTTCGACGCCGTCGTCAGCGGCCAGCGCCACGGCCTGATCCTGCGCCGCGATCCGCCCGTGACGGCCAAGATCGAGGGCGAGCGCTCGACCTCGCTCGACCGCGCCACCGAGTTCCGTGTCCTGGCGGCCGCCCATCGAGCCGGCGTGCGCGCGCCCGAGCCGTTGTTCGAGCTTTTAGCCGCCGACGGCCTGGGCGAGGCCTATGTCATGCGCCGGATCGGCGGCACCGCCATCGCCCGCAAGCTCCTGCGCGATCCGCCTTATGCCGAGGCGCGCCGGCGGATCGCCGGCCAGCTGGGCGAAATCCTGGCGCGCATCCATGCCACCGACCGGGCGAGCCTGCCGCCGCTTGGCTGCCGGCAAGCCGCCGACCACATCGCCGGCCTGCGCCGCTCGCTCGACCTGCTCGGCCGGCCGCAGCCGGTGTTCGAATTGGCGCTCGCCTGGCTC
>WNFD01005343.1_pt1 | contig 14583 bp, 12 predicted proteins | sample 5400491 | NCBI WGS metagenome assembly WNFD01 (sample SAMN13153343, study PRJNA577476) | soil metagenome | isolation source: 120 cm saprolite under Douglas fir tree site 2 hole 2 replicate 2 | place: USA:California | collected 2015-04-18
CCGAGTAGTCGCGAAGTTCCTTAGCCGCGAGGCTCAGCGACTTCCAGGCGCGAATCTCTTCGGCACACAGCGGGCAGGAAGAGGCGTGTGCTTCCAGCGCCGCCCATTCGGTGGGCGTGCCGTCTTCAAAAATCCGCTCTCGATCGCTACATGTGACATTCATCGTCGTTCACCGTGTCTCCGCGGCGCTGCTCCGCGGAGGTTCCAGCACCAAGCGAAGATTTTTCTTCGCCTGAAACAGCGTATTTTTCGAGGCAGTCTCGGTCATTTCCAGCATCCCGGCGATCTCCGCGTGGCGGAAACCTTCGACCTCGTACAGAAGAAAAACATCGCGCTGGTGTTGCGTGAGCTTGGCCACCGCGCGCTCCAGCGCTATGCGGAGAGAAGGATGCGCTCCAGGTGCGCGGGGCTCAAGACGCGGCGTCTCCTCGGAATCGTCGTTCGCGACTTCTTTCTTACGCATCCGGCTGCGCCGCGCGTCGTAGCAGGTGTTAATCAGGATCCGGTAGCTCCAGGTGACGAAACTCGATTGCCCGCGAAAGCTGGCGATGCTGCGCTGTACCTTCAGAAAGGTCTCCTGCACCGCGTCTTCGGCGTCGGTGGGACTGCCAAGAACGTTTCGCGCCAGGTTCTTCATGCGCGCGCCATGCATTACGTAGAGACGTTCGTAGGCGCGCAAGTCGCCGGACCGGCAGGCAGCGGCCAATGCGGCATCCTCGCTTGTGGCATCCACGACGGCCGGGCTGGGGCCGCCGGCAATGTGCTCGGAAGGTTCCACTCGCGTCCCCCGTTCGCGCAGCGTGGAAGAGATTCTAGCCTTCCAAGGCAGCGCAAGTCCCATAGTTCCCATTCCTGGCTCCTGGGATATAGACGACGAAGCACGGTGAAATGTCAGGGGTAGGCAGGGATCCGTGGTACAGCTGCAACCTGTTTATTGTGAGTAGTTTATCGAGCAGGCATGGTCAGCAAGGCGCGGAATCAACGCCAAAGCAAATCTTCTTGTGCAAGAGGCTGTTCTCGTGGCCGATGTCTTCTCCCTAGCTTGATTCAAATTAACCGGCGATAGCATCCGGCAATGCGCCGCGAGTGCGTTCGCGTCTGTTGAATTCCTTCACTGCAGACTCCAGATCGGCGGCGGTAAATTCCGGCCAGCGCTTCTGCAGGAATATGAATTCCGCGAAGGCGCATTCCCACAAGAGAAAATCAGAAATCCGCTGTTCGCCGCCGGTGCGAATCAGCAAATCTACTTCCGTCGAGCCGCCCCGGTGAACTTCCGCAAGAACCGTGCTGAAGGACTCGGGCGAAAGCTCGGTAACTTTGTAGAAGCGGCAGGCGGCGTGATAGATGGCTTCGCGGGCGGAATAATCCACCGCGAGCCGAAGGTGCAGACGCGTGCCCTGTGCCGTTGCGGTTTCCGAATCCGTGATGGCCTGGCGGAGCGTGACGGGCAAGCGATCCCGGCGCCCGATGATGCTGAGCCGTACACCTTCGTCGATGCAGTGCGTCGTTTCTGTAAGCAGGTATTCGTGAAGCAGCCGCAAGATCGCATGAACCTCGGCAGCGGGACGCTTCCAATTCGCGGAGGAAAGCGCGAAAAGCGTCAGCGTGTGAATGCCGAAGCGGGGGGCAGCCTCGATGACGCGGCGTGCAGCCTCCGCCCCCGCGCGATGACCGGCGGAGCGCGGCAAACCCCGCGAAGTGGCCCAGCGGCCATTGCCGTCCGAGATGATGGCTACGTGGAGACGCGGAGCCTGTGCGATAGCCGGCTGCGCCGTGGGAATTTGCCGTACTGTCAGATGATGCATGAGCATGTTCTTTCTCCGCCGCGGAGGAATTGTCATAAACTACTCTGCAATGCAAAGCCACGAAGCAAAAATTTTTGCCGTTCAGCCTTCGCGCGTCGCGCGGATGCACACGATGTAATCGGCCTCTTCCAGCTTGCGGGCGTGAACGCTCAGGTTGCCGTCGGTGGTTTTCAGCAGCGCTTTCAGTTCGTTGAAAGTCAGCGAGCGGTTAACCGCCAGTGCGCTGACGATTCCCAATCGTATGCGCTCGTGAATCAGCCGGTCCAGATCCACGGGCACGGTTTCTCGCGCCGGATTGCGGATGGCTTCCAGGGAGGCGCCGCGCTCGCGAGACCGCTGCAGACGTTCTTGGTGCACTGTAGACGACTTAGCCATGCGATTTCCTGCTAGCCTCCATAATGCCGGGCGATCCACCAGCCGAAGCCGATCTGCACGACCCCAAAGCCCGCGGCCATGAATGCATCTCCCCAGATGGCCGGAGCGAAAAGCGCAGCACCGCCGAGCAACATCAAGCACAAACCCATTACCGGCACAACGCGCACGGAAAACGCGCCACCCGTAACGATGGCGGTCCCATACAACAAAAGCCAAACACCCGGCAGGGCCGCAAGGATGCTGGCGTGATAGAGGGCGAAGGTCAAGAGGCCGCCAACGACAATCGGCGGCGCAAAACTAAGAACGAATTTGCGGCCAGGCCCCGAGAAAAGTGCGGAGTTGGCACGGTGAGCTTTGGTGGCCGCAGCGGGCGCTGCGATGGCCACGGCGACGAAAGCTTCGATCAGCCAGACGGCCAGCCAGGCGCGGGGCGTGGTCTGACGCGAGGCCGCAAACGCGGCCACCAGTGCGGTAACCCCCATCGCCATGCCTCCCCAACCGGGCACGGCGGTAAATTCGGCGGCACTCTCCATCGTTTCGCGGATGTAGCGGAGATGATCGGCGGCGCGAGCGTCGATGGGGATGGGCTCGCGTTGCGGAGAGCGAAGCGGACCAGTGGTCGCCATACCAGGAAGGCTGCCACAGGGACTCAGGGGTGTCAAGTACTTTATGATGTAAAGTATGAGACGGGCGAATCACGCTTTGCGCGGGTAACGGCCCCTCAACGAATTCCACCGGATCGTGAATACGTCGATGAACATCTGAATGCTGTCGTGCAGCATGCTGACTTTCGTGGCCGGTGAATGCCCCCAGCGCACGGGAATTTCAACCGCTCGCAATCCATGACGTCGCGCCAGGTACAGCAGCTCCGGGTCGAACCCGAACCGCTCAATCGTCTGCTGCTCGAAGATGACGCCGCAGCGTTCGCGCCGGAACGCTTTGAAACCGCACTGCGTATCGACAAACGGCAGCCACAAGATGCTTCGCACAATCTTGTTGAAAATGATTCCGGCGAATTCGCGGAAGGGAGACTCGTGCACGCTGATCAGGCTGCGGTCCATCGCCCGGGAGCCAATAGCCACATCATAGGTCTTCAGAGCGTCAATGAGTTTCCCGGCTTCCTCGATCGGCGCGGAGAGATCCGCGTCCGTGAAAAGTGCGATGCGGCCGCGCGCTTCCCGCATGCCGTGTCGCACGCTGTAACCTTTGCCTCGGTTGGCACCATTCGAAACCACGCGCAGCGTGGGAATCTTGCTGCGAAAGGATTCCGCCACCGTGGCCGTGCCATCCTTCGAGCCGTCGTCCACGACCAGGACTTCCGCTTCGCGCCCGCAGTTCGTAAGGTATGCCGCAATCCGCTCCAGCGTGGCCGGAAGGCGTAATTCCTCATTGTACGAGGGGATGATGATGGAAAGCTCGGGGACCGTTGAGCTCATCGTTAGGAAGGTTCCTGCCAGCCATGGTAACCGACGAGCGGCACAAATCGGCAGCCCTCCAGCATCTTTGTGGGGAAAGCATCACCGCGCTTTTCGATGAGCCGCAATTCCTGATGTTCCGCGTTCCCCACGGGGAGAATCATGCGTCCGCCGTCGGCAAGTTGCGCAAGGAGCGGCTTCGGAACCGCAGGAGCGGCAGCGGCAACGAGGATGGCGTCGAAAGGAGAGAGTTCTGGCAGGCCGAGTGTGCCGTCGCCGCAGTGAACATGCGCGTTGGGATAGCCAAGGCGAGCAAGCTTGGCCGAAGCAGCGGAAGCCAGCTCCGGCCGCCGCTCGATCGTGAAAACTTCCCTGGCCAGACGTGATAGCACGGCAGCCTGATAACCGCAGCCCGTGCCAATTTCCAGAACCCGGTCGCCTGGCTGCAAATGCAACGCGGCGGTCATCGCTGCGACTATATAGGGTTGCGAAATGGTTTGACCGCCTCCGATGGGCAAAGGGAGGTCATCATACGCATGCAAACGCAGCTCCTCGGCAACAAATTCGTGCCGCGGCACAGCCGTCATCGCCGCAAGCACGGCGGCATCACTGATGCCGCGCCGGCGCAACTGCTTTTCAATCATTTCCACACGCTGTGCAGCGTATTCTTTTTTCTCAAGCATGCGTTACCGCCGCCGCATGTTTTTCCCACGCGCCCGTCTTCAGGATCTCTTCCATTTGCGCGAGAGTAAACTCGCATTCATCCTCGCGATTGTAGAAGTGTGGGGAGACGCGCACGCCCGCCTTAGGACGGTAGTCGATGATGATGTCCCGCTCGAGGAGCTCGCGGCAAACTTCGTAGGCATGCGGGCATTCGACGGAAACCGTCCCCGCGCGCTCCGCAGGGTTTTCCGGTGTGTTCACGCGCCAGCCGTGCGCACGAGCGCCTTCGATGAGCTGGGCGGTCATGCGCATGGATTTGTCGCGGATCGCAGCGATGCCAACCTTGTTAAGAATTTCCAGTCCGGGCTGGCACGCATAGAGCGCGGGAATGTGTGGTGTGCCGTTCAGATAGCGGAAGGAGTCGCCGCGCGGATCGATGGCGCCGGTTTCAAAAGCGAATGGGCGGCGGTGCGCGATCCAGCCTGTGAGCGCGGGACGCAGCTTGGCGCGCAAATCTTCACGGACGTAAAGGTAGGCGACACCTGGTCCGCCACAGAGCCACTTGAGGACTCCGCCCACGGCAAAATCAACACCCAGGCTGCGCACGTCAATAGGGATTGACCCCGCGGCCTGAAAAACATCGAGAATCACGTGCGCGCCGACACGGTGAGCCCGTTCAATAATGGCACGCGCGTCAACAATGCAGGAACTGCGGAAAAGAACCTGCGAAATCGGCACGAGGAGCGTCGTTTCGTCGATGGCCGCGAGCAGCTTATCCAGATCAATGCGAATGTGGTCCGGAGTCGGAACGACTTCCACGCGGGCGCCGAGCCGGCGTTGCTCGTGGTAGAAGTACTGAATCGAAGGAAACTCCAGCTCCACCATCACGACCTTGTTACGAGGTCCGCGGAAATCAAAGCAAGATGAAATCACAGCGTGGGTAAGCGTCACATTCTGGTGCAACGAAATCTCGCCCGGGCCCGCTCCGATCAGCGGCGCGATCTGGTCGCCCACGCCTACGGCCATTTCCCACCAGCCCTCCTCCCATGCGCGAACTCCGCGTTCCCCCCAGGAATCGGCGTAGGAGCGCAGTTCGTTGTACACACCGCGGGGCATCGCGCCCAGCGAATTGCTGATCATGTAAGTGGTGCGGTCCAGGATCGGGAATTCCCCGCGCCACTTCAGTAGCGGATCCATATAGGCTCCCAATTGCATCACGCCAGCTGCTCCGAAACCAAGTTTAGCTTGTATAATGCGGCCAGAGGTTGGCCGTGAGCAAACGATATGTCTTGAGTGAGTATGTCGAACTGGCGATGGGTCAGGCACTCTACGATAGGCTTGGGGACATTTCCTTCTCAGGGCGTATCCCTTCCTGCCCGGGCGTACTTTCCTTTGCCCCCACGCTCAAAGAATGCGAAGAGGAGCTTCGGTCCACGCTCGAGGATTGGGTTCTTGTCGGCCTCAAACTTCGCCATCATCTACCAGTCGTCGGGAATATTGATTTGAACAAGGAACCCGCGCGTGAGCCGGTGGACTCCTTGTAAGCGTCGCTAGTTTATCCGCCGCCTCCGCGTTCTGGGTTTCGATGGGCCGTTCTCGGGAGCCTGCCATCAGTTTTTGATCCAAAACGAAAATCGCCTGACAATTCCCTCAAATGAAGAATACTCAGTGCCTCAACTCCGTATGATGCTTCGCGAAACGGCAATTATTCTGGGCCGCGAAATCCCTTTGGCGGAGTGGGAGCGATTGTAGTCACTCCTTCCGAATTGCACGCTGCCGAGTTATTCCGATTCGCGCGCGACCAAACCCAATAGCACATCGTAATAAAGGCCAGCCACGGAGGGCCGGCCCGGAGCGTGACACCAAAGCCTGGGACCCACCAGGTAGAGATGAGAACCCCGAGAAGAGCGGCAAGGCCGAACAGCGAACTCCACGGACCAGGGGGCGCGAAGCGCAATACCGGTTTTCCCGCGCGAGCATTGACGCGGCGGAACACCAGATGCGTAACTAGAATCATGATCCAGATGAAAGGTCCGCCGAAAAACGCCACTCCGATCATAAACACGAACGCTGTGGCCTCGAAGAAATGGGAGAGAAAAACCGCCGCGACCATTCCGGCGCTCGAGGTCAGCACCGCGGACACCGGCATGCCAAGTTTGCTCAAGCGCCCCAGGGCCGCCGGCGCGTAGCCGCCACGCGCCAGAGAGAATAGCAACCTGGATGTGAAATACAGATTGCACATCGCGCTCGAAAGCGCCGCTGTCAACACCACGAAATTCATCACGTTCCCGGCAGCGGGGATGCCCGCGGTCTGGAAAACGCGGACGAAGGGACTCTCGCCAAGACCGATCTGATTCCATGGCACGAGTCCAACCACCAGCGTCAATCCGCCGAGATAGAACAGCACAAGAAAGAAAAGAGTGCGGCGAAGCGCCTTCGGCACGGTGGCTCGCGGTTCTGCCGCTTCCCCCGCAGTGGCCGCGACAATCTCGATCCCAAGAAAACTGAAGACTGCCATTGTGATTCCCAGCAGCACACCGGTTGAGCCGTTGGGAAAGAAACCGCCTTGTCCCGTGTAGTTGACGGCCCCGAAGCGAGCGAACCCGATACCAAGCAGAAGCGCCGTTCCAAGGACCAGGAAAACCGCGATGGTCACCACTTTGATCATTGCAAACCAGTATTCGATTCGCCCGAAGCTCTTCACGCTGATGGTGTTGACGTAAACGATGGCAATGGAAAAGGCCGCCACCCACATCCACGACGGAATGCCGGGAAACCACAGTTTGCAGTAGATAGCCGCAGCCACCACCTCACTGCCAACGATGACCACCAGGCACAGCCAATAGGTGTAGCGGATGGCGAAGCCCGCCCAGGGATGAAGATAAATCTCCGCGTGCAGGCCGAAGGAGCCCGCAGCTGGATGCTCGGCGGTCATTTCCGCCAACGCCCACATCACCGTGAGCGCAATCAGTGATCCTCCCAGAAAACTGAGAATCACCGCCGGGCCCGCCAGCTTCACGGAAATGGCGCTGCCGAGGAACAAACCCGTTCCGATGGTGCTGCCAAGCCCGACCATGGCGACCTGTCGCGGCGAGAGATCCTGATGGAGGCCTGCCTCGCGTTCAACAATCGCCGCGGGATCAGGCGCTCCCAGGGACGCGCCGCCCTGCGTTTCCGTTTTGCGCATGGCGAGGCATCGTAACAGAAATTCATCACCTGTTCCCGGACCTGAACGTTAGGCCAGTGAACGACGCGGCACGACTGTCCCCCGAAAGAGTCGCGCCATTGCACGGCTCTTCCTAAAATCGGAGGCGTGGCGCAAACACGGGCAAAGCCGCCACGGAGGCAGTCATGAAAGCGGTCCTTGCACTGGTCATTATCTACGTCGGCACTTTTTTCCTGGTGATTCAAGGAGCATCGCAGAACTCCGTGCAAGCGGCGCCGCAGAGCGCGGCCCCTGTACAGGACAGCGCTGCGCTTCCACCAGCAAATTCCGCCATTGATCCGGCGAAAGAAGCGGACATTCGTTCGCTGATGGAGCTGGTCGGCGCGCGAGACCTCGTGCAGGACGGCGCGAACACCGCCATCGAACAGTCCCGGGAAAAACTGCTCGCCACCGTGCCCAACAATGACAAAGGCCAGGCCTTTGTGAACGCCTTTGCCGCCAGCTACCAGAAGAAATTCGACGTCGAACAGGTTACGGGTCAACTCGTGGGAATTTACGACAAGCACTTCACAGAAGACGAAATCAAGGGGCTGCTGCAGTTTTACGGTTCGCCACTGGGACAGAAGGTTGCCGCCGAGCTGCCCAAGATCAGCCATGAGATTCAGGCAGCAACCCGCGCAGCGAGCGCCAAAGCCGCTAAGGATGCGCTGGCGGAATTGAAGCAGCAGAATCCAGAGATTGGGCAGTCAGCACGGCTCGGGAATGGTCAGGGCCAGGGCCGCTGGCAGCAGCGCCGGAGTCAACTGCGCGGACAGGGACAACCGTCCCAGCAAGTGGCGGCCCAGAAGCAAGATCCACAATAATGCGAATTGCGACACGAGAAGCGCTTTCCAGCTACGGAAAGCGCTTTTTGATTTTTATGTCGATGCCAAACGTTCCGTTCTGATCGCGCAGCCCGACAATGGATACGTTTCGGTCCACGTTGTATTCCACTTGAATGACTTGCTGCTGCGTCGAACTCACATTCGAAACATAAGTAATGGTGAGGTTGCGAGTAATTTGTTGCTCGACGGTAACGCGCGACGCCGCGTTTTGTTGGGAGCCCGTTGAACCTACCCCTGCAAGACCGGGATCCACGCGGAAGCGCGTTATCCCAAACAAGCGCTCTAGGCGCCCGCCTAATTGGCTGGAAATCGCTTCCGAGAGAATCGCCGAGGCCCCCGCCGTTCCGCTCTGCGACGTACCGCCACTGCGCGTTGTCGCCTCAGTGCTGGTTTGCCCCAGAGCCAGCAACGTCACGATGTCGTTCGCTGGAAGGGGCGGATCGGAGCGATACGCCAGCGTGAGCTTGCTGGCTGGGCCATTGAAATTCAGCGTGATCTCATATTGTTGAATCGTCGTGGTTGCTTCCACATTCAAGACCGGATCAAGACGGAACGGATTCGAAAAGTTCAGATCTCCCCGCGTAACACGGTAACGGTTGCCCGCAAAATATAAATCGCCCGACAGGATGTGGATGTGTCCGAGGAGAATCGGATGCTCCCAGGTTCCCCGCACGCGAAGATTCGCATCGGCCTGCAGTTGCGCGCCCGGCCATTCCATTCGCGCATCGGGTGCCGACAGGGCTTCGACGTCGAATTGCAGATTGCGCAGGTACGGCGAACTGGTAGTGGGGCTGCTGATGCCTTCCTTTGCCGACACTAGCATGCCCGCGACTTCGAGGCCTTGTGTGAGGGTGACGCGCTCGATAGTCACTCGCCCGGAGAGCAGTCCCGCTGCCGGCGTGCCGGTCAGCCTCAGAGATCCTCCCACTAGCCAGCTCATGCCCTCCGGATAGCGGATGCGCACTCGTTCGGTGCGAACGCTGATGTCGTAGCGAAGCGGACTCTCCGCGTAATTCACACTGCCGGTAAGATGCAGCGTGCCTCCGCCCGATTCCGCGCTCATATTCTCGAAGTACAGGCGTGTCGCGTCGAATACCACGTCGCCCGTGATCGCGCTGAGCCCGGTGGGGAAATCCGTGGCGCGGGCGTAAGCTTTTTCGATGTGCACGCGGCCGGTGATGCGCGGCCGGTCCAGCGTCCCTTCGAAGGAAGCGTTGATTTGCGCCGGACCCCGTGCGTCGAGATTCGGCACGAACCCTCTGATGAGCCGCAGGTCCAGAGCCCCATTGAGGCGCAATCCGACAGTGCGGCGCCCGGCAAACTGCACCGAACCCGCAATCTGCAAATTTGTGTCTGCTCCACGCAGCGTGACCGGATCGATCTCCAGGCTGTCCTTCGTCGATCGGAAATGAACCGGGCCGGTGTTTTCCAGCCGCACGTTGGCGTAATTCATTGCCAGGCGCGAGAGATTCGCATCGACGATGATGTTTTGCGGCTGCTTCAGCGAACCATTCACCGAAATTTCGCCATCCGCGTTAGCATGGCCGCTGAATTCTTTCAGGTGCAAAGCGGCGAGCAGAAAGGGGTCCAGGTCAATGTTCTTAATCGAAACCTTCCCGCTCAGCGGGTATGGATCGGCAAGCCCGAGTGTGTAGCCGCCGGAAACCTCTCCCGTGGTCATGGCGGAGCCCAGATCTAGATGCGCCGTGCGGCCGTCTGACGTCAGTTTGCCGTCGAAACTGCCCACAATCACCTGGCCAATGCGGAGGTCCACGACTCGAAATGCCCCCTCGCCGAGCGGTGTTCTCAACGGGCCATTGGCCTTCAGCCGGAAAGTCACCTGCCCTCCCACAGGCAGGCGCTCCGATTGCAATTTTTCAAAATTTTCCAGCGGAAGCGCCGCGCCCACGAGATCAACGGAAATCGTCTGATCCCCGGAGCGGTAACCCGCCGATCCGGTGATAATTCCCGCGCCGCGCCCACTTTCTTTTCCTGGCGGGAAGAATCGCAGCTCTGCGTCCGCGATGCGCACCTCATCCGGCGACACATTTAGTTGCCCACGGAGACGATTGAAGGAAAGTCCATACAATTTGCCATCGGCCAGATCGAAAAGGCCGCTAACGTTGGGCCGCTCCCGGGTGCCCCGCCCATGAAATTGTCCTGTCAATAAGCCCTTCACGGGAAAAGGCATCCCAAGCAATTGTTCGAGACTTTCGGCCTGGACTTTTTCGAAATTCGCCTCAGCTGTCCAGCCGTTCTCCGGCAGGAAATTCCATTTCCTCAGGGAAAGTGTCCCTTCGATATCCGCTTCCATGTCACCGCTGCGGATATGTCCGCGCTCCAGCGCCAGCTCCGAGGGCGAGTACGTCACATCACCTTCGAGCGAATCCACGAAGACGCCGTCGTAACGCGCGCGCTCCCCGCGCAGGTGTCCTTGAAACGTAGGGCCGCCGGAGGGGCCTGCGATCTTGCCATCCCACCGCACGCTCCCCGAAATCTGTTTCACAGCCTCCGCGGAACCAGGCGCAGCTCCACGCAAGCCGTTAATGAAATCTTTGTATGTCTCCAGGGCTCCGGTCTCAAACCGCACATTCATCGTCGAGTTGTGCGGAGCAAGAATGCCGTCGACATTGCCACGCGACGACGGCGTTTCGAATTCACCGGAGTCAATCGTCAGAATGTTGGGATCGTAACGATAGCGGAACTTCCAGGCGGCACTCACGGGTTGATGGTATTCCGCCGGCCGTTCTGGATTCTCCCACACGGTATTCGCGGAGATTTCGAAGTGCTGGAAGGGGCCGCTCCAGGTTTCCACTGTGTCTGCAGTGACCTGCGCGTCCCAGTGCAGCTCGTCGATGGGGAAGTCGCGATGCTCGATCGACGGCAGTACCGCCGCCAGCCTCACATCTTGCACATGGGTGTCCGCCCTGAATTGCAGCCCGTCGAAACGCATCGTCACGCGCCCGGTTACCCTGCCGCCGAAAGCTCCGGCAAAAAAATCCGGAATCTCGAGGCCACGGTTGTCAATTCGATAGCTGCCGCGGCTGGTGAGTCCGGTCGCATGAAAGTCTATATACGGAAGCGCGATGTTTTGCCCGGAATAGCTCCCGCTGCCCTTGAACTGGCCGCCGGCGAGCTGGCCCTCTCCGCGTACGTCGACCCGCCCCGTCGGCACCATGGGTTCGCGCAGCGTTTCCCGGAAATCCAGCAGCTCGACCCAGCCGCGGTACCGGAAATTCCACTGTGGATTCGAGAAACTATTCATTTCTGCTTGTGCGTCGAGATGCGAGTGCCCCGCGCTGAGCACCCCTTGCTCGAGCGTGAAGCCATCGTGCCAAAGCGTGAACTTCGCGGATAGACCAACCGGCAGGGGCACGTAGCGCTTCGATGTGAATTGCATCGTCTGCCAGTCAAGATTGCCGAGATACAAAGGATGGTCCAGCGTGCCCCCGGCATCGAGCCCAAACCGCAGGTCCCCCCCATGCACCGTGATCGGTGTCTTTACGTCGTTATAGAGAACCCACCCGTCAGCGAGCACAAGGCGCCGGATGTGCAATTCGAACAGCGTGTCGCGCAGCGGTTTGTTTATGGAAGCAGGCCGGGGAGGCGTGGGCACGTTTGTGGTGCCGTTCTTTTCGACACGGATGTGCACGTGTGGTTGCTGGACCACGAGTTCATTCAGCGAAATTCGACGGCCCCAGATGGAATCGATGCGCAGACCCGCCTGCACTTCCTCCGCGGTAAAAAGAGGTTCCGTGCCCGCGGGCTCCCTTCCATGGATCACCAGTCCCTTTATGGTTGCCCGCATGGCGAACCAATGAATGGACAGAGCGCGAAACTCAACCTTGCCGCCGGTCATCCGTTCCAACCGGCTTACGAGCAGCCGGGTTAGCAATGGGTTGCCTGCGCCGCTGCCGAAGAAAATCATCAGGCCCGTGACGATCAGGAAGATCTTTGCGCCGAGAATCCAGGCGACATGACGCAGCCAGCGCCACTTTCGGCGGCGGGTTTCTTGCGTCATTTCGACCCCCCATCCAGGAGGTTCTCGATGTGCAGGCGCGCCCTGCTCTCCTTCAGCCACTTCTCAGCTTGTTCGTTGATTCCGCGCTGCGCGAGCGCTTCTTGTATGAGGTCGTGCGCGCCATCCAGCGTTGGCGGATCTTGCCCGCGCGCTTTGGCCTGCGGCACGACTGCATTTTCATAAAAATCTTCAATCGCCTTGGAATCCACTTGCACGGCGGGGCGAAAGCGCGAGTCGAGGTAGTTGCTCAAGTACAGTTGCGACGCCACGATTCCCCGCACTTCCGCAGCGCTCAACCCGCTCTGCTTCCTCCTCGCTTCGTATTGCTCCGCCGGCGTAAACGAATTCCGCAGCCGCTCCAGGCCGCGGTCAATCTCTGCGTCGGATGGATGGGGGAACCGCGATACATCGGCTTCGGTTCGTACCATCCACTGATCGATCAGCCGGTCGAGAATCTGAGCATCAGTTTCCGATTTTCCGTCAAGGAATTGCTGGTAGCGGCTGAGCGCTCGGACGTCGCTCAATAGAATGATGTCGTTCTCAACTCGCGCCGCAATGCGGTCCACGATCTCCTGCGGCGCCAGAAATCCCGGCGCAGTCGCCATGACCAGCGAGACCAGCAGAGCGCGAATCGCCAGCCCTCGCACTAGAAGCTCGACCCCAAGTTGAAAAAGATCTGAAAACCGGGGAGTCGTGTGCTTTGCTGGCCCAGCGAGCCAACCTGGCAATTTGTGGCATTGCTCGGACACGGAATCGGAATAACAAACGACGGGCGATTGAGCTGATAGCCGAAATCGATTCGAATGGGACCAACCGGGGTCTTATATCTCACGCCCAAACCGATGGTGTGCGCAAAGTAGTTGAGTTCGTTCGTGCAGTTTGTGGCGCACACGGGCACGTTCGTTGGTCCTGCAGGCAAGGCGGGATTTTGCAGCGCAAATGTGGGCGCCGGCAGCATGGCCCGGAACGAGATCCGGCTCAGCCGGCTGTACACGTTGCCGCCGTCATAGAAAATGGCGCCGCCAAGTGACGTCCCGACAAACGGCAAGCGCATCGGGAAACGGAATTCCTGGTTGAGCACCAGCATCGCCTGGCCACCGACGGGGAAGCCTGTGCACACATCGCGCGGTCCCGCTTGATTCAAGGCGAAGCCGCGCAGAGACGTTCCGCCGCCTGCAAAAAAACGCTCGGGCAGCGGAATAATCGTTGGAGTCGATGCTGGTGGCGCTGTACCGGGGATGCACTGGCCGGGCGTAGGTGGCGGGAAAGTTAAAGAAACTGTGTCGTGATACGGCACCAGGATGCCCAATCGCGTGGAACGCGCAAAGCTGAACCGGCGCTTAATCGGGTAATAGGTGGAATTCTGGAAGAAAAACCGCAAGAAGCTCGCGCTGGAACCGAAATTCGTATCGGCATCGCTGAAATCGGCACTGTTAAAACTGCCTTTCGAGGCGTCGGCGGGATTGTCGCGTGAATCGCGGAACCAGGTCACGCCAAATTGCGATACGAGTGTCGGCTGGTTGAAGAGGGGGACTTCTTCGCTCAAAATCTTGAGGTTGGAAACACGCACTTGCCGGAAGGCGTAGCGATAGAGCAGCGTCGTCAGCCGCGTGACCTGATCGGTCAACTGCACGGAACCCTCGTAGCGTTCTTCCGTGAACGTATTGATGTCGCGCGTTTTTTCCGCAAACGCTGTCGCTTGAAAGCTGAAGTGTGGATTAGCGAAGGCATTCGGCGCCGAATACCCCAGCAGCGCGCGCCCTTGCAACGTGCTGCCGCGCAGTTTGAAGGAAAGCGAGTCCCCGCGCCCCGTGAGATTCAGCTTGCTGACCTCAAGAATTCCGCGAGGAGCGGCCTCAATCTGCGACTCCGTCGGGCTCGTCGTACTGGCGAGCCTCTGCACTTCGAATCCGCCGCCGTAGGCCACCGTGTAGCGCTTGGCTTCCTCAACCAGAACGGCGATGTCCTTCTCAGGATTTGTTCCGTTGGGATTCTGCGGTTCAATCGTGACGCGATTGAAGACCCCGAGGTTGTACAGGCGCCTTTGCGATTCAACAACCTCTCCTTCGCGGAGCGGTTCTTTTACTTTGATGTGCACCTCTCGATGGATCACTCCCGGTCGTGTGTGCTCGTAGCCTCCGATTAGAATGCGCCGCACGCGCGTTTGCGGACCTTCCCGGATGTGATACACGAGCCGGACCGCCTCGGCCTGCTCAATCGCCGGCTTGGACTCTTTTTCCTTCTGCTCTTTTTT
>WNFD01015302.1_pt1 | contig 14582 bp, 14 predicted proteins | sample 5400491 | NCBI WGS metagenome assembly WNFD01 (sample SAMN13153343, study PRJNA577476) | soil metagenome | isolation source: 120 cm saprolite under Douglas fir tree site 2 hole 2 replicate 2 | place: USA:California | collected 2015-04-18
GATCGAACACGTGCGCCTCGAGCCCCGCGTCGCGCAGTTGCGTCCAGAGCGGCGACCGCACCGCCACTTTGCGGCGGCGGATCTCTCGCTCGGTCCAGCCGCGCGGCAGGGCCCGCTCGAGCTGGTCGCGCTCGCACGCCTCGAGCAGCGCGTGGAGCACCGCCTGCGGCCGCTTCGGATGCGCGCACATTCCGTTGGTGCTCCAACGAACCAGCGCGGGTCCCAGCGAGACGCTGCCGGGCGGCGGACAGTGCACGGCCTGGGCCGGGACGAGCACCTCCCGCCCGGTGAACAATTCCTCGGCGCGCCGCCAGGCGATGCGCGTCGACATCGACCAGAGCCGAGGCGCGACCAGGTCTTCCGGCGGCCACGCCTCGCGTAGCTCACCCGCCGAGCCGAACACGAGCTCGGAGGGCTCGACCTTCTCGGCCGCCCACAGCTCCGCCGCCTCGGAAAGCGCCGAGGCGCGCGCGTCCTCCCAGCGCAAACCCTTTCCGTTGGCGACTTGCAGAACGTGGCCGCCCGGCCGCACCGCGCACGCCACCTCGACGCCGGAGCGATCGAGGCCGGTCACGCGCGCCACCCGGGTGACACCGATGAGCGACTCCACGGGCGCGGCAAGGTAGCATGGATGCGCCATGACCCTCGGCGAGACGCGCGCGGCCGCCCGGGCGGAGATCGGCCCCCTCTACAGTGGCCTCTTGCACTTCGCCTTCACCAACCTGGTGGGCCTGGGCGTCATCGCGTACGCGGCAGCGCAAGTGCGCGAGCCACGCTGGTCGCTGCTCACCGTGCCCGTCACCTTTCTCTACGCCAACGCCGTCGAATATTTTCTGCACAAAGGACCCATGCACCACCGCGCCCCGCTTTTGCGCATGCTGCACGCCCGCCACACCGTCCTGCATCACTCCGTCTTCACCCACGACGCGATGAAGGTCGAATCGGCGCGCGACTTCAAGCTGGTGCTCTTTCCCGCCTGGCTGGTGGTCTTCTTCTTCGGGCTCTTCGCGGTCCCCGCGGGCCTCGTGCTGCGGCTCATCTTGGGCGCCAACGTCGCCGCGCTCTTCGTCATCACCGCGATGGCGTATTTCCTCCTCTACGAGTGGTTCCACCTCGCGGCCCACCTGGGGTTCGGCCGCCACCACGCCGCCCACCACGACCCGCGCGCGATGACCGCGCACAACTTCAACATCACCTTCCCCATCTGCGACAAGCTGTTCGGAACATGCGCCCCGCCTCCCACGTAGAGCCCGCCCCGCGCATCAACCTGCGCTGGATCGTGCGCCTGCGCTGGGGCGCGGTGGCGGGGCAAGTGACCACCATCCTGGTGGCGCGTCGCTTCTTGCAGAACCCGCTGCCGCTGGGCGCCCTGCTCGGCGTATGCGGCGCGCTGGCGCTGGGCAACGCGGCGGTGCACCTCTGGATGGTCAAGGGCGGCAGGCCCACCGACCGCACGGTCGGTCTCAACCTCCTCGCCGACATCCTTGCGCTCACCGCGCTCCTGGCGCTCTCGGGCGGGCCGGACAACCCCTTCTCCGTGCTGTACCTCGTCCACATCACCATCGCCGCGGTCATCGTGCCGGGGCGCTGGAGCCTCGCGCTCGCCGCCGCCAGCGTCCTGGCGTTCAGCGCACTGCAGCTCATGCCGGCGCACGAGCTGGTGCTGGCGGGCGACGCGCCGCTCCTCACCTTGCGCGGGCGCTGGATCGCCTTCCTCGTCGCGGCGGCGTTCATCGCCACTTTTTCGCTGCGCATGAGCGAGTCGCTGCGCCTGCGCGAGCAGGAGCTGGATCGCGTGCGCGCCGACGCCGAAGCCTCCGAGCGCCTCGCCGCCCTGGGCGCGCTGGCGGCTGGCACTGCGCACGAGCTCAACACGCCGCTCGGGACCATCGCCATCCTCGCCGGCGAGCTGGCCGCGCAGCTCGACGGGGAGCGCCGCGCCGAGGCCGAGGAGGTGCGCCATCAAGTGCGCCGCTGCAAGGCGATCATCTCCAGCATGCTGGCGCCGCGCGGCGGCGAGGACTTCGAGGAGCCCAAGGAGTTCGAGGTCGCGCCGGTGCTCGAGGCGGCGGTGCGCCGCTGGCAAGAAGGGCGGCCCGGGCCTCAGCCGCAGCTATTGGTGGATCCGGGCGTGGCGCGGGCGCGGGCGCGGCTGCCGCTGCGCGCATTCGAGCGGGCCATCGCCAACCTCCTCGACAACGCCGCCGAAGCGACGGAGGGCCGCGAGGCGCGGGAGGTGCGCGTCGCGCTGGCGCGGGACGGCGACGAGCTGCGCCTCACCGTGGCGGACAACGGCGTTGGCGTGCCGGAGCCGCTGCTCCGCCGCATCGGCGAGCCGTTCTTCACCACCAAGGAGCCGGGGCGCGGCACCGGCCTCGGCCTCTATCTCGCGCGGCACGTGGTGGAGCGCGAGGGCGGCGAGATGCGCGTCGAGTCGGCCGAGGGGCGCGGCACGCGCGTCACTTTGAGCATGCCCGAGGCGTGATAAAGACGGCCCGTGCGCATCCTCATCGTCGACGACGACGAGCCCTTCCGCCTCGCGCTGCGCAACGCGTTCTTGCGGCGCGGGTACGAAGTGGCGGTGGCGGGCTCGCCCGCCGAAGCGGAGACGGCGGTGCGCGAAGGCGTGCCGCAATACGCGGTGGTCGATCTGCGCATGCCGGGCGGCTCGGGGCTCGACGTGGTGCGCGCGCTGCGCGCGCTCTCCAGCCCACCACAAGTGGTGGTGCTGACCGGCTACGGGACCATCGGCACGGCCGTCGAGGCGGTGCGGCTGGGCGCCATCAACTATCTCAACAAACCCGCCGACGCCGACGAGATCGAGGCCGCGCTGCAGGGCAAGCGCCCGCCGCCGCCGCACGACGTGCCTTCGCTCGATCGGCAGGAATGGGAATACCTGAACCGCGTCCTCGCCGACTGCAACGGCAACATCTCCGAAGCGGCGCGGCGCCTGAAAATGCACCGGCGCACGCTGCAGCGAAAGCTGCAGAAGCATCCGCCAAAGGTCTAGCAAGGGGCGGGCCGGCGTGTTATCAGCACCGCCCTCCTATGATTCAAGTTCAGGACGTTACCAAGGCATTTGCCGGGAAGAAACTGTTCGAGAACGTCAGCACGACGTTCCCGCCCGGCCGCCGTTACGGCCTCACCGGCCCCAACGGCGCCGGCAAGACCACCTTCATGAAGATCCTCGGCGGCGATCTCGAGCCGGACACCGGCACCGTCTCGCGCCCCAAGCGCTACTCGGTGCTCGAGCAGGACCAGTACGCCTTCGAGGACAAACGCGTCCTCGACGTGGTGCTGATGGGCAACACGATCTTGTGGGCCGCCATCCAGGAGAAGGAACGCCTGCTCGCCAAGGCCCACTTGACCGACGAGGACGGCTCGCGCCTGGGCGAGCTGGAAGGGGTCATCGCCGAGGAGGACGGCTATTCCGCCGAGCCGCAGGCCGCGACGCTGCTCGAGGGGCTGGGGGTCTTCGAAGAGGACCAGCGGCGCCTGATGCGCGAGGTGACGGGCGGCAACAAGGTGCGCGTGCTTCTGGCGCAGGCGCTTTTCGGCAAGCCCACCGCGCTCCTGCTCGACGAGCCCACCAACTCGCTCGACCTCGACTCGATTCACTGGCTGGAAGACTTCCTCCTGCAATACGAGGGAACGCTGGTGGTCGTCTCGCACGATCGCCACTTCCTCAACGCCATCTGCACGCACATCGCCGACATCGATTACGAGACCATCATCACCTACACCGGCAACTACGACGACATGGTGCGGGCCAAGGCGCAGGTGCGCTCGCGCATCGAGTCGGAGAACGCCGACAAGATGAAGAAGCGCGCCCAACTGCAAGAATTCGTCGCCCGGTTCTCGGCGGGCACGCGCGCCTCCCAGGTGCAGAGCCGCATCAAGCAGTTGGAGAAGCTCTCGGTCGCCGACGTGAAGAAGTCGAACATCGCCCGGCCCTTCATCAAGTTCGAGCAGAAGCGGCCCAGCGGAAAGCAGACGCTCACCGTCGAGGGGCTCTCCAAAGGATTCGACAAACCCTTGTTCAGCAAGTTCTCGGCTTTGATCACCAGAGGCGAGAAGGTGGCGGTGGTGGGCCGCAACGGCGCGGGCAAGACCACTTTCCTGCGAACCATCCTGGGCGAGATCGAGCCCGACGCCGGCAAGGTGATCTGGGGACACGAGGCGCAGATCGGCTACATGCCGCAGGACGTCCGGCCCGTCATTCCCGCCAACACGACGTGCTTCGATTATCTGCACGACATCGATCCCAGCGCCGGCAACGAGGAGATCCGCGGCCTGCTCGGCCGCATGCTCTTTCGCGGCGACGAGGGCATGAAGCCGACCAAGGCGCTGAGCGGCGGCGAAGCGGTGCGGCTCCTCTTCTGCAAATTGATGCTGGTCAAGCCCAACGTGCTGGTGCTCGACGAGCCGACCAACCACCTCGACCTGGAAGCGATCTCGGCGCTGGGCGAAGGCCTGGCGAGCTATTCCGGCACGGTGATCTTCGTCGCGCACGACCGTGATCTGATCGATACGGCCGCCACGCGCATCCTCGCCTTCCACCACGGCGGCCTCGAGGACTTCACCGGCGACTACGAGACCTTCCTACAGAAACACGGCGGCTTTATTGATGCGCACTGAAGTGCGCATCAATCGCGGGGCGCCCTTGCGGGCGCCTTCCGTCATCGACGCGGCACTGACCGCATAGGCCGCGGCCCGCCTCGGGTGTAGAAGGGCGGCATGCCGGACCCCGAGCGCATCGCCATCGTCGGGCTCGGTCTCATCGGCGGGTCGCTGGCCCTCGCCTTGCGGCGCGCCCGGCCCACGCTTCGCATCGTCGGTGTGGACGTCGACCCGCGCGCGCGGGAGCAAGCGCTGGAAGGGCGCGCTGTCGACGCCGCCACCACGTTCGAGGAAGCGCCGTTCCAGGACTGCGCCACGGTGTTGCTCGCCGTCCCGGCACAGCCGCTGCTGGAGATGATCCCCGCGGTGGCGGCGCGCATGCGGCCGGGCATGCTGCTCACCGACGTGTGCGGCGCCAAGGAACGCATCTGCGCCGCGGCGGCCCGCCAGGAGAACGTCGCTTTCGTGGGCGGACATCCGATGGCCGGCACGGAGTACCGCGGGTTCGTCGCGGCCAACCCGGCGCTCTTCTCGGGCTGCACGGTCGCGCTCACCCCGGCGGTCGGCACCAAGGACGAGCGCGCGCTGCGCGACGGGGCCGCGCGCGTGCGCGCGCTGTGGACGTCGGCCGGCGCGGACAAGCTGCTCGACGTCGACCCCGCGGTACACGATCGCGCGGTGACGTTCGCGTCGCACGTCCCGTACCTCGCTGCCGCTTCGGTGGTCGATGCGCTACTCTCGGCCGGCGATGCGGCCGCGCTGGCGCGCGAGCTGGCGGCGGGCGGCTTTCGCGACACCACGCGGCTCGCCGGCGATGGCACCGTGGGGGGCGCGGCGGCACTCAACAGATTCGTGCCCGAGGCGGCGCGCGCGCTGGCGGAGCGGCTGCGCAAGCTGGCCGACGATCTCGAGCGCGAGCCGGCGCGCGCGCTGGAACTGCTGGGAAAACTGGCCGACGAACGCCGCCGCATGCGCCTGCCTTCCGTCGCCGCCACCACGCCCAAGACAGCGAAGCCTCGCTGACGGCTCGAATCCGGTGGAAGTAAACCGACCGCTCTCTCCCGAGGCCTGAGGCCCGACGCCTGAGGCCCGACCGGGGGCTGTGTTCAAGAACGAGCATGCGTACCCTTTTCCAGGGAGGGGACGCGTGACGCTGCCAAAAGTGCTCTGCTTGCTGCCAGGCGTGCCGTTGCCTGCCAACACGGGGGGCAATCTGCGCTCTCTGACGATGGTGCGCGCCCTCGACAAGGCTTTCGATCTGACGGTGCTGACGTGGGTGCGCGAGGGCGAGGACGCGCACGCCTTCGACGCCGAGCTCCGCGGGCGCGCGCACCTGATGCACCCGCACGGGCCCGTCGACAGCGCCTTTTCGGAAGCGATGGGGCTCGCGCTGGGCGTGCCCCTGGGCTACACGCGCTACGGCTGGTTCCCGCCCGTCTTGCGCGGGCTGCTCGAGGCGAACCTCTTCGAGGCGATCCATTTCGATCACCCGCACACGGCGCTCGAGTGGCCGCTCATCCGGCGGATGCAGCCGCACGCCCGCCTGGTGCTCGACGCGCACAACGTCGAGGCGGAGATCCTCGAACGGCTGGCGCAGTCGGCGCCGCTCTGGCAACGGCGGCTGCTGCTCTGGCATGCACGGCGGGTGCGCGCGCTCGAGCGCGAGATCGCCCGCAGGGTGGATCTCATTTTCGCCTGCTCGGAGAAGGATGCCGAGGCGTTCCGCAAGTTGGGCGGGCGCTGCGTGCGCGTGGTGCCCAACTCGGTGCCGCCGCTCTCGCGATCGCTGGTCGCGCAGCGGCGCGACGTCGTCTTCGTCGGCTCGCTCGACTGGCGGCCCAACGCCGAGGCCGCGCTGCTCCTCGCGCAGGAGATCTGGCCGCTCTGCCGCGCGCTCTTGCCGGGGGCGCGGCTGGTGATCGTCGGGCGCAACCCGCCGGCACAGGTGCTCGCGTTGGGCGCGGACGACGTGGTCATCGCCGGCAGCGTGCCTTCTGTGCAGCCGTTCCTGGACGGCGCCTTCGCCACCGCCATCCCGCTGCGCGCCGGGTCGGGTACGCGCATCAAGATTCTCGAGGCGTGGGCAGCGGGCGTTCCGGTGATCGCCAGCCGCATCGCCGCGGAAGGGTTGCCCTACCGCGACGGCGATGATCTGATCATCGCCGAGGAGCCGGGCGCGTTCGCGCGCGCGCTGGTGCGGCTGTGGCGCGATCGGGCGCTGGCGCAGCGGCTGGTGCGCGAGGGACAGCGGACCGTCGAGCCGTTCACGCCCGACAAGATCGCCGAGACGGTGGCGCGCTACTACCGCGACGAGCTGGGCATCGCCTCGAGGGAGAGAGCGCGCGAGTACAAGGCCGCGTACGACGACGCCATGGCGGCCACGTCGTAGTCGCGGGCGCGCCGCAAGCCGCGCTCGAGGTACGGCGCGCGCTGCTCGGGGCTGCGCAGCTGCTCGAGCGCGCGGGTCAGCGCGGGCGCGTCACCGGGAGGAACCAGGACGCCCGCGCCACCCGAGAGCAGCTCGGGCAATCCTCCCACCGCGCTTGCCACCAGGCAGCGCCCGAGCGCGAGCGCCTCGAGCGCGGCGAGCGGCAGGCCTTCGGTCGAAGACGGCAGCGCGATCACGTCGGCGGCGGCGAAAACGTCGCGCGCATCCTCCAGGTATCCGAGAAAGCGCGCGTCCGCCGCTCCACGGGCCGACTGCTCCAGCTCTGCGCGCAACGGGCCGTCGCCGGCGATGAGAAGCGTCGCGGGCATGCCGCGCGCCGCTTGGAAAAGGATGCGGCCACCGGCGCCAGACGGACCCAGCGCTTGAGCTGCTCTTCCAGCGAGCGCGACACGCCGGCCACGCCGCGGGTCAGGTTGCCCAGCGCGCGCGAGAACGCCTCGTAGCCGCGCACCTGCCAGGTGCTGGCGGTGTCACCGTGATAAGTCGCGACCGCGGGCACGCGGGCCATGGCACCGGCGGCGACGGCGATGAAGAGCGACTTGAAATCGTGCGCGTGCAGGAGCTGCACTCCCTCGGCGCGCGCGGCCCGCGCCACGGCGCGAGCGCAAGCCAGATCGAATCGCACCGCGCTCTCGAAGCGCGCCGCCCGCAACCCGCGCCGCCGTGTTTCCTCCCCCAGCGCGTCCGTCGGCGCCGGCGTGGCGGCCGCCAGCGCCAGCACGGCGCGGTCCGCCCCGTACAGCCCGGTCCCCTGGCGCAGGTGAAGGACGGGGATCACACCAGCTCGTAATAGAGCGCTTCGTACGCGTCGACCATACGCTCGATGGAGTGAACCTGCGCGCGCCTTTGCGCGGCCTTGCCCAGCCTCGAGCGCAGCGCGGGATCGTTGACCAGCCGCTGCAGCGCGGCGCCCAGCGCGGCGCGATCGCCCAGCTCCGCCAACAGCGCCGTCTCGCCGTCGGCGTGGATCTCCTGCACCGGCCCGAGGCGATGCGCCACCGTGGGCAAGCCTGCCGCCATCGCCTCCAGCATGCTGAGCGAACGGCCTTCGCTGAGCGAGGTCTGCGCGTAGATGTCGAAGCCCGGCAAGAGGCGCGACGCGTTCATGATCAAGCCGGGCAGGTGCACGTTGGCGTGGCCTTCGGCGGCGCGGCGCAGCTCTGCCTCCATCGGGCCGGTGCCGACCAGGTAGAGATGCACGTCGGCGCGGTCGGCGAACTTGTCGAGGAAAGCCTGCAAGAGACGATCGGGGCCCTTGATCTGTCGCAGCCCGCCGAGATAGCCGATGGCGACCGCACCGCCGGGCACACCCATCTCCGCGCGCGCGTTGCGCCGAGCTTCGGGTCCGGGCGCGGCGATGGGAACGCCGTTCGGGATGATGGGCACGTGCACGCCGGCAGGAGCCCAGCTGCGGATCTCGTCGCGCACCAGCTCGCCGCAGGCCACCAGCGCCACCGAGAAGAGCGCCGCCAGCGAAGCGGCCTGCAGCTTGTGGCCGCTCGGACGGCGCTGCTCGTGGAAAGTGGCGATCACGCGCGTCGAGGGCCGCAGCATGCGGACCGCGACGGCGTTCAGCCACGGGCCCAGATCGTGCGCGTGCAGCACCCTCGCCTCCGTCTGGTCGAGCGCGCGACGGATGCCGAGCAGCGCCGGCAGGCTCATGCCGCCGTCGGGGAGCAGCTCGAAGCCGAGGCCGTGCTGCCGGGCCAGCTGGCGCACCGGCCCATCGTGGCCGAAGGCGAGGATGGAGGAGCGAATGCCTCGCGCCTGGCTGCGCGCCGAGAGCTGCACGACGAGCTGTTCCAGGCCGCCCAGCCCGAGCGCGTATTCCGGACTCCAGATGAGGTGCGCGACGGAAAGGGGCTTCGCCGCCAAGTTACCTCCACCCTCAAGGTAGCCACTTTGGCGTCTGCGGGAAACTGCCGGGCGCGGGACCGGGAGCGTGTACGTTGACGGGTACGGCTCACGTATCACGGTCCGTGGGACGTTCCCGTCCCCGTTCCCCTCCCCGTGAACGTACACGAACCCGGTCCCGAGCCCGAAGCCTCCTTTACGCGGTGGCTCTACGCAAGGCGAGCATCGCTACGCCGCCGAGGATCAGCCCGAGAGCGCCCAGGGCGTGCGGCGCGACGGCTTCGCCGGCCAGCGCGGCGCCGAGGAAGACGGCGATGACTGGATTTACGTACGCGTAGCTGGCCGCCAGCGTCGGGCGCACGCGGCCGAGCAGGAACGCATACGCGCTGTACCCGACGATCGACCCGGCGACGACCAGGTAGGCGAACGCGACCAGGGCGCGCGACGAGGAGATGGCGGCGAGCCGTTCCCCGTAGAGGAGCGAGAAGGCGAGCAACACCGCGCCGCCCGCGAGCATCTGCGCGGCGCTGGCCATCAGGCCGTTGGGGAGCGGGAGGCGGCGGCTCCAGATGGACCCGAGCGCCCAGCTCGCGCAGGCGACGGTGAGCACCACCGTGCCTGCCGGGCTGGTGCGCAGCTCGCCGCCGCTCTGCAGCAGCGCGACGCCGGCGGCAGACTAGCAGCGTGCCGACGAAGAGCGAGGAGCGCCACTCGACGCGCGTGGGCGGCGCCACGCCCCGCGCGCGCAGCACGGCGTAGAGCATTCCGCCCGCGGCCACGAAGCGGAGGCCGGCGAGGAGCATCGGTGGAAAGCCTCCCTCTAGAGCGATGCGGATGCCGAGAAACGTCGAGCCCCAGATGACGTAGAGCGAACCCAGGGCGAGGAAGATGCGCGGCCGGTAGGAGGAGTTCATCGCGCGCAATCTGATGCACGAGCCGCGGCCTGGATCCCGCCGGCTTCGGACCTCGAATCGGAGCAGTGAGGCCTACTCTTCTATGCTCTGCTGCGCGCGGGCCGCCTCGATGAGCAGGTCGACCAGCTTGTCGGCGACCTGCCGCGAGCCGGACAGTGCTTCGGCGTAGGTGCGGCGCACGGCCGCCTCGCGGCGCGGGTCGAGCACGGCTCGGCCGGTCTGCCGCTTCGAATCGCCGATCACCTTGGCGACCTCGAGCCGGCGCTGGACCAGGTGCGCCAGCTCGGCGTCGATGGCGTCGACCCAGGCGCGGAGCTGCGCCAGCGGCAGTCGCGCGTCGGGCTTGAGGGCGAGCGCGCGGGCCAACTCGGCGAATCGCTGCGGCACCAGCGCCTGCTCGCCGTCGCTCAGGGCGCGGGCCGGGTCGTCGTGCACCTCGACGATGAGGCCGTCGGCGCCAGCCGCCCACGCCGCGCGGGCGAGCCCTTCGACCAGGTCGGCGCGCCCCGCCGCGTGGGACGGGTCGGCGAGGATGGGCAGGTGCGTGAGCGGCCGCGCCGCCAGCATGCCGCCGACGTCGAGCGTGTTGCGCGTCGAGGTCTCGAAAGTGCGGATGCCGCGTTCGCAGAGGATGAGGCGCGCCTCGCCGCTGGCCATCACATACTCGGCCGCGCCGAGCCATTCGTCGACCGTCGCGCCCGCGCCGCGCTTGAGCAGCACGGGCCGGCCGGCGCGGCCCACCGCGCGCAGCAAGTCGAAGTTCTGCATGTTGCGCGCGCCGATCTGCAGCACGTCCGCCTTCTCCGCGACAGGCTTCACCTGGTCGACGGCCATCACCTCGGTCACCACCGGGAGGCCCGTCTCGCGGCCCGCCTTGACCAGCCAGTCGAGCGCCTCGAGGCCGTGCCCCTGGAACGCGTACGGGTTGGTGCGCGGCTTGAAAATCCCCCCGCGCAAGGCCGTCGCGCCGCAGGAGGCGACCTGCCGCGCGATGCGCATCACCTGCTCGGGCGACTCGACCGAGCACGGCCCGGCGATGACCGCGCGCGCCCCGCCGCCCACGCGGAACGGCCCCACCTCGACGACGGTGGGAGGCTTGCGCGCCGTCGCGTGCGGCAATGATTTCACCACCGGCTCGGTGCCGGGCTTGGGCGCGACCGACCGCGAAGCGTGCGGCGCGGGCTGGCCGAGCGAGATGACCTGCACATCGCGCACCGGCGCGAGCGCCTGCAGCCGGGCCGCGTCCGCCCCCAGCACCCACATGCGCACGGGGAACTCGGCGCTTCCCGCCAGGGGCAGGAGCGTCGCGCCCGTCAGCACGTCGAGCCGGCCCGTCGCCGTCATGTTCGAGGTACGCAGAAAAACGAGCGGCACCTGCGCCCGCGCGTGATCGGCCATGCGCAGGTGCGCGAAGCGCGTCCCGTTCTGCTCCTTGTCGGAGACGTCCTCGACGAGCACCTCGAGGCCGTAGCGCTCGGCGGCGTGCCGCGAGCAGACCGCCGCGTCGGTCGAAGCGTCGTGGGCGATGATCTGCGCGGCGCCGGCGGTGTCGTAGCAGACGACGCGCTCGATCCCCATCTGCGCCAGCCGGTGCGTGCACTGCCGCAGGGCCGCCGGGTGGGACCAGGCGCGCTTCACCTCGTTGAGGGGCGTGCCGGGCCGGGCCGCCAGCGCGAGCCGCACCGGAACGGAGGTGATGCTCACCGCGACCAGCTCCAGCCCGCCGACCACCGCTTCGGCCAGCGGCTCGAGCGCCTCGGTGATGGCGCCGACCACCGCGTTCTCCATCGGCAGCACGGCCTCGTCAACGAGGCCGTCGCGGAGCGCGTCGAGGAGTTTCTCGAAGCTGGCGAACCCCTGGGGAATGCCGCCGTGCGCGGCCGCGGCCACCTCGCCGAACGCGCCCGGCTCGCCCTGGTACCCGACGTGCGGCTCGTCTTTCTGCTCTACCGCTGTTTCCCGATCGGCAATCTCGCGCAGCACCGGACGTCCTCCGAAACACACTACTGTAACCGAACTGGCGCGCCGCGGCATGGCGCTATTTTTGCGGACCCGCCGGGGCCCGATGTTAAGCTCGTTTCGATGCCCAGAGACCCGACCGACGACGCTCCGCTCTCGAGGCAGCTGTGGCCCGCCGACCTGGCCTCCGAGCCGTTCGCAGCCGTCTTCCGCAAGCACTTCGCCGCCCTGCGCGCCGCGCACCAGGCGCAGCCCTACGAGGGCGTGCTCATCGCCGCCGTCGACGGGAACAACTTCTTCGACGCGCACGCGCACCTGCGCCTTCCCGGCTCGGGCATCGCGCATCTCATCATCGGCCGGCACGAGCGCTGCGACGTGGTGCTCTCGCGCGACAACGACGTGTCGCTGCGGCACCTATTGGTGCGAGCCACGCGCGGCCCCAGGGGTGAAATCCAGCTCCGCGCCATCGACCTGCGCTCGCGCTGCGGCCTCTTGAGCGAGGACGGCAAGCGCTGCGAGGCCATCGCCAGCAAGGGCCCGCTCTTCATCCAGGTGGCGAGCTATGTGCTCTTCCTCTTGCCCACCGGCCCCAGCGCCAAGCCGTGGACGCACGACGCCGACGAGACGTGGCGCGGGTTCGCGCCGCGCAACCAGGAGATCCTCCCGCCGCCGCAACCTTTGAAGTCGCGCTCGGCGCCGGCGCCCAACGCCGTGCGGCTCGCGAACATCACCATCCAGTCCAGTTCGCCGCAGGCCGGCGACCTGACTTCGACGCACGCGGTGTGGAGCGACCAACTCGAGCGCGGCATCCTCGTCGGGCGCGACGACCGCTGCAGCCATGGCGGCCTCGAGGAAGGAAATCTTTCGCGCGTCCACCTGGTGCTGCTCAGCGTCGACGACGAGGTGTGGGCCATCGACACGGCCAGCACCAACGGTTCGCGCGTCTACAGCGGGACGCCATTCCGGCAGATGCTGTTGACCGGCGAAACGCAGCTCGTTCTCGCCGACGCGCTCAGCCTGCGCTGGGCCCCGGTCCTCCACGCAGCCCGAGCATAGTTAAGTCTAAAAACCGGGCTCGGGACCGGGTGCGTGTACGTTCACGGGCACGGAAACGGGGACGGGTCACGTACCACGGCGGCTACATGGTGATAGGGCTGGGGCATATCGCGCAGGCGGCGGTTCTCCCCGCCTTCAGGCACGCGCGGAAGAATTCGCGGCTGGTGGCGCTCGTCTCGGGCGACGAGGAGAAACGGAGCAAGCTCTCGAAGAAGTACCGCTGCGACGCCTGTTCGTACGAGGAGTTGGAGCAGTGCCTGGCGCGCGAGGATGTAGACGCTGTCTACATCTGCGAGCCCAACGACAAGCACGCCGAGTTCGCCATCCGCTGCGCGCGCGCCGGCGTGCACGTTTTGTGCGAGAAGCCGCTCGCCATCTCCGAGGAAGAATGCCGCCGCATGATCGAGGCCTGCGACGAAGCGGGCGTGAAGCTGATGACGGCGTACCGCCTGCATTTCGAGCCCGCCAACCTCGAGGTGGTGAAGCTCATCGGGCAGGGGAAGATCGGCGATCTGCGCTTCTTCAGCTCGGACTTCAGCTACCAGGTAAAGAAGGACAACATCCGCGTCTCGGCCGCGCGCGGCGGCGGGCCCCTCTGGGACATCGGCGTCTACTGCGTCAACGCCGCGCGGTACTGCTTCCGCTCCGACCCCATCGAGGTGTTTGCGCTGCGCGCCGACCGCCCCGACGATCCGCGCTTCGCCGAGGTGCACGAGGGCATGAGCGCGACGCTCAAGTTCCCCGGCGAACGCCTGGCGACGTTCAACGTCAGCTTCGGCGCGGCGGCCACCAGCACCTACCGCATCGTCGGCACCAAGGGCGACATCTGCCTCGACAACGCCTACGAGTACGTGGGCGAGCGCGAGATGACGGTGACGGTGCAGGACAAGTCGCGCACCAGGACCTTCGGCATGACCGACCAGTTTGCCGCCGAGCTGATCGCTTTCTCCGACGCGGTGCTGAACGACGGCGAGATCGAGCCGGACGGAGAGGAAGGCCTGCGCGACGTGCGCATCATCGACGCGCTCTTGCGTTCGGCCCGCGACAGCAAGCCCATCCGCCTCTCGTGGACCCCGCGCCGCCGCCGGCCTGAGCCATCGCAGCGCATCCGCCGGCCGAAGGTGCGCGAGCCGGAATTGGTCGACGCGGAGGGGGCGGTCGCCGACTAGCAAACGGAAGAATTTAAAAGTATCCGTTTGCGATTGCGATTTGGATTGGGAGCAAGCCCGCGCCAACGCCTTCGGCGTTGTCACTGGGGCTTGCAAGGTTTTCGATCAACAGCGGATGAGCCCACTCAGGAGCGCATAGACCCTGCGGCCCAGCGCTGCCCCGAGGCGAGCGCAATCCGTATCGCAGTCGTCACAGAGTCCTGCAATGTGCAGCGCCGCCACCGTTTCGGAAACTTCACCACGCGCGATACAAAAGACGCGCTTCTGATCCGCGCCAGTGCGCCCGGTAGCCTCAGCAATATTCAGGCACACGCTCTTGGCAGCTCGCAGAGCCTCACCGCGCAGCTTCAGATCTGCGATCTCCGCCTTCTTCACCGCAACAAGCAGCTCGCAAGCGACCTGATACGCAGCCAAGGTTTCGCGTGGAAGAGTCGTCCAGTTCGTCATCGTCGGCCTCCCTCAAAAAACGGCGCAGCCGGGGAGGCCGACGATGACGAACGGACGACGGTCGAAGCTCAGCGCGAGCGCAGCGAGCTACAAATCCTCATCGTCTTCGTCATC
>WNFD01008356.1_pt1 | contig 14576 bp, 8 predicted proteins | sample 5400491 | NCBI WGS metagenome assembly WNFD01 (sample SAMN13153343, study PRJNA577476) | soil metagenome | isolation source: 120 cm saprolite under Douglas fir tree site 2 hole 2 replicate 2 | place: USA:California | collected 2015-04-18
CGACCTGCTCCCCTCCGACGTGACGGGGGTGGGCGTCTACGACGGCGAGCTCAAGCACTTCGTCTTCAAGCCCGGCCCGATCTTCGCCAACATCGTGCTCGGCGACGAGATCAACCGGGCCTCCCCGAAGACGCAGTCGGCCCTGCTCGAGTCGATGGAGGAGCACCAGGTCTCCGTCGACGGGGTCACCTACGCCCTCCCCCGGCCGTTCATGGTCATGGCCACGCAGAACCCGATCGAGCACGTCGGCACGTACCCGCTCCCCGAATCGCAGCTCGACCGGTTCATCATGCGCCTGTCGATGGGGTACCCCGACGCAGCCAGCTCGCTCAGGATCCTGGAGCGCCACGGCGCGACCGAGCCGGTGTACTCGCTCGACGCCGTCGTCAACCAGGAGGGCGTCGTGGGCCTGATCGAGGGTGCCCGCTCCGTCCACACCGCCGAGGCGCTCAAGCGCTACATCGTCGATCTGGCCGAGGCCACCCGGACCCACCCAGGGGTCAGCCTGGGGGCCAGCCCACGGGCCTGCCTGTTCCTCCTGCGCGCCTCCCGGGCGAAGGCAGCCGCGGAAGGTCGGGACTACGTGCTGCCCGACGACGTGAAGGCCCTCGCCAAGCCCGTCCTCGCCCACCGGCTCCTGCTGTCGCCCCAGGCCCAGTCGCGGGGCAGGACCCAGGAGGACCTGGTCACCGAGCTGCTGTCAACGGTTCCCGTCCCCAGCCCAAGCAGGAAGTAGACCCCCGGCGTTGCTCACCACTCGGGGCTGGGCGCTCGCGGCAGGCAACCTCGCCCTGCTGATCGCCGGCAGGCTCTTCGGGGTGCGGGAGCTGTTCGAGCTGGGCCTCGGCCTCGCCACGCTGGTCATCGCCGCCTGCATCATCGTGCGCCGAGGCGGCCACGACACCCGGCTGTCCCGGGCCGTCGACCCGGTGGAGGTGTACCCGGGGATGCTGGTGCGGGTGGAGGTGACGATCCGGGCGGGCGGGCGGCGCTCCCCGCCCCTCCTCTTCGTCGAGGAGCTTCCCGCCGACCTCGCCGACGGTGTCCCGGCCGCGTCGCGGGCCGAGGGAACGTCGGCCCACATGTTCCTCCGGGCGGGGACCAAGCCCAGGATCCCCGCCAAGACCCTGGCGAGGACCGGTCCCGCCGACCAGGCCCGCAAGCCAGGGCGCCGGGCGATCGCCTTCCCGGTCGGAGCCATCGATGCCCGGGAGGTCCACCACGTCGCCTACCAGGTGGTGCCGCCAAAGCGCGGGCGCTACGAGATCGGCCCCGGCTCGACGGTCGTGACCGACCCCTTCGGCCTCGCCCGGGCGCCCGACCGGCCCCTCGCACGGAGCTTCCTGCTGGTGTTCCCGGCCATCGAGACGCTCCTGCCGATGGCGACCGCCAGCCCTCACTCGGTCGAGGGCACGCCCCGCCCGCACGCGCCGACGCCGGTCGGGGACGAGTTCTTCACCATGCGTGAGTACCAGCCCGGCGACGACGTCAAGAAGATCCACTGGCGCACGACCGCCCGTCAGGGGCGGATGATGGTGCGCCAGGAGGACCGGCCGTCGGAGCCCCGGGCGATGGTCCTGCTGGACGATCGCCGGCGGTTTCACGCTCGCCGGTCCGACGGCGCCGACTCCTTCGAAGCCTGCATCGCCTCGGCCGCCTCGCTCGTCAACCTTTTCACGTCGCAGGGCCTCGGGGTCGGGCTCGCCCTCGCGTCCCGGATGGGCATGCGGCCGGGCGAGCTCGGCCGGGCGGACCCGATGATCCGCCGGGTGGGGAGGTCTGCCGACGGGTTCGGCAAGGGAACGGAGCACCAGCGCGAGCTGATGCAGCGCCTGGCCCTCCTCGGGATGTCGGGCTCCGGGGACCTGGCGGCGGGCATCGGGGAGCTCCTCGACCCCCGGACCGGCGCCACCTACCTGGCGGTCGTCACCACCGAGATCGACCCCGGCTGGGAGATCCAGGCCGCGGCAGGCGCCCGGCTGGAGCACGGCCTGCCCATCGTCGTCGTGCGCCACCTGCGCCACACCTACCTCCACCTGAGCCCCGAGGCTGCCCAGGAGGAGGCAGAGCGCGCCCGCGGGGCGGCCGTCGTTCTGGAGCGCTACGGGGGGACGATCATCGACGTCCGTGCCGGCGAGACCCTCAAGCCGGCGTGGGAGCAGCACGTGGGCTACCGGGCCCGCTCCGAGGCCACACCGGTCGCAATGAGGCAGGCGACGTGACCCGGGAGGGTGAAGGCAGGCTGGTGCTCGCCCTCGGCCTGGTGGCGGGGACCTGCGTCTACGCCTTCTCGAGGGTCTTCTCCGGGCGGGCCTGGCTGATCCCCGCCCTGGTGGCGGCCTGGGGTGCGATCGCGCTGAGTCGTTGGCTGGCGCACCTCAGGACCCCAAAGGTCGTGGCCACTGCCGTGCTCGTCGTCGCGGGCACGTTCTTCGTGCTGCTGGTCGTGTTCCCGCAGAGCACGTTCTACGGCCTCCCAGGCCCCGGCAGCATCCACAAGGCGGTGTCGACGGTGAAGGCGGCCAACGCCAGCATCTCCGATGTCACGGCCCCTATCGCCCCGGATCCCGGCTACCTCGCACTCGCCATGGCGGCCGCCTGGTTCGCGGGCAGCCTCTCGGGGGCCCTCATCGGGTCGCCCCACCGCGGGGAGCGAAAGGCCGGGGTCCCCTTGGGGCAAAGAGGCGAGGGGCAAAGAGGCGAGGGGCAACGAGGGAAGGGGCAACGAGGGGAGAATGGCGCCGGGCTGCGGTCCCTCTCCCCCTCCCTGCTGGCGCCGGTGCCCTGGGTCCTGCTGTTCACGGTCGCTGCCGGCGTCGGGCAGGGCAGAGGGCGGCTGTTCGACGCCGCCCTGTTCTTCGCCGCCGTGCTCGCGTACCTCCTGGCGGAGGGGTGGAGCTCCCTCGGCAAGCTGCCCAAGCTCGACGGGGCGATCCGCCTGGGGGCGCTCTCGATGGCCGGGGCCGTGCTCTTGCCGAACCTCGTGCCGGGGTACCGGGCGGGGCCGGTGTTCCCTTGGGCACGGATCGGGCCGCTCACCGAGACCACCGTCAGCCCGCTCGTGGAGATCAAGCCGCGCCTGATCAACCAGTCCAACGTGCCCCTCTTCAAGGTCACCGCCGATCAGCCCGCCTACTGGCGCCTGACCTCGCTCGACCACTTCGACGGCAACGCCTGGTCGTCGCAGGGGACCTACAACCCGGCCTCGGGCGTGCTGGCCACGCCGTCGCCGGCGATCGCCAGCCAGGTCGTCCACCAGCACTACGACATCTCGGGGCTCGGCGGGATCTGGGTGCCTGCCGCCTACCAGGTCACCCGCGTGTCCGGGCTCAAGTCCTCCGTCGACCCCACGTCCCAGACGCTGATCGTCGGCGCCCTGCACCCGAGGACGACCTATGACATCGTCTCGGCGGCCCCCGAACCCACCGGCCTCCAGCTCTCGGCCGCGGGGGTCGGGTCCTCCGGGCCCTCGCCCGACGACCTGCAGCTGCCCGGCCCGACGATCGCCCTCATCGGACCGATCACCCGCAGCCTGGTCGGGTCGAACGCCAACCCCTACGACCAGGCCGTGGCGATCCAACGCTACCTGCGGTCGTTCAACTACGACGAGCACGTCGATGCCCTGTCCAGCACCAACTACCTGTATGACTTCCTCACGCGCACAAAGTCTGGCTTCTGCCAGCAGTTCGCCGGTGCCATGGCCGTCATGCTCCGGACGCTCGGCATCCCGTCCAGGGTGGCCGTCGGCTTCCTCCCGGGCCAGCCGACGGTCACGCCGTCTGGCACCACCTACCAGGTGACCGGGCACAACGCCCATGCGTGGCCCGAGGCGTACTTCCAGGGCATCGGCTGGGTGGCCTTCGAGCCGACGCCCCGGGCCGACGCCCTGCCCCCCAACTACACGGTGGCGCCCGCACCCGTGACCACGACGCAGGTGGCCCCGGCCTCGCCGGAGGCGTCCGCGGCGCCCTCTGCGACCCCGGGTGGGCCGCAGCCCGACGCGACGCACTCCGCAGCGCCACGCAAGGCGTCGCACCCCGCGATGACTGCAGCCCGGCGGGCATCGAATGACCTGCTGATCGCACTGGCAGCGGCGCTCGTGCTGCTGTTCGTCGCCCGGGAGCTGCGCCTGCGCCTGCCGGGGTGGGCCGCCCGGTCCGCCCCCGAGAAGGCGGTCGCCGCCTACGACGAGTTCATCCTGCGCGCCGCGGACGCCCTCGGCGAGGGCCGCCTCTCGGGGGAGACCGAAGCCGAGTACGCCCGCTCGGTCACCCAGAGCCTCTCCCTTCCCCCGGCGGGGGCCGCGGATGTCATGGCGCTCACCCACACGTACCAGAAGGCCGCCTACTCGCTGCAGGCACCCGGCCCGGCGGAGATCACCGCTGCGCTCGGTGCCAACCGTGCGTTGCGCACGCGACTGCGCAAGGGAGCGGACTGGCGGGGGAAGGCCCGTCTTGCCTTCTCACCCCGCCCGCTCTACACGCGGCCCTCTGCCCGGACCGTCGGCACCCGAAACGATGCCTACGAGCAAGGTCTGAACGAACTCCTCGCGGTCACGCAGGAACTCGGCCACGCCCTGGTCGAGGTTGGCCGTGATCTTGTCGATCGCGAGGAAGAACGCCATCTGGCCCTGCCGGAGGGCATCGAGGATCTCCCCGTCTTCGGTGGCGACCTGGAAGATGCTCTGGCCGTCGGTGATCAGCTTGACCCCTGCCAGGTGCTCGTCCATCCCCGCCTTTTCTCGCAGGTACTTGTAGGCCCTCCGGACCCGCTGGAGCGACATCCCGCCGTCGAGCAGCGCCCGGACGACCTTCAGCGCCACCAGGTCGCGAAACGAGTAGAGCCGCCGAACACCTGGGCGCCCACCCGTCGACTGGATGCTCGGCTTGACGAGGCCGATCTGATCCCAATATCTGAGTTGATGTGTGGTACAGCTCGTAAAGCGACAAGCCTGTAGGACAGTGAACCCCTCCACCTGACCCCTTTCCGCAAGAACCGCACGCGCCCCACCCGGGGAAGAGGGAAGTGCGAACAGGACGATCTTGCACTTCTAACAAAGCAGCCGCCCTGCGGCAAGTGAAGAACTGGGCTTTTCGGCCAGGGCGCGAAACAATTCGAGATCCTCAAGTTTCCGTTCGGTCAACGCAGACGTCCAAGCGGTCGTTTGACCCCCGGGACACGGCAGGGTGAAGCAGAAGCGTTGTGCTCTCGGCGCTTACCGCTGTGCCGGGTGGTTCAGTCGCCCTCGCGCCGGCGCAGCTTCCGGACCTTGCCGAGCTGGTCGCGCATGCGCTTGCCCACCGAGTCCCCCGAGCCCCGTCGCGCCGCGCGCTCTTCGCCGCTGCGCTTGAGGCCGTTGTAGGCCAGAGTGGCACCGGAAAGCATCAGCAGGAAGGCGGCCACTCCCACCAGGGTCAGCGGCCGGGCAAAGAAGACGAACAGCGCCACCACCCCGAGGACGAACAGGGAAATCCCTCGGCGGAGGTTCCGAGCGGAGTTGCCCTTGCGGGCCTTGCTGGCCACATTGCGGGCAAACTTCGGATCCTGCTCGTAGAGCTGGCGCTCGATCTCCTCGAGAATCTTCTGTTCGTGCTCCGAAAGAGGCATGTGGTTTTTCGTTACCCTCCAGGCGTAGCCGAAGCCTGGCTCTGGTTTGGGCCGGCTGTCCTCCAGCACCTAGATTATAGGCCGCTCCCGGGGGGACGGAGGCCGCCTTGACCCTCCGCTCAAGGTGTTTCTTGGTTCTAATCCAGCAACGTACCCAACTGCACCGCCGAGTCACCAAAACGGCGTCGGATCTCGTCCAGCGCGCCCTCTGCCGCCGACCACCGCGGCTGGTCCTCGAGGCTGATCTGCTCGGAGGCGGGCCATGCACCCAACTGCGACACCGACACGCCGAGAAGGCGCACCCTGGGGCTGGTGCTGCGGCTGTCGATGGCCTTGGCGCACAGCAGGCGCGCCGTTGCGTAGATGGGGGCGGTGGAGTCGACCTCCCTCGGCAGGGTCTTGGCCCTGGTGAGGGTGACGAAGTTGGCGAAGCGGACCTTGACGTTCACGGTCTGGCCGCTGATGCCCTGCGCGCGCAGGCGGGAGGAGACCCGGTCGGACAGGGCCAGCAGCGCCTGGGCGATCTCGGCCTCGGCGACCAGGTCCCGCTCGAAGGTCTCCTCCGCCCCCACGGACTTGCGGGGCGGGTCGCCGACGACCGGGCGGCTGTCGACGCCTGCGGCCAGCTTGGCAAGCTGGGTGCCGAGGTTGCCGAGGGCACGCTGCAGGGTTGCCGCCGGCACCGCGGCGACGTCGCCGATCGTCCTGAGCCCCAGGCGATCCAGCAGCTCGGCGGTACGGTCCCCCACCCCCCAGATGTCGCTGGCGGGCAGCGGGTGGAGGAAGGCCTCGATCCCTCCGGGGCCGTCCGGAGCGACGACGACGAGCCCGTCGGGCTTGGCGTGCCGGGAGGCCAGCTTGGCGAGGAACTTGTTCGGTGCAAGCCCCACGGAGACGACCAGCCCCGTCTCCCGCCTCACGGCGGCGCGGAGTGCCTCGCCGAGGGCCTCGGGGCCCGACCACAGACGGGTGGCGCCGCGCAGGTCGAGAAAGGCCTCGTCGAGGGAGAGGGGCTCGACCACCGGGGAGAACGAGTCGAAGACCTCCCGGACCTGCCTGGAGTAGCGCCCGTAGGCGTCGAAGTCGGGCGGCAGGTAGATCCCGTGCGGGCACAGCCGCCGTGCCCGGGAGGTGGGCATGGCAGACGTGACCCCCGCCCGGCGGGCCTCGTAGGAGGCGGACGTCACGACCCCCCGGGACGACGTCCCGCCGACGATGACCGGCTTGCCCCGAAGCGCCGGATCCTTGATCACCTCGACCGAGGCATAGAACGCATCGAGATCCGCATGCAGAACGGGCGTGGCCCAAACACCGTCCGGTTTGGTCATCGGATGCAGCCTCGGGGGCTCCGAGAACAGCCGACCGGCTTGGCCTCCGCGCGCCGGGCGCTCGTAGGGCCGGTCGAGTCGCCCCCGAGTCTGCACCCGCTGCCCTTCGGTCGAGCGTGTGCCTTCATCGGCTCGGTGTTAGCGTACAAAATCACCGGCCTGCGGAGCCGGGGCTCGAGTGCCAGATCTTCATTGCGGGCGGCACGACCGGCGAGGAACCTTTCAACTTGGCCAGGTCGATCACCTCCTCCCCCAGCACTGACACCCCCTTCACGCCCGTCCGGCGCAGCGTTCCCCTCACGGCGAGTATCCACCCGTCGAAGACGCACCGGGCATAGTGGGACTGGGCCTCTTCGAACAGGGCGATGTCGGCGTGGCCCGTCCCGTCGTCGAGGGTGAGGAAGATCACCCGCTTGCCGGAGCGGATCGGCGGCGTCTGGGTGGCAACCTTCACCCCGGCGACCACCACCTTGGTGTTGCCCCGCCGGGTCCGCAGCTCGGAGGCGGGCGTCCACCCCAGCGCCGTGAGCTCATCGGCGTAGAACTCGATCAGGTGGCCGGAGACATCGAGGCCCAGGACCTCCAACTCGGCCTCGACCCGGTAGTCGGCCGCCGAGGCGTTCACGTCGACGGGCAGGATCGGTACCCCGGTGGCACGGGCGTCGGCGAGGATCGCCCGGCGGGGGTACATGCCGGGGTCGTGGGTGAGCACCCCGGCGTAGAACTCGGCGGGGAAGTGAGCCTTCAGCCAGGCCGACTGGTAGGTGGGCACGGCGAAGGCGGCGGCGTGGGCCTTGCAGAACCCGAAGGAGGCGAACTGCAGCAACTCGTGCCAGATCTTGCCGGCGGCAGTCCGGTCCCAACCCCGCTCGAGGGCCTGGGCGACGAGCCAGGCGCCGATCTTGTCGGTGGCAACCGAGTCGTCGAGGAGGCGGCGGATGCGGTCGGCCTCCCCCAGGTCGCACCCGGTCAGCGTCGCGATCACCCGCATCACCTGCTCGTGGTAGACGACGACGCCGTTGGTCTCGGCGAGGATCCCCCGCAGGGAGGGATGGGGGTAGGTGGTGGGCTCCAGGCCCATCCGGCGCTCGAGGAACGGGCGGACCATGTCCGACTTCACCGGGCCGGGGCGGAACAACGAGATGTCGATGATCAGGTCTTCGAAGCGGTCCGGCTGGAACTTGCCGAGCAGCTCGCGCTGGCCGGGGGACTCGATCTGGAAGCACCCCATCGTCGCGGAGTCCCGGATGAGTTCGAAGGTGGCGGGGTCGTCCCGGGCGGCGTTGTCGATGTCGGGGCGGGCGCCGTGGATACGCTCGACCTCGTCCAGGGTGTGGGCGATGGTCGAGAACATCCGCACCCCGAGGACGTCGAGCTTGGCGAGCCCCAGGGCATCGACGTCGTCCTTGTCGAACTGGGAGACGAGGAAGCCCTCGTAGGAGTGCTGCATCGGCATGAGGTCGGGGAGGGCGTCGTCGGAGAGGATCACCCCCGAGGGATGCAGGGCCAGGTGGCGGGGGTAGCCGTCGAGGCGGCTGGCCAGGTCGAAGAGGGTCTCCAGCCGGGAGGAGGTCAAGGAGAGCTCCGCCACCTCCGGCAGGGCGTCGAGCGCCTCGGGGATGGCCCCCGCCGAGATGTGCGGGAAGGCCTTGGCGACGATGTCGATCTCGCTCGGCGGCAGCCCGAGGGCCTTGCCGACCTCCCGGAGGGATGCCCGGGCCCGGAACGTCTCCATCATCGCCACCATGGCGCAGCGCTGGCCGTAGGTCTCGAGGATGTAGGCGTTGACCTCCTCCCTGCGGGCGGACTCGAAGTCGACATCGATGTCGGGGATCTCCCGGCGGTGCTCGTTCATGAACCGCTCGAAGACCAGGCCGTAGCGGATGGGGTCGACGTCGGAGATGCCGAGGACGTAAGCCACCAGCGAACCCGCCGCCGAGCCCCGGCAGGCGCAGCGGATGCCGAGGCCCTGCTTGGCATGGTCGACGATGTCCGCGACCAGCAGGAAGTAGCCGCAGAACCCGCCCCGGCGGATGGCCCGGAGCTCCCGGTGCAGCCGCTCGTCCACCTCCCCGTTGCCCCAGACGGACCGCGACCTCCTCGTTTCCGGGTAACGCCGGCGGACCCCCTCCCAGCAGCGTCTCGCCAGGACCTCGGTCGACGACTCCCCCAACCGCGGGTCCGCTCCCCCACGCTCGGGCGGGAGGCCCGGGAAGTGGAACTCGCCGAAGGGCAGTTCGTAGGCACAGATCTCCGCGACGGCCCTGGCGCCGGCCACCGCCTCCTCGGAGTGCAGGCGGGCCATCTTGGCGCCGGGCTTCAGCCAGTACTCGTGGTTGGTCCGCGGGGCGTTGGCCGGCGAGAGGGCGACGATCCGCCGGATGCAGTCGAGGACCTCGTGCATGACCGCGTCGGAGCGCTCGACGTAGTGGACGTTGTTGGTGGCGACCGTCCGGATCCCCACCGTGCGGGCGACGTCGAGGAGGATCCGGTTCCTGCAGGCGTCGCCGGGCTCCAGGTGGTTGGCGATCTCCATGGCGAAGCCGTCGCCGAAGACCTCCCGCCACCGGCGGGCGGCGGCCGCCGCCTCCTCGGTGCGGCCGAGGGCAGCGAGCCAGGGCACCTCGCCCTTGAGGCACCCGGAGAGGGCGACGAGCCCCTCGGAGCGGCGGGCGATGGCCTCGAAGCTGGTGCGGGGCCGCCGGCCCGGCGCCAGCGACTGCGCCCGCTCGTCGAGGTGCATCTCCGTCACGAGGTGGCAGAGGTTGGACCATCCCCGGGCATCCTTGGCGAGCAGGACCACGTGGTAGCCCTCGCCCCACTCGAGCTCGGCGCCGAGGATCGGCCGGACCCCCACCTGCCTGCAGGCCATGCTGAAGCGCACGGCCCCGTACATGCCGTCGTGGTCGGTGAGGGCAAGGGATTCCATCCCCATCTCGGCGGCCCGCTGGGCGAGGTCCTCTACCCGGGCCGCCCCCTCCCGGAGTGAGTAATTGGAGTGGACGTGGAGATGGACGAAGGGATCCACGAGGGAAGGCTTCCGGGTCGAGGGTGAGCCGAGCGCCCGGAGAGGGAGCGCACACAACCTCTCCGGGCGCTCGGCCCCGGAGCCTTTAAGGGGCCCCGGTCAGATGGTCAGTCCCACACCCTCGCAAGTCGCCATTGCTGGGCCTTCGGCCCAGCCAGTCGGTCGAACCGGAGATCGTAGACACCGCCCTCTGCCTCGACCCGGAAGCAATCGTGGTCCCTCGCCCGCTGGGGGTCCCAACCCTCCCCCGCCTCCCGCCAGTACTTGAGCACGCCCGCAACTGCATAGCGTCGGCCCCGCCAGGAGAAGGCATGCGGTGTGACAGAAGCCTGACTGTCCTCAACTTCCACCTCGATGGGATCGTTGTAGCGCTTGGTCATCTGATAGTCGAACACATGTTCGGGACGAAGAACGTACACCTGTTCGACAGCGCTTGTCAACGCCTGATTCGCCTCGGGAGGACTACCGGCAGCCCAAAGAGGCGGGCTAGACTCTCGCCCTATTCACACTCAACTCCGGAGACGGCCATATTGTCTAAAAAGGGTGCGGGGCCCAGACAAGGTCGTTTGGCAAAGTTTCTCGAGTTCACACGTTCCAAACTCGGCAACCTTGCGACGAACGTCGTGGGCGGCTTACTGGTCCTCCTTCTCGCCGCCGCCTTGGGCATAGGTGGCGCACAAGCTGTCCACGTCATCATCGATCGGCCCACCCCTCCCGTAACCACAACACCCACTTCCACGGCCACGGTCCAAGCCCCTCCGGTGGTTCCGGGGGGCAGCTCATCACCCACGGACACAGGGTCTCCCTCGGGTCCGCCAACCTGGCTGTCTGACCTCACTCCCGTGAGCGGGCACCCCGACTACAACGGCCCGGCCGCAGTCGGCGGCAAGGACGTCTTGCACTGCGTTGGGTTCGACACCAGCTCTGGGCAGGTCGCCAGCGTGACCTATGATCTCGGGCCACTACACGACGCTGGGCGTCCGGCTGGCGATCGGCGACTTCCGGGCGAGGCTGGCGGCCCACTTCGACGTTCTGGGCGATGGAACGTCGCTCCTGTCCGGCGGCGTCGACGTCAGCCCCTCCGTGGACCCCATCGACAAGACGGTTTCCGTGAGCGGCGTCCGTCGACTCGCGCTCGTCACCTCGATCCAAAGCAGCTACACCCAGACACTGTTTTGCAACGCTCAGGTAGCGCCCGGCAAATGAGCGCCGGCTCGACGGCGGGGCCCGGCGCCTACACGCAGAAGGCGGTCGCCAACTGCTCGTCGAGAACCTTCACGCCCGCTGATCTGCTCCCTGCCGGGAGCTCGCCCCGCAGCTTTCGCACCCGCTGCACCAGCCGTGGCGAGGCGGTGGCAACGGCCACCTCCAGCGCCTCGCCGGCCACGCGGCAGCACTCGTCGAGCTCCGCCTGGCGGAGGCGGACTGAGGCCAGGTCGATCAGCGTGATCGCCCGGTCCCTGACGAGGACGGGTCCCACGTCGAGAGCGCCGTGGCGAGCAGAGCCTCGGCGTCGCCCAGGCGTCCGACGCGCCTGCAGGACTGACCCTTCCAGCCCGCGATCATTCCTGGACCGAACCAGTAGAGCCAGGGGAGATCCTCGCTGCCGTCGCTCCGGTCAAGCGCACGGTCGAGCCGATCCAGGGCCCTGAGGCACGCGTCGGCGTCACCCAGATCGGCCTGAGCCTCGGCCTCGGCTGCAGCGAGGTATGCCTCCGTGACCAGTGAGATGCTCCCCTCCACCAGCGTGTGGGCCCTCTCGAGGAGGGAGACGCCTCCTGCGGTGTCGCCGACCGCGGTGAACAAGTTCCTGCTCGAACTGCCGAGCGCGAAGGCTTCGAGGAGCGGATCACCCGCCTCGTGGGCGAGGTCGGCCGCCAGCCGGTAGTAGGAGCGGGCGGCCGCAAACTCGCGCTGGTCGCAGTACACGAGGCCCCCCTCCAGCGCTGCCTCGCTGGCGATCCGGGCCAGGCGGGGACGCAGCGCCGGCGGGGGGATCCCCCGCAGGAGGTCGGTGGCCAGCCGCACGTGCTCTATGACCAAGCCCTGCACGGCACGGCTGCCCAGCCGGTCGTGGAGCCGCTTGCCACGGGCGACGGCCGCGGCCAGCTCGTCCAGGGCTCCGATGTCCAGGGTGGCGGCCTCGAGGCGGCTCACAAGGGGCTGCCAGAGCCTGGCCCGCGCGAAGAGGAAGGCCGCCGGGACCCCGATCAGGAACGTGCGCCGTCTCACGTCATCCTCAGGTCTGCCCCATTCCTCGGCAGGCTGCGCCAACGCTGGAGTCACATGATAGGCGAGGGGGTCATCGGCCCACCCTCCGCCGGGCATCCAGAGCATCTGGGCTGCGGCCATGGTCCAGGCGACGTCGGCATGAACCGGTGCAATCCTCCCATATGTCGCCGGGGGCGGTTCGAGAAGGCCAGGAGTGGAGGCCGGGTGCGGGGAAGGGGGCATGTCTCGGGCAGGCTCGGGCAGGCTGCTCCTGTCAGCCGCCGCCGCCTTTCTTTCCTGGACCTCGCGCTCGATGAGCCGGTCCAGCAGCCAGGGCCAGCAGCGCTGCCTGGTGAATCGGCGCACCGTCCTCGACGTGGCAGGTTGGCGCTCGGTCCCGATCCTCGACCCTGCGACCTGCTGGCGCTGTTCCCTGCCCCGCCCGGCGGTCCCCGGCTCCAAGCCAGCGAGCACCCGCAGCACCCTGCAGCAGGGATCGTCAAGGTCCTTCGGCAGGAGCTCGAGGAGAACTTCTCTCAAAGCGACAGCCCGCGACTCTTCAGTCTCGTCGAGGGACCGGCGGGCGACGCATGCGAGCCGGAGCAGCACGGGGCACTCGCGCAGCGCGCTCTGCGCCTCCAGGTGCAAGACGGCCCGGGAAAGCTCGCCCCTGTCCCATTGATCGTCGTCCGGACCTGGGATCAGGGCAGCCCGGAACTCCGGCAGGGAGGGGTGGTCGCCGCCTGTTCGAGCCTCCATGGCTCGGATTATCTACTTATCTCGGACGGGTCCAAAAGTTGTCCAGGATGAGACTCCTTGTTGTCCGGTCCGGATTGCCAGAGTTTTGATACGAGAGAGACGTCCGGACCCAGGGCCGCCGCTGCGTCAAGCATCTCCGCCGCGTCCAGTGACTACGCCAGCGACTGGGGTATGCGGCCGAATGCCGGCGCCTCTCTGGCACGAGAATGCCCGGGCGTCGGGCGGCCATGGGGGAGGTCGACCACTCTACGTGGGTCACTCCGGATTCGCTATTTTCCCATAACACCCGTTTTAGGTGCCAGGCAGAAGCCACGAACTCCAACTTTGTCTATTTGACCGCGCCTGGCGCGGCGAGACAGCCAAAGTTGCGCTGGAGCCCCCCACCAGGTACGAGTGCGACCACAGAACGTGGTGACGCTAGGGCGGGGCTTAGAAGAAGCCCAGCGCGCTCTTGGCGAACTCGGACATCTTGTCCGGGCCCCAGGGCGGCTGCATGGTCATCTTGGTGTCGACAGCGGTGATCCCCTCCATCGAGACGACCGCCTCGCGGATCTCCTTCTCGAAGAGAGGCCCCACCGGGCAGCCCATGGAGGTGAGGGTGTAGGTGACCGAGGCGGCACCCTCCTCATTCACTGCAACGTCGTAGACGAGGCCCAGATCGACGATGTTGATCCCGATCTCGGGGTCCGTCACCACCTTGAGCGCTTCCCGAACCTCATCCGCAGTTGGCATAGACCTATCCTACGTCAGCCCGGGATGAAGAAGAAGGAGAGGGCGATGATGGCGTACGCGGCGAGCAGCTGGGCCCCCTCCAGCCAGTCGGAGCGCCCATCGCGGGAGATCAACGACACGATGGCGGTGGAGAACCCGACCGCGGCGATCTCGAACCCCGTGAAGAAGAAGTTGAGGGGCTTGCCGGCGACCAGCGAGAAGAAGACCAGGAACGGCGCCACGAAGAGGGCGATCTGCGTGCTTGACCCGACGGCGATCTCGATCGCCACGTCCATTTGATCCCGGACCGCGAACCGGATGGCTCCGGCGTGCTCGGCGGCGTTGCCGGCGATCGGGACGAGCACCAGACCGACGAACGGCTTGGACAGCCCAAGGGCATGAACGGCCGGCTGCAGCGACCCGACGAGGAAGTCACTGAGCAGCGCCGTCCCGACGGCCGCCGCTGCGAGCAGGAACGTGGCCTCCCCCGTCGACCACTTGGGCTCGGTTTCGGTGAATGGAATCCCTAGGGCGTCGCGATGGGTCTTGAACGAGAACAGTAGCGAGCACAGGTAGACGGCCATGAGGATGGCGGCGACGCCCACCGACACGGCCTCCGCGGCATGGAAGGAGGCATGGGGGGCAGCACTGTGGAAGAGGGCGGGCATGATGAGGCCCACGACCGCCAGGACGAGCGACACGGCGTGCATGCCGGCAACTTTGGCGTTGAAGGTCTGCTCGGGGTGCTTCAGGCCCCCGACGAACAGTGCGGCGCCGAGCACGAGCAGCAGGTTGCCGACGATGGCGCCGGTGATCGCGAGCTTCACCACCTCGATCTCGCCGCCGAGGACGAGGAACGCGGAGACGATGAGCTCGGGCAGGTTGGCGAACGTGGCGTTGAGGAACCCCCCGACCCGCGGGCCGAGCTTGAC
>WNFD01004125.1_pt1 | contig 14572 bp, 10 predicted proteins | sample 5400491 | NCBI WGS metagenome assembly WNFD01 (sample SAMN13153343, study PRJNA577476) | soil metagenome | isolation source: 120 cm saprolite under Douglas fir tree site 2 hole 2 replicate 2 | place: USA:California | collected 2015-04-18
CGCGGTGTTCGCGCGCACGGTCATGACCGACATCCTCGCGGTCGACGGCCTGGACCAGGGGGTGTTCGCACTCGTCGACATCGACGCTGAGCGCCTCGAGCTGGCGCGCCAGATCGCCGAAAGGCTTGTCGACCTTTCGGGCAAGCGGTGGAACGTGGAAGCTTCGACCGACCGTCGCGACGTGCTCCCCGGGACCAACTACGTCGTCAACTCGATCGAGGTCGCCGGGCTGCAGAACGTTCGCGCCGACTACGACATCCCGCTCCGTTACGGCGTCGACCAGTGCATCGGCGACACCATCGGGCCGGGCGGCATCTTCAAGGCCCTACGCACAGGGCCCGAATGGCTCGACATCGTCGCCGACGTCACCCGGATAGCGCCCGAGGCGCTAGTCCTCAACTACACGAACCCGATGTCGATTCTCACCCTGGCGGCGATACGTTCCACCGCTCTACCGGTGATCGGCCTCTGCCACAGCGTGCAGGGCACCTCCAAACTGCTCGCCGAGTTCCTTCAGGTTCCCTATGCAGAGCTCGACTGGAAGTGCGCCGGCATCAACCACAACGCGTGGTTCACAAAGTTGGAGCACGACGGCGAGGACCTCTACCCGCTGCTGCGCCGGCGCGCCGCCGACCCCCAGATCTACGAGCGGGACCCCGTGCGCTTCGAGGTCATGCTGCACCTCGGCGCGTTCGTGACCGAGTCCAGCGGGCACTTCTCGGAGTACGTTCCGTACTTCCGCAAACGACCGGACCTGCTCAAGAAGTACATCCGCCCCGAGTACCTCGGCGAGAGCGGCTTCTATGCCAACAACTGGCCGCGCTGGAGGCGGGAGAACGACGAGCGGATCCACGCGATGCTGAGCGGGGAGGCGGAGATCCCCAAGGCCACGCGCCACGAATATGCGTCGTGGATCATCGAGGCGATCGAGTGCGGGCGCGCGACCAGCATCCACGGGAACGTACTCAACGACGGGGCCATCGAGAACCTGCCGAGCGGCGGCTGCGTGGAGGTCGAATGCCGCATCAGCCCGGAGGGCGTCCAGCCGGTTCGTTTCGGAAGCCTCCCCGAGCAGCTGGCGGCCATGAACCGAGCGCACATGGCGGTGCACGAGCTGGTCGTCGAGGCGCTCCTGGAGCGGGACCGGCAGAAGGCCAAATACGCATTGATGCTCGATCCGCTCACCGCCGCCGTCTGCTCGCTCGAGGAGATCGACCGGCTCTTCGACGAGATGTGGGACGCCGAGCGCGAGTTCCTGCTTCCTTTCGAGTCCTAGTCCGATCAAGCGACAGCGCGGCCGAATGCGCGGGCGCCAAGCAAGATCGAGATCAGGCAGAGCACGGCCATGATCACCACGCCCTTGACGACGCTCGGATCGCCGAGATGGCCGATGAAGACGGCGCGGGCGGCGTCGACAGCATAGGACAGCGGGTTTGCCGCGGCGATGCTGCGCAGCCACTGCGGCGCGAGTCCCAGGGGCAGCAGTACGCCGGATAGAAGGAGGATCGGGAGCGTCGACGTGAAGATGATCGGGGCGTAGCTGTTCTCGCTCCGCGTCCACAGCGCGACCGCATACGCGACCGATGCCGTCAGGAGCCCGATCAGGGCGATCAGCGCGAGCACGACTACCACGCCGATCACGTTGATGCTGAGGCCGAATGGAAGCGACAGCAGGATCAGGATCAGCGACTGCAAAAGAATGGTGAGCACATCGCGAAGCGCCCGTCCCAGCAGCAGCGCGACACGGCTCACCGGTGTGACGCGCAGCCTCTCGATCACTCCGATCCGAAGCTCCGCGATGAGGCTGAAGCCCACCCCTGCGGCCCCGAACAATCCCAGCTGGACCAGCAGCCCTGGCACGAAGACGTTGTAGGCGCCTCCACTGGGGAAACCCGGCGTCGAGGCAAGCGGCTTCAGCAGCGGCGCGAAGAGGACGAGGTAGAGCAGCGGCTGAACAACGCCGATCACGACCCAGGCCGGGTTGTGGGTGAAAATCCAGAAGTAACGACCGAACACGAGCCAGACGTCGCGCAGCAGCTTCATGCCGCCACCTCGCGCAGCGAGCGCCCTGTCTGGCGGAGGAACACGTCGTCGAGGCTCGGCCGGTGCAGACCGATGGTCATCACCTGCAGGCCGGCGGCGTCGAGCTGGCGCAGGATGGCCGGCATCGCGACCTCGCCGCGATCCACGTAGAGCCGGACCATCGCCTCCTCCACCGATGCCTCGCGTACGTAGGGTTGTCCCTTGAGGACGTCCAGGGCAGCCTGCGGAGACCCGGCCACGCTCAGGGTGACGACGTCGCCCGCGACCGCTCGTTTGAGCTCCTCGGGTGTCCCCTCGGCGACGATCTTGCCGTAGTCGATGATCGCGATCCGATCGCAAAGGGCGTCCGCCTCGTCCAGGTAGTGGGTGGTCAAGAACACGGTGGTGCCCCGATCATGCATGCGGCGCACCTCGTCCCAGACCCGGGCGCGGGACTGCGGGTCGAGCCCCGTGGTCGGTTCGTCCAGGAAGAGAAGCTGCGGATTGTGAACCAGCCCGAGCCCGATGTCCAGGCGCCGCTTCTGTCCACCCGAGTACGTCTTGACAGTCCGATCGGCGCAGACCTCGAGCTCCAGCATCTCGATGAGCTCGGCCGCCCGCTTGCTTGCGCGCTCGCGCGACATTCCATAGAGCTGGCCCTGGAACACCAGCTCGAACCGGCCGACCACCTCGTAGTCGGAACCGCCCGCCTGGCTCACGTATCCGATGCGCTCGCGCACACGATCTGGCTGCGTCAGCAGGTCGCAGCCGGCGACGCGAGCCGTGCCGCCGCTCGGCGGCAGCAGGGTGGCGAGCATCCGCAGGGTCGTCGTCTTGCCGGCGCCGTTGGGTCCGAGGAAACCGAAAATCTCCCCGCCGTGAACGGTCAGGTCCACGCCGGCCACTGCCTCTACCACCTGCTTTCGCGTCTTGAACACACGTCGCAGCCCGTGCGTCTCGATCGCAGCCATTCCCGTCGCCACAGCCACCACGGTATTTTCGGGGATATCCTTGCCGGCACAGTGGGGACCGCGTTTCATGGCTGGCCCGAGGAATGCCAGCGCTTCTTCATCGGGCTCGAGCTGGACAACTCGAAGAAGTACTTCGACGCCAATCGCGCCACGTATGAGGAAGCGGTGAGGGGCCCGATGGTCGCGCTCATCGAGTCCCTGGAGGCAGACTACGGCCCCGGGAAAGTGTTCCGCGCAAACCGCGACGTCCGCTTCTCAAAGGACAAGTCTCCGTACAAGACCAACATCGCCGGCTACGCCGGGATGGGCGGCCGCGGAGGCTACCTGTCGCTCGACGCGCGGGGCCTGACGGTCGCGGCGGGCCGCTACGAGATGACCGCGGCTCAGCTGTCGAAATACCGCAAGAGAGTGGCCGCCGACGCCACCGGCGCGCCCCTGGCGGCGATCATCGCGAAGCTCGAAAAGGCCGGTTACTCCATGGGCGGCGAGGCGCTCAAGCGGGTGCCGGCGGGCTGGCCCCAGGACCATCCCCGCGCGCGGCTGCTCCGCCACAAGCTGCTCTACATCTACAAGAGCTTCGGGCTGCAGCCCTGGCTGGGTTCCGCGGCCGCCCGCAAACAGATCATCAGGGTGTGGACCGACGCGGAGCCGCTGAACACCTGGCTCCAGCGCAACGCCGCCTGACGATCAGGCCGGCCTCGCCCCTTCCTGGGCGATCCTCGCGCCCGTCAGGTGCAGCCAGAACGCCTCCAGGGTCGGACCACCCTGGGAACGTCTACGCACCGCACTGATGAGCCGCCGGCCCACCGGGCCCGGCAGTCGCTTGAGGACGCCGGATGCGAGCTCCGTCTCGACAGCGACCACCGGTAACGCCGCATACCCCAGGCCGGCGATCGCGGCGGCGCGTACGTACTCGGGGTGCCCGAGGTTCATGGTCTCCGAGCGGTCGTAAGCCTCGCCGAGCATTTCCCTGACGTTGCGCTCCGCCGCCCAGGCGGGACCTCGACCGAGATAGCGGTACTTGCCAAGTTGCGCCGGGGTGACCCGACGCAGCAGCGACAGCGGGTGATCGCGATGCGCGACGAGGATCAGCTCGTCGCGGGCCAGGACCACCGACTCGAGGTCGCCGTCAACTGCTCCCTCGATCACACCGCAGTCGATGGCGCCTGCGAGCACCTGTGCGTTGATCGTGGCCGAAGGTTCGACCACCATGCTCAGCTTGACGGCCGGGTAACGCCGTGAGAATTCGGCCAGCCGCTGGGGAAGGTAGTAGCTGGCACAGGTGGGAGTGGCCCCGAGCTGCAGGGAGCCCGCCTCGAGCATCTTCATCGCGCGAGCTGTTTCCTCCAGGACGTCGAGCGATCGCATCGCCGCCCGGCACGCAACGGCCAGGCTGCGCCCGGCGTCCGTCAGGCGGACGCCGCGGCCGTCGCGCTCGAGCAGGTGCACGCCCAGGGCTCGCTCGAAATTGCGGAGCTGCTGGGTGACGGCGCCCTGGGTGAGGAACAGCGACGAGGCCGCCCTGGAGACGTGCTCGGTCTCGGCGACCGCCAGGAACGAGCGGAGCTGCTCGAGGGTGAAGCGAGGCTTGGCCACGGCCTACATATATTAGTGAAGCTTATGAGACCCATCACGTTTTATAGGCCCCGGAACCCTTAAGTAAACCTGTACTGGATCGTTGAAGGGTATGTTGATCAACGCCCTTATCGAGCGAAAGGAGGTGACGTAAACATGCGTGGTACGTGGTCCCGCTTCGGACACAGCCGCCAGCGTGGACAGGGAATGGTCGAGTATGCCTTGATCCTGGTTCTCGTTTCGATCGTGGTCATAGTGATTCTCTTAACCATGGGGAACCAGATCGCCAACGTCTTTTCGAACGTGGTCGCGGCCCTGGGCTGAGAGCCGGCGCCTCGCCTCCCCACCCTGTGGGGAGGTCGACCCCGACCGCAAAGCGGGCGCGGTCGGGAGGGGACACGCAATTTTCAACAGGCCGGGCACAGATGCCCGGCCCATTGCGTTAATTTCGCTCGCGGCCCATGACCAACCCCTGGTGGCGCGGCGCGATTTTCTACGAGGTCTACGTCCGCAGCTTCGCCGACTCCACTGATGACGGCATCGGCGATCTGCCGGGGATCACCTCCAGGCTCGACTACCTGGAACGACTGGGCGCCGGCGCGGTCTGGCTCACGCCGTTCTATCCCTCACCTCAGATAGACCACGGCTATGACGTCGCCGACTACTGCGACGTCAACCCCGAATACGGTTCGCTCACCGACTTCGATGCGCTCGTTGCTCGCGCCCACGAGCTCAGACTCAAGGTGCTGGTCGACATGGTCCCCAACCACACTTCGGACCAGCACCCCTGGTTCCAGGCCGCCCTGGGCTCGCCGGACGATCCCCACCGCGCGTTCTATCACTTCGCCGAGGGCAAGCCGGATGGATCGCCGCCGAACAACTGGCGCTCTGAGTTCGGCGGCCCGGCATGGACCCGTGACGACCGGAGCGGCCAGTGGTACCTGCACCTGTTCGCGCCCGAGCAGCCCGACCTCAACTGGTGGCATCCAGAGGTGCAGGCGGAGTTCGAGCGAATCCTCAGGTTCTGGCTCGACCGTGGAGCCGACGGATTTCGGATCGACGTCGCGTCCGCCCTCTTCAAACGCAGGGACCTCGCCGACGTGCCCATGGTCAAAGACCCGTTCAGCGGAATTCTCCGCCCGGACCCCGCTTTCCTCATCATCGATCAGCCGGAGGTGCACCAGGTCTACCGTCGGTGGCGGCAGATCCTCAACGAGTACCAGCCCGACCGTGTGCTGGTCGGGGAGATCTTCGAGCCGCAGCGCCAGTCGCGCTACGTCCTTCCGGACCAGCTCAACCTGGCGTTCGCCCTGGTCGGCGCGCGTTGGGACGCGAATCTCTGGCGCCGCTCGATCGACGTCGACATGCATGCGGTGAACCGACCAGGTGAGGCGCCAAGCTGGACTCTTTCCAACCACGACGTGGTCCGTCACGTCACGCGCCTGGGCGGCGGCTCAACCGGACTCGCGCGAGCGCGCGCCGCCCTCCTGCTCCTTCTCGGCCTGCCCGGCCAGGTTTTTCTCTACCAGGGCGAAGAGCTCGGGCTCGAACAGGTCGATGTCCCTCCCGAGGCGCGGCAGGATCCGCTGTCCATCCGTACACAGGGCCAAAACCCGGGGCGAGACGGCTGCCGCGTGCCGCTGCCCTGGAAGAAGGGAGAGCCCAATGCGGGCTTTTCTGAGGCGCCGCCCTGGCTGCCGATGCCGCCAGGCTGGGATCGGTTTGCCGCCGGCGCCCAAGAGGCATCGGGCAACTCGACGCTGGCGTTCTATAAACGTGCGCTGGCGCTTCGACGGCGCCTGTCGCCCTGGCTGCCGGCGTCGATGGCCTGGCGGCCGGGGCCCGCGGGGGTGCTGGCCTACCAGCGGGAACGGTTGACGGTTGCGTGCAACTTCCTGAGCCGGCCGATGAGAGTCCCCGCGCGCGGGCGCCTCCTGCTGGCCAGCGCACCCCTGGCCACGCTCGCCGAAGGATGCCTGGCGCTCCCGGCCACCTCGGCCGCCTGGGTCGATTCCAACCCCGGGAGCTGAGGCGCGACCCCACTCCTCGCAGCAGCTCCTGGTTCGGCCGTGACGTAGCCAGGCTATCGACGGTGGGTTAAAACCGGGGCGCTAAACGGTTAAGCGGAGTTGGTCGAATGGGCCAAATTCCCCTGTTCGGGGTCGCGCCGGCCAGGAACCGCGGGTTTCATCAGTCCTTAACCTGGCCCTAACCGAGCAATTCGGTTGCAGGCGCTAGAGTTGGCTCCGTGGCGGTGGGAGCCCAGGCGGAACCGGAGGCAACGGGCCCAGCAGCGCTTCCGGACGCGCCCCGATTCCTGAACCGGGAGCTCTCCCGGCTGGACTTCGACGAGCGCGTCCTGGCCATGGCCGAAGACCCCCGCCTGCCGCTGCTCGAGCGGGTGCGATTCCTGGGCATCTTCAGCCAGAACCTGGACGACTTTTTCCAGGTGCGCGTGGCCGGCCTCAAGGAGCAGGTGCTGGCCGCGGTCGCGGTCGCCTCGCCAGACGGCATGTCGCCACTGGAGCAGCTCCGGGCGATCCGCGGCCGGGTCGAGGGACTCGTGGAGCGGCAGACCCGGCTCTACAAGGCGGGCATCGTCCCCGCGCTGTCCGAAGCGGGCATCGACATCGTCCGCGGCGACGCGGTGAGCAAGAAGGAGCTCACCCAGCTTCACGCGGTCTTCAGGCAGCAGATCTTTCCCGTGCTGACGCCTCTGGCCGTCGATCCCGGCCATCCCTTCCCTTACATCTCGCACCTGTCGCTGAACCTCGCCGTCACGGTTCGTGATCCTCAGCGCCGGGAGCACCGCTTCGCCCGCGTCAAAGTGCCGCCCGTGCTGCCTCGCTTCATCCCGCTGGCAGAGGAGTCTCGTTTCGTGCCCCTCGAGGACGTCATCGCGCTCCACCTGCAGGCGCTCTTCCCGGGGATGGACGTGATCGCGCACCATCCGTTCCGCGTCACGCGCGACGGTGACCTGGATGACGTGGACAGCGACGCCGAAGACCTTCTCGCCGCCATCCAGACCGAGCTCAGGCGCCGCCGCCGCCATGCGCGAGTCGTGCGCCTCGAGGTCGATCCCGGAATGTCGGCGGAGGTGCTGGAGCTTCTCACCCGTGAGCTCGAGCTGCAGCCCGCCGACGTCTACCAATCAGACGGGCTGCTGGACCTCGGCAGTCTCAGCGCGTTGTGGCAGCTCGATCGGCCCGACCTGAAGGAGGAGCCGTGGACGCCCGCCACGCAGCCACGGCTGCGTGGGATCGGGGCCGAGGTGCCCGACCTGTTCGCGGTGCTGCGGGCAGGCGACGTGCTGGCCCACCATCCGTACGACTCCTTTGCCACCTCGGTCGAAGCCTTCATAGACCAGGCCTCGACCGATCCCAACGTGCTCGCCATCAAGCAGACGCTCTACCGGACGTCTGGCCCCGGCAGCCCGATCGTCAGGGCCCTCATCAGGGCGGCGGAATCAGGCAAGCAGGTGGCCGCGCTTGTGGAACTCAAAGCTCGCGGCGACGAGCAAGCGAACATCGCCTGGGCGAGAGCTCTCGAGGAGGCCAACGTCCACGTCGTGTACGGCCTGGTCGGCCTCAAGACCCACGCCAAGGTGACCCTGGTGGTGCGCCGCGAGGGCAAGAGCATCCAGAACTACGTTCATGTCGGCACCGGCAACTACAACCCGAGCACCGCGCATGGATACGAGGACGTGAGCCTGCTTTCGGCCGATGCCGACCTCGGCGCCGACGTCACCGAGCTGTTCAACCTCCTCACCGGGTACAGCCGCCAGCATCGCTACCGCAAGCTGCTGGTGGCGCCGTCGAGCCTTCGGACCGGGATCACGCAGCTCATCGAGCGTGAGTCGAAGCCGGGCGGCCGCATCACCATCAAGGTCAACAACCTGATCGATCCGGACATCATCGATGGGCTCTACGCGGCCTCGCAGGCCGGCGCCGAGATCGACCTCATCGTCCGGAGCATGTGCTCACTGCGGCCCGGCGTCCCCGGTCTTTCCGAGAGGATCAGGGTGCGCTCGATCGTGGGCCGCTTCCTCGAGCACTCGCGCATCTTTCGCTTCGGCAGCGGCAGCCAGCCCGATTACTACCTGGGCTCGTCGGACATCATGCAGCGCAACCTGGACCGCCGCGTCGAAGCGGTTGTGCCGGTCACGGATCTGAAGCTGTGCGCCCGCCTCGCGGAGATCTTCGAGATCGCGCTCGCCGACGATGTCCTGGCGTGGGACCTCGGACCCGATGGCTCGTGGCAGCGCGCGCCCACCGAGCGTGGGCTCAACTCGCACAAGCGCTTTCAGGAACTTGCCCTGGAGCGTGCGCGCGGCAATGGAGTGGTAAGCCTCATCAAGCATGCTTAAGCCCCACGAATTCGGAGCCTTCGGCTCGAATTCGCGGGGACCCCATTAAAGAACGTGAGGTGAAGCTCGGGGCCGGCCCCGCGTTCCACCTCCCCGACCTCACCGGAGTTGTCGACGGCGTCGCCGTCACCCCGCCCGAAGCCGTCCGGCTCGAGACCGTCTACTACGACACCCCCGACCTCCGCCTCGCGCGCTGGGGGGTTTCTCTTCGGCATCGGGCCGGAGAGGGCTGGACTCTGAAGCTCCCTCCCTCGCCTGGCCTCCCCGCCCCTGGCCTCCCCGCGGTTCAATCGCCCAGGCTCCTCGAGCGCGACGAGATCACATTCCAGGGCGGCTCGAAGAAGCCGCCCGCCGGGGCGGTGGCCCTGGTGCGCGCGTACGTGCGCACGGCGGAGCTGGTCCCGGTGGCCCGCCTGTCGACGATGCGCCGGCGCGTCCGCCTGGTCGGCGCCGACGGCGGCCGTTTGGCGGAGGTCGTCGACGATGAGGTGTCGGTGCGCGACGGCCGCCGGGTGGCGGCGCGGTTCCGGGAGATCGAGGTCGAGGTCGCCGGCGCAAACGGCAGTGATGCAATCGTTGCCCCGCTCGTCGAGCGACTTAGGGCTGCGGGGGCGGGAGCCCCGGATCCGACCCCCAAGCACATCCGGGCCCTTGGTCCTCGTGCCATGGAGCCCCCGGAGGTTGCCGCCCTTCCCGTCACCCCCGAGTCGCCGGCGCGCGACGTCATCCGCAGCGTCCTTGCCGATTCGGTCGCGGCGCTCCTTCGCAACGATCCGCTCGTGCGCGCGGGCAGCGATCCCGAGGCGGTGCACCAGGCGCGTGTCGCGACCCGAAAGCTCAGGTCGCACCTGCGCACTTTCGGTTCGCTGCTCGACCTGGAGTGGACCGAGCCGTTGCGCTCAGAGCTTGGCTGGCTGGCGATGGCGCTGGGTGCTGTGCGCGACCGTGAGGTGCTGCTGGAGAGGCTTCTCGAGCGGGCCAAATCGCTGCCGTCCAGCGACTCGAGGTCCGCCGCATCCCTTCTGCACATCCTCGAGCTCGAGATCGAAGCACTGAGGAAAAAGCTGCTGGGCGAGCTCGACTCGCCGCGATACATCGACCTCCTGGAGAGGCTCGTGGCCGCGGCGCATTCGCCCGTCACCACGCTGGATGCGGACCAACCGGCCGCCGCGGTGCTGCCCGCGCTGGCAACCGGTCCGTGGCGCCGCCTCCGCAGCGCGGTCCGCCAGCTGCCCGAGCAGCCGACCGATCCCGAGCTCCATCGCATTCGAATCCTGGCCAAGCGCACCCGGTACGCGGCGGAGGCCGTGGCCCCGGTCCTGGGAGCGGTGGCGACGGCTTTCGCGCGAGCCGCCGCCAAGCTGCAGACGGTCCTGGGCGAGCACCAGGACAGCGTCACCGCGCAGGCCTGGCTTCGAGCAGCGCGGGTGACCGGGCGGCGGGCGTTCGTGGCCGGTCAGCTGATCGCCATGGAGCACCTGGCGGCGCAGGCGGCGCGGGCGCAGTGGCCGAAGGCCTGGAAGGCTCTCGATCGCAAGAGCCTTCGCAAATGGATGCCGTAGGAATTTTATGAGAGACAACCTGCGGCTGGGTTCAACCCGGCCGCCCATGCCACGCTGGTCAAGCTGATGGCCACGTTTTACTTCGTCCGCCACGCCAAAGCCGGCAGCCGCGGCCACTGGGAGGGCGACGACCGCCTTCGCCCCATCAGCAAGAAGGGCGTCAAGCAGGCAGAGGCGCTCATCGATGTCATGAAGCCTTTCAAGATCTCCGCGATCTATTCGAGCCCATATCTGCGCTGCGTGCAGACTGTGGAGCCGCTGGCACGCGAGCTGGAAATTGCGATCACCGAGACAGCGGCGCTCGCTGAGGGACACGGGCTGCGCGGCGCCTTCGAGCTCTTGGGCGATCCGAAGCTCGACGACGCCGTCCTGAGCACCCACGGGGACGTTGTCTGGGAGCTCGTCGAAGACCTCGTCCGGCGGCGCGTGATCAGGGCTGGCGAGGGCGGCTACGAAAAAGGCTCGACCTGGGCGGTCGACGTCGAGGACGGCAAGCCCGTCCGCGCGCGCTTCATCCCGGCCCCGTGACCGATTCCGCCTCTCTGGCGCCAAACGTGCGCATTGCGCCATCCGAATACGCCCGAATGGATCGAAACGTGCGGAAACGACAAAGAAACATCGGTTAGCCTCTAGCTTGTGACCGTCACGCTGCGGGGCGCCTCATTGGACGAGGAGCAGGTCGTGGCGGTGGCGCGTCATGGCGAGAAGGTCGCGCTCTCGGCGGCCGCCCGGGCCAGGATGGAGCAGAGCCGGGCGCGGGTCCAGCGGGCGTCGCAATCGCGCGAACCCGTCTACGGCGTGTCGACTGGTTTCGGAGCGCTGGCAGGAACCCGAATCGCGCCTCTCCGCCAGCCGGAGCTGCAGCTCGCGCTCATCCGCTCGCACGCGGCAGGGGTCGGCCCGCCGGTCGACGATGAGGTGGTCCGGGCGACGATGCTGCTGCGGGCACGCACCCTGGCCATGGGTTTCTCGGGGGTGCGGCCGGCTGTCGCCGAGGCGCTCGTCGCGATGCTCAACGCCAACATCACGCCGTCGGTCCCGCGCTACGGGTCGGTGGGATGCAGCGGCGACCTCGCGCCACTCGCTCACATCGCGCTCGCGCTCGTCGGCGAGGGTGAGGTCGTCAATGCCGACGGGGCGAGGCAGCCGGCGGCCCAGGCGCTGCGCGCCGCGAAGCTGAAGGCCCTGAAGTTAGAAACCAAAGAGGGCCTCTCGTTGATCAACGGAACCGACGGCATGCTGGGCATGCTGGCGCTGGCGTGCACCGACGCCGAGCTCCTGTTTCGCGTCGCCGACATCACGGCGGCAATGTCGGCGGAGGCGCTCCTGGGCACCGACCGGCCGTTTCAGCCCCACCTGCACCAGATCCGGCCGCATCCCGGGCAGCTGGCGAGCGCCGCCAACCTCGCGCGTCTGATGCGTGGTTCGGGCATCGTCGCTTCACATCGCCACTCCGCACATGCCGTGCAGGACTCTTATTCGGTGCGGTGCAGCCCGCAGGTCGCGGGCGCCGCGCGCGACACGCTCGACTTCGCGCGCCGGACGGCCGCGGTGGAGCTCGGGTCGGCCATCGACAACCCGGTGGTGCTGGAAAACGGAGAGGTCGAGTCGAACGGCAACTTTCACGGCGAGCCGTTGGCCTTCGCCGCCGATTTCCTCGCCATCGCCGCCGCCGAGGTGGGGGCGATCGCAGAGCGCCGCGTCGACCGCCTCCTCGACCCGCATCGCTCGGAAGGCCTGCCACCCTTCCTCGCCCAGGAGCCTGGCGTCAACTCGGGCCTCATGGTCGCCCAGTACACGGCGGCCTCTCTGGTGGCCGAGAATCGCCGCCTGGCCGCGCCGGCGAGCGTGGACTCGGTGCCCACCTCGGGCATGCAGGAAGACCATGTGTCCATGGGTTGGGGCGCGGCGTTGAAGCTGCGCACCGTGCTCGACAACCTGACCAGCATCCTGGCGGTCGAGCTGGTCGCCGCCGCTCGCGCGCTTGATCTGCGCGCGCCCCTGGCGCCGGCCCCGGCCACCGCGGCCGTGCGCGACATGGTGCGCAAGCACGTCCCGGGAGTGGGTCCGGATCGGGTGGTCGCACCCGAGCTGGCCGCGGCAGAGGCGCTCATTCGCAGCGGCGCCGTGGTCGCCGCCGCGCAGGCCGTGACCGGCGCGCTGAAATGAGCTCGTCGCGTGTCGTTCGCGCGCCGCGGGGTGGCGAGTTGAGCTGTCTCGGGTGGTCGCAGGAGGCTGCGATGCGGATGCTCATGAACAACCTGGACCCCGAGGTGGCGGAGCGTCCCGAGGACCTCGTCGTGTACGGCGGAACGGGCCGCGCGGCCCGGTCGTGGGACGCGTTCGACGCCATCGTCCGCGAGCTGAAGGTTTTGAAAGGCGACCAGACCCTCCTCGTGCAGTCGGGCAAGCCCGTCGGCGTGTTCGACACACACGAGTGGGCCCCGCGCGTGCTGATCGCGAACTCGCTCCTCGTCCCGGAGTGGGCGACCTGGGACGAGTTCCGGCGCCTCGAGGCGCTCGGTTTGACGATGTACGGCCAGATGACCGCGGGGTCGTGGATCTACATCGGCACCCAGGGCATCCTCCAGGGGACTTACGAAACGTTCGCCGCCATCGCGCGCAAGCGATTCGGCGGCTCGCTCGCAGGGACGATCACGCTGACAGCTGGGCTGGGTGGGATGGGCGGCGCTCAGCCGCTCGCCATCACACTCAACGGCGGGGTCGCGATCTGCGTCGAAGCCGACGCGGAGAGGATCCAGCGCCGCATCGACCACGGCTACCTCGACGTGCGTGCATCAGACCTCGAGGACGCGCTCCGGCTGGCGCGCGAGGCGAAGAAGGCGAAGCGTGCGCTCTCCATCGGGTTGCACGGCAACGCCGCCGAGGTGCTTCCGGCGCTGGCCGCTCGCGGCTTCGACGTGGACGTGGTCACGGACCAGACTTCCGCGCACGATCCGCTCAGCTACATCCCGGCCGGAGTGAGCGCCGAGGATGCGCAGGAGCTGCGCCTCGACGATCCGGCTGGCTACGTACTTCGTGCCCGCGAGAGCATGGCGCGTCACGTCGACGCCATGATCGATTTCCTCGACCACGGCGCCGAGGTGTTCGACTACGGCAACAGCTTGCGCGCAGAGGCGAAGCTGGGCGGAAGCACGCGCGCGTTCGAGTTTCCCGGTTTCGTGCCCGCGTACATCCGGCCGCTGTTCTGCGAGGGCAAGGGTCCGTTCCGCTGGGTGGCCCTGTCGGGTGATCCGGCGGACATCGCGGTCACCGACCGCGCCATGATCGAGGAGTTCTCCGACGACGCGCCCCTGGTGCGCTGGATTCACGCCGCTGCCGAGAAGGTCAAGTTCCAGGGGCTGCCCGCGCGCATCTGCTGGCTCGGATATGGCGAGCGTGCGCGGGCAGGCCTGCGGTTCAACGAGCTGGTCCGCACGGGCGCCGTCAGGGGCCCGATCGTCATCGGCCGCGATCACCTGGATTCGGGCTCGGTGGCGTCTCCCTATCGCGAGACCGAGGCGATGCTGGACGGCTCGGACGCCATCGCCGACTGGCCGATCCTCAACGCGCTGCTCAACACGTCCAGCGGGGCCTCGTGGGTGAGCGTCCACCATGGCGGCGGGGTGGGGATCGGCCGTTCGATCCATGCCGGGATGGTGGTCGTGGCGGATGGCACCGCAGACGCAGCGCGCAAGCTCGAACGGGTGCTCACCAATGACCCCGGCACCGGCGTGATGCGCCACGCCGACGCCGGATACGAGCGCGCGCTCGACGTTGCCCGCGAGCGTGGCGTCCACATCCCAATGAGCGATTGAACGGTTCCGGCCGATGGCATGCCGACCAGGCTTGGCTCGGCCATCCCGCCCGAGACGTCCTGATCGAGGTCGAGGCAGGACGGATCACGAACATCACCGAACGGGTGCCCGCGCCGGCCGGGGCTGTGAGACTCGAGGGCTGGACCATTCCAGGGCTGGCCAACGTCCACAGCCACGCGTTCCAACACTCGCTGCGTGGAAGGACGGAGTCGGGTGGCGGCGACTTCTGGCAATGGCGCCGCCTCATGTACCGAGCTG
>WNFD01004126.1_pt1 | contig 14572 bp, 10 predicted proteins | sample 5400491 | NCBI WGS metagenome assembly WNFD01 (sample SAMN13153343, study PRJNA577476) | soil metagenome | isolation source: 120 cm saprolite under Douglas fir tree site 2 hole 2 replicate 2 | place: USA:California | collected 2015-04-18
CCGAGATGAAACGCATGCTCGGCGATTCTTTCAATCTCTCCGCTGAAGATGTAACCCAGCCCGACGTAAGCACCAGACCAAAGAAGCGCGCCGAGCGCATCGAAACACAAGAATCGCGACGGTCGCATGTGAAAAATGCCCGCCAGCGGCGGAGCGACGGTGCCCAGTCCAGGCACAAATTTCGCAAAGAGCAGCGACCGCGCGCCCTGCTTTGCGAAAACACCTTCCGTGCGCCGCACGCAGGAATCCGGCTCAAGTGAGATCTTGCAGAGCAACTGGAGAACCTTGATGCCGCGCACGCGTCCTAGTCCGTACCACATGGAGTCGGCAAGGAGCGAAGCGAACACACTAAGGGCAATCGAGCCCGCGAAGCTGAATCGGCCCGTCCCAGCCAGCGCGCCCGCAGCCAAGAGAATTGGCAGCGAAGGCACAGGCAAACCGATCTGCTCGGCGAATACCCACGCGAGCAAAACCAAATAGCCGTGGTGCAGAAGGAATTCCAGTGCGCTGTGCATGATCGAGCCGGGTCCCAGGAATGCGCTTAGGTCGCAACGAAGGGAGCAGTATGCCCCCAACCGCCGGCCATAACAAATTCGCCCAATGGCTTGCGCGTTCGCGGCGCCAATTCGCGCTCACGCAGCTTCTCCGGCAGCGACTCCGGATTCCCGGGATACCCGACGGCCATGGCCGCCACCGGCTCCCAATCATCAGGAATCGCAAATGTTTGCCGCGCTTTCTGGGCATCAAAGCCGGCCATCTGGTGCACCTGCAAGCCGCGCGCGTTCGCTTCAAAGGTAAGCTGCGCCGTGGCGCTGCCCACGTCATGCAGAGCCACCCGGTTCGGCTTGCCTTCACGCTGCGTTTTCAGATGAGCCACCGACAACGCCAGCACTGGCGCGTGCTTTGCCCAGTTGGCATTGAATTCCACCAGCACGCCCAGCATCTTCGCGAAGTTCTCCACATCATCTTTTGTAGCCACCAGATAAGCCCACGGCTGCTCGTTGTTGCTGGACGGCGCCCACCGCGCTGCTTCGAAGAGGCTACGCAGAACCTCGGGCGGCACTGGCCTCTCCGCAAACGCGCGCGGGCTCCAACGGTTTCGTATCAGGTCGTGGAGCGCCACATCGGTGACGGCTGGTTTGTGCATCGTCTGAACCTTGCTGTGTTGTATAGAGACGTGCATTAGATGAACGAAATACATAGGGCGGTGCATTCACACCGCCCTGACAGTTGGCCGCAAGCCGCGCGACTCAATCCCCAGACTTCGGAGCGCCCTTTTGCACCATTTCGACGTCGATCGTGATTGCCACGTCGTCACCGACCACCCATCCGCCGTTGTCCATCTTGGCATTCCATTTCACGCCGAAATCTTGCCGGTTGATCTTGGTAGAGGCGTTCGCCGCGGCCCGCTGGTTGCCCCACGGATCTTTCACTGCGGCCGTCGGCCCCTCGACATCAAGCACCACTTGTTTCGTCACTCCGTGAATCGTCAGGTCCCCGGTTACTTTCAGTTTGCCCGTCTCTACCTGCTCAACTTTGGTCGATTTAAAAGTAAGCGTTGGATATTTTTCGGCATCGAAAAAGCGGTCACTGCGCAGATCCTTGTCTCGATCCGGCACGCGTGTGTCCACGGAAGCGGCATCAATGGTCACGTCCACGGAAGACTTGCTAATGTCCCTATCGTCGAACTGAACCGTACCGCTCACCTTCGTGAACGCGCCCCGCACCGTCGAAATCGCCAGGTGGCGTACCGCAAACTGCGCCGAGGAGTGGTTCGGATCAATCTGCCACGTGGAAGTTGCCGCGGCCCCCGGCAGCGAAAGCGCTGCTGCAAGTGCCGTGGCGGAAATTACCCGAGTTAGGAAGTGGCCCATTATTTTTCTCCTTTTATCGCGATTGGAATTCCTTGCCTGTCCCCTACCGCAAAATTTTCACTTAGCGTCGTCCGCGCATATCTCATCAAGCAAATCAGCCAAGATTCTTACGCGTGCGGCCGCGATATGCGCGAACTGCCGCTTGTGGAGCTCGCGAACCATCGGATCGAGGCGCTTCAGCAGTTCCAGTCCGCCGCTGGTGATTCTTGTTTTCACCACGCGCCGGTCGTCGCTCTGGCGGTGCCGCGTAATCAGGCGGCGCTTTTCCATGCGGTCCAACAGCCGCGTCATGTCCGGATCGTGCGAAATCATGCGTTCCGCGATGCTGCTGCAGGCCAGCCCTTGCGGCTCCGCGCCGCGCAGAATACGCAGCACATTGTACTGTGCGCCGGTGAGGCCGTTCGACTTTAGTAGCTGTTCGGCTTGCAGCGCGAGCTTGTCGGCCGCTTTTTGCAGGGCAATAAATGCCCGGTCCTCGCTGGGCAGCGAGCCGCGCTGCGCTTGCGCTCTACTCATAATGCAACGATAGTCGTTGCAACAGATATTGTCAAGAGGAAAAGGATTCTTATCATGGCTTGCGCAGCGGCCGCACGTGTATCTCGCTCATAAAACTCCCGGCCCTCTGTGTCACCACCGCCTCTACGGCGTGCGCCACGTCTTCCGCCTGCAGCGCTTTCCCTGCTTCTTTCACTCCCCGGCCGGAAAATTCCGTCGCTACACTCCCCGGGCAAATTACGCTCACGCGGATCCCATGATCGCGCAAGTCTTCCGCCATGCACCCCGATAGCCCCTGCACTCCCCACTTCGACGCGCAATACAACCCTCCCCCCGCGAACGTGCTCCTCCCGGCAAGCGAGCTGATATTTATGATGTCCCCGCCGCCTTGCCGGATCATCGATGGAACCACCGCCTGCGAAACCAGGAAAACGCTCTTCAGGTTCGTACTGAGAATCCGATCCCATTCCTCTTCGCTCTTTTCGTGCGCCGGTCCGAAAAGCCCAATGCCCGCATTGTTGACAAGGATTCCTACCGGCCCCAGCTTCGCTTCCGTAGCGGAAACGAGTTTCCCCACTTCATCCGCGCGCGTGACATCCGCGGTTTGCCAAAAGACTCTTTTGGTCTGCCCGCGTAACGCATCCGCCGTTGCACCCAGCTTGTCGCTGTCGCGGCCGCAAATGGCCACGCCCGCGCCCAGCTCGGCGAGCTTCATGGCAATCGCCCGCCCGATGCCGCGGCCACCCCCGGTGACCAGCGCAATCTTGTTCGCCAGGGGTCCGTCTATGTTGTTACCCTCATTCGTTTTGCTTATGCCAGCCATCACAATTCTTCTTTCCTCAGGCGACCCTTTTCATGCAAAACTCATCTTAACATTCAGCCGCAGGGGCCGCTGCGCGCGCCGTACCGAACGCGCTCGGAGGCTTGGATTTGGATGATGTTAAATGCTTAGGTCCCTGTAGAGTAACGCCTTGCAGATTTACGTGCGCTTTTCCTATAATCCCAAAGTTTTATGAACCAGCGTCATACCCGGCAAGAGCACTCCAGGGTGCACCACACGTATATGAGCAGGCTTGGAGTTTGAACGAGGAGAATGGAATGAATCGAACATGTAGAATGGCGCGCCTGGCGGTCATCGCAGCGCTTTGCTTGGCGATCAGCGGCGCGTCAAATGCGCTCGGTCAGGCACCCGCCGGTCAAGACGCCGGTGCCGCGAAGCAGCAGTACACCATGGCGGAGTACAACGCCTACCAAGCGGCCGCTGCGGAGAGGAATCCGGCCCAGCAGATTAAGCTCCTTGATGATTTTGTCTCCAAGTATCCGAACTCCGCGCTTCTCATTTACATCTATCCGCTCTATTACAACGCCTACAGCCAACTGAAGAATTGGCCGAAGGTAACCGAATATGCCGACAAGCTTCTCGCCCTCGGAGAAAAGGCGGAGGCGCCGATTCGCTACCAAGCCTATTACGCCCGCGCCTTTGCCTACAGCAACCTGCCGCCGACCTCCCAGGACGTGAAAGACCAGGCTCCCAAAGCATGTGAAGCGGCTAAGGCCGGTCTCAAGACTCTCGGCGAATTGAAGAAGCCGGATGCCATGTCCGAGGACGACTTCAACAAACAGAAGCAGCAGCCCGCCATTCTTTTCAGCTACACCCTGGCGCAGTGCTCGATGATCCAGAAGGACTACCAGACGGCCATTGATTCTTATAAAGCGGTGCTCGAAAAGAATCCCGACGACGCCATCACCAGCTACAAGATTGGCCAGGCCTACATGGCCATGAATCCGCCGCAGCAGATGGACGCCTTCTGGTATTTTGCCAAAGCCGTCAGCGCCAAGAATGCCAACCAAACCCAATCTACGCAGGTCAAAACGTATCTCCGCAAGCTCATCGCCAACTACCAAGGCGGCAACGTCTGCGACAACCTGACCGATGCGGAACTCAGTGAACTTTTGCAGTTGGCCGGCAGCTCTGCCGAGCGCCCGGCCAGCTACAAACTGCCCAGCTCCGCCGATCTCGATGCCGCCCGCAAAGATATGACCATCGCCTCCGTCATCGCCGATCTAAGAGCCGGTGGCGACAAGGCCAAGATCACCTGGCTGGCTTCCTGCGGCCTGGAGTTTCCGGATGTGCCCGGCAAATTGATTGAAGTGATTCCGGGCGCGGACGCCGTGCAGCTTAAGGTCGCCTTCGTCACCAGCGATGCCGAATTCGACGCCAAGACCACTCCGGACATGGATGTCAAGGTTGTCGGCCAACCGGACGCTGCCAAGCTCGAAAAAGACAATCCGGTGCGCTTCACTGGCACGTTGGCGGCTTACGATCCTGACCCGGCCTTCATGCTCCACTGGGATAAGGCCAAGGTGAACGCCGAGGACATTCCGAAAGAAAAGGAAAAGAAGTCTCCGACAAAGAAGCGCCCAGTAACCAAGAAGCCCGGCCGCGGCTAACGCGGTACCAGTATAAATTTGATGGTGTCATCCTGAGGGCCGGCGGTTTGGGCTAGGCCGAAGGATCTCAACCTACGCATCTCTATAAAAATGTGATGGCTCGCTGAGAAATCGGCGAGCCGTTTTTCTTCCAACGCTGGGACAGGTGAAAATCAGGTCTTGACCTGCTCACTGTGCGTGGTGATTCCGGTGCTCCAGCTTGTAAGCGTCGATCTTGCGGCTCAGCGTATTGCGGTGAATACCTAGGATCTGCGCCGCGCGCGACTGGTTTCCCTCCGCGCGCTCCAGCACCCGCTTGATAAACCGCTTTTCAAATTCTCCCACTGCCTCATCAAACAAAATTCCCCGCTCCACCATTTGGCTCACGAGTCCTTCGAGTTGATCCTTCACGGCACGCTCCAAAGAGAAACGCGCGATTCCGGCCCGGCGCTAGTCCAGTTCGCGCCCGGTCAAAATGCGATACGCTTCCCGATACTTGCCTTGCGTTGCATCCACGACCTGCGGAGGCAGTTCCGGGCCGGGCGGGGTTTTCGGCCAATGAATGCTCTCCAGATAGTCGCGCACAAACTGTTTATCGAACGAGGGCTGCGGCCCGCCAGGTTTGTACTGCGCAGCGGGCCAAAATCGCGATGAATCCGGCGTGAGCGCCTCGTCGATCCAAATAAGCTCGTCCTTGAGCAAGCCAAACTCAAATTTAGTGTCCGCCAGCAAGATCCCTCGAGGCTCTGCGTATCTAGCCGCACGTCCGTAAATTTCCAGGCAGACATCGCGCACTTGCCGCGCACGCTCAGTTCCAATCAACGAGGCAGCGCGTTCGAACGAAATGTTTTCGTCGTGCCCAGTCGTCGCCTTCGTTGCCGGCGTGAAAATCGGCTCCGGCAAGCGATCGGACTCGCGCAAGCCGGGGGGCAGCGCAATGCCGCAGATTTCTCCCGTGCTCCGATAATCCTTCCATCCCGAACCCGAAACATAGCCGCGCACCACGCACTCAATCGGCAATGGCATGGTTTTCCGCACCAGCATCGAGCGCCCCGCAAGTTCCTCACGATAAGCGTCAAACGGTGCAGGAAATTCCGTCGCGCTAAGGACATGATTTGGAATCACATCGCGCAGCAGGTCAAACCAGAACAGCGAGAGCTGCGTCAGTACGCGCCCCTTGTCGGGAATGGGCGTCGGCAAAATCACATCGAACGCCGACAGCCGGTCCGTGGCCACAATCAACAGCTTGTCGCCGGCATCGTAAATGTCGCGCACTTTTCCGCGCGCGGCGGGCGACAGGCCGGTGAACTTCGTTTCCCGTACTACGCGCATTGCCGCACCGAAGGACACGGAAGGATTTCCCCTGCAAGAGTGCCGAGCATTTTAGCGCAGCGCAAAGCGAAGTCAATCAGGTGCGCACGAAAAAATAATTTTCAACAGGAGAAGAAAAAGAAATACCCGCAATAAGAAGAACAGGCTGGACAAACGGAAAACTTTTCCACTTTTCTACCGCCGCCGTGCTGAAGGTTGGTGTAATGAATCGCGCTTGCGATGATCAAGCCGCGGACGCTGCCGCGCTGTGTTTTCGCGTTGGCGCTTCGTCGCCTTCCCAGCGCACGCTCACCAGCTTTGACACCCCCGGCTCTTGCATCGTCACGCCGTACAGCACGCTGCCCGTCTCCATCGTCTTGCGATTGTGCGTCACGATGATGAACTGCGTCTGCCCGCTCATCTCTCCGACCAGCCGCGTGAAGCGCCCCACGTTCGCTTCGTCCAGCGGCGCGTCCACCTCATCCAAAATGCAGAACGGGCTCGGCTGATACCGGAAGATCGCAATCAGCAGCGCCAGTGCGGTCATGGCCTTCTCGCCGCCCGAGAGCAGCAAAATATTCTGCAAGCGCTTGCCTGGAGGCGAGGCCACCACGTCGATGCCCGCGTCTCCGGAGCTGTCCGGTTCCGTCAGCCGCATCTCCGCCGTGCCTCCGCCAAAGATCGTGTGGAACGCCTCCGAAAAATTGTGATTGATGCTGTTGAATGCCTGCTCGAATTTCTCCCGCGAAACCAGGTCCAGCTCTGCAATCGCCTGTTGCGTGTCCGCGATCGACTGCAGCAAATCATTGCGCTCCCTAGTCAGGAACGTGAACCTCTGCTCGCACTCGTTGTACTCCTCTAGCGCCATCATGTTCACCGCGCCCATCGATTCGATGCGCGCCTTCATCTCCCGGTAATTCGTCTCCGCGATGGCCAGCTCTTCCCCGCCGATGAACGCCGTCTCCGTCGCAATCAAATCCTCAGGCTGCGCATTCACCTCCGTCATGCATGTCTCGCGCAGGTGCTGCCGGTCGGAATCGTTCCGCGCCTGCTCCACTTCCGCATGGCTGCGCTGCTCGCGCACTTCCTGCAGCGTCTGCCGCCCCATGCGTAGGTGATCTTCCATCTGCGTGACGCGCGTCCGCCCGCTCTCCCATTCCTGCTCCAACACTCGCTGCCTCGTCTCCAGCCGCACCTTCTCCGCGCGCAATCCCTCGAGCTGCTGCGCAAGCTCCTCGCTCTGTTTCGCCAGCGCCGCCGCCTCTTCGTTGATCGACGCTTCCTGCTGCTCCAGCGCCGCCTCGCGGCGCTCCAGTTCCGCGCGCTCTTCCATCAACCGCGACGCCAACGCCTCCGCCGCAGCCAGCCGCTCATTCATCGCCGCAAGCTCCGCGCGCCCCGCGGCCAGCTCATTTTGCTCCGTCTGAATCGACCCGCGAAGCTGCACCAACTCCTCCCCAAGCCGCGCACTCTCTGATTCCGCCTCTGCCCGCGAAGTAGCCGCCGCCGCAAGCTGATGCTGCGCCCGTTCCGCGCGTAGCCGCGCATGGTCCACATCCTGGCGAATCCGCCCAAGCTCGTTCTGGCAGAGCGTCAACTCCAGCCCCAGCCGCGCCAGCTCTCCCTGCGTCTGTTCGTGCCGGTGCTTCGCCGAATAAGCCTCGCGTTCCGCAATCTGCTTTTGCGCGCTCACTTCCTCCAGCGACTGCTCCGCCTTTCGAAGGTCCGCAACCAAAGCTTCCAACGCCGCGCGCCCCTCTTCGCCGCGCTTTTCCAATTGCGCGATCTCCCCAACCAGCGCCCGCAATTCCCTCTTCATGCCCAGTGGACCCGCTTCATCCGCCCTTCCGCCGGTGACCATGCGCCCCTGGTAGCAAGTTCCATCCGGGGTCACAAACGCGTACTGCGGATTTTCCCGCGCCAATTTTTCCGCCGCGGTCGCACTGTCCGTCAAATATCCCGCTCGCAGCCGTGGCAAGAACTGTTTCGCCGCCGCTCCCAGCGGATCCCGGAACCCCACCAGCTTATCGAGCCGCGAGATCACGCCATCTTCCGCCCGGAAATGCACAATGGGTTCGTATTCGGTCAGCTTCAAGTCGCGCAGCGAGTCCACAAAAAACGTCGCGCGCCCTCCCACTTCATCGCGCAGCAACGAAACTCCCGCACGCGCGTGATCGAACGTCTCCACCACCACATACTCCAGCTCATCGCGCAGATACTGCTCGATCGCTGCCTCGTGCTGTTCTTCGACCTCCGCGTAATCCGCAAGCACTCCCACCGCGTGGAAGTCCCGCCCCGCCCCACTCTCATTCGCGGCAAACAACTTCTGCACCGCATCCGCCGTGTACGACCGGTCGTTCAAAATCTGCGTCAGCGTCGCATGCCGCGCCCGCACTCCCACCACGGACTCGCGAAGCGCGTCTGCCTGTGCCGTCTTCATTTCGCGTTCCTGCCGCAGCGTGCCAATCGAAGCCTGCAGTTCGGCCCCCTTGCGCATCAGCAAGTTTAACTGCCCGTTCGCCGCTTCGAATTCCAAAGCCGCCCGCTCCGCGTCATCGCGCACCCTGATCGACGATTCCAGCAGCTCTCCTTCGCTCGCTTCGCGCTTCTGCAGCGCCGCATTTTGATGGACAAGCGCCTCTTCAGCCTGTTTCTGCTCCCCATGCAGACGCAGCAAACTCTCGCCCGCCTCTGAAGCCGACGCCCGCAACGCCTCAATCCGCAATTCCCAATCGCGAATCTGCGCCCCGCGCGATTCCGCCCGCGCCGCAAGCTCCTCCACGCGCTCCGTGATCACTCCGGATTCGTCGCGCAGCGCAATCACCGATTGCTGCTGCGCCGCGTTTCGCGAATCCCACTCCGCCTCCCGCGCCGCCGCGTCCGCAATTTCCGCCGCAATCTGCCCGTGTCTCCCCGCCAACTCTTCCGTCCGCTGCCGGTTGAACGCAATGCGATTCTCGCTGCGGTCCACCTCCAGCGCCGTCAAATTCAAATGGTTCTGGTTCTGCCGCAGTTCCGCATCCAGCGTATAAGTCCGCTGATTCAGCGAGTCCTGCTCGCCTTCTTGCCGCTGAATCTCCTGCGCATGATGCGATTCCGCCGCCGTCAATTCCGCGAGCCGCTTGCCGATGCGCTCCGCCTCCGCATCCAGTTCCCGCGCTTTGCCCGCCAGCATCTGCCGCACAATCCCGCGCATCTGGTCGCGAATTTCCGAATACCGCCGCACCTTCGCCGCTTGCCGCTTCAGCGAACCAAGCTGCTTCTCCACTTCCACCACAATGTCGTTCACCCGCGACAAATTTACCTTCGACGATTCCAGCTTCGCTTCCGCCAGCCGTTTCTTCGTCTTGAATTTCGTCACGCCCGCCGCTTCTTCAATAATCGCCCGCCGCTCCAGCGGCTTGGTGGACAGAATCAGCCCGATGCGCCCCTGCTCGATGATCGCGTAAGAATCCGGCCCCAATCCCACGCCCATGAACATTTCTTGTATATCCCGCAGCCGCGCCACGCGTCCGTTGATCAAATACTCGCTCTGCCCCGAGCGGTACAGCCGCCGGCTCACCACCACCTCGCCCGGCTTCATCGCCAAAACCGGCTTCTCCGCCGCCTTCTTCCGCCGCCTCCCCTTAACAAACTCCGCCTCCGGTAGGGGCGCAGCATGCTTCGCCCCATCTTGGCTCGATGTCTCAATTGGAGGTTCCCCGTCGGCACCGGCACCCGATCCGTCAATGGGCTGCGCCACATCGCCCGCGCTCTTCTCTGTGCCCTCCGTGCTCCCCACCTCTGTGAACTCTGTGTTAGGTACTTGGGCCTCTTCCGCGTTCTCCAGCACAAACCGCGCCGCCTCTGCCAGCTCCGGGTCCTCCATCGTGAGCGTCACTTCCGCCAACCCCATAGGCGGCCGCTTCGTTGTCCCATTGAAAATGCAATCCGCCATGCGCTCTGCGCGCAGCGATTTGTGGCTCTGCTCGCCCAGTACCCAAGAAATCGCATCCACCACGTTCGACTTCCCGCACCCATTTGGCCCCACGATGCAAGTAGTCCCGGTTCCGCTGAACGTCACGACCGTACGCTCGCAGAACGACTTAAACCCTGTGATTTCCACTTTCCGCAGCTTAAGCAAGGTCTCCCCTTTTGTCCCTCATCGCACGCCCAATCTCAGATTGGCACGCCGTCGCAACCGGCGCAACCGCCCATTCCTGTAGGGGCGCAGCCTGCCTGCGGTAGGCAGGCGCCCCTGCGCAACAAACACCACGGACCGCTCGTGCAACGAGAAACGAAGCTTTATCTTCAGGGAAGGAGTTACCGTCGACGACAACCCGACCGTGATGCGGTCGCCCGTCAAAACGTTTGGCAGGTTCTCGATCAGAGCCCAGCCGCCTGGCGCGTGAATGGCGGTACGGGAAAAAACACTAACACGAACCTATGTCGCTGTAAAGCATTCCGCAACGCCTTGTGGCCTACGTGCCCAAAGCCACAAGGCAGCGAACTCGCTAGCTCTTGCCTGGCAAGTTCTTCTGCGGCCCTTCCTTCTTCAAGTACTTGTCATACCACCCCAAAATCCGATTCAACCGGTCCACCAAATGCTTCTCCTCATGAAACCCATGCGGCTCTCGCGGATAAACCACAAACTCCGCCTCCACTCCATATCGCTTCAAACCGCGATACAGTTCCTGGCTCTGCCCCAGCGGATCAACCGTATCCGCATCGCCCTGCAGCACCAGCGTTGGCGTCTTCGCATTCTTCAAATGCACGAACGGCGAGCTATTCAGAAATCCCTCTGGCTGCTCCCACGGAACGCCGTAAAACCATTCGTCCCCCGCGGGATGATCCTCTGTGCCAAATTCCGAAATCAGGTTCGCCATCCCCGCGCCAGAAACCGCCGCCTTGAACACGTTTGTCTGCGTGATCGCCCACTCCGCCATGTACCCGCCGTACGACCATCCTCCAATTCCCAGCTTCTCCGGGTCCGCGACGCCGCGCTTCACCAGATCCTCCACGCCCGCCATCACATCCTTGAAATCGCCGCCGCCCCAATCCCCGCGATTCGCTTCCACAAATTTCTGCCCATATCCCACCGACCCGCGAATATTCGGATAAAACACCGCGTACCCATGCGTCACCAGCAACTGCCCCCAAGTCTCAATCGACTCCGACCAGCGCCCCGTCGGCCCGCCGTGGACCAACGCAATCAGTGGCAGCTTCGATTTCCCGTCATACCCCTGCGGCTTCAGCAGCGCCGCCTCGACCTCCGTTCCATCAAACGATTTGTACTTAAAGAACTCCGGTTCGCTCAGCGTGAATTGCTTCCACGAATCGTTCAAGTGCGTAACTTGCTTCGGCGCGCCCTTCTGGTCCCACAACCACACTTCCTGCGGCCGCGTCGCCCCCTGCGAAACAAACGCAATCTCCCCGCTCCCGGTCACTGCCATGCCCCCCGCCGGAGCAGGCGCCGGTGCGAGATCGTGCCGCGCTCCGTCACCCGCATATGTCACCAGCAAATTCGAGAAACTATTCGCCGCCACCAGCACCACCGAGCCGTCCTTCTGCCAGTGATAATCCTGCACCAGACGATCCAGGCTCGCTCCTGTCAGATTCCGCGCCGCATGGCTCGCCACCGGCAGCAACATCAAGTCGTGCGGCTCCGGCCCATCCTCCCGCGGACCAACATAACTAATCGTCTTCCCATCCGGCGCAACCCGCATCTCCCCAAACGGCCCGAGCGGCTTCACGAGCTCTTTCATCGTTCCATCCGCAACCTGCACGCTGAATATTCGGTCCGTGTACTGATCCGATTCCGGATGCTCTGTGCCCTTAACCGCAACGCGGTCGCCGCCGGGCAACCACGCTAGCTCCTTCATTTCCCAGTTCGCCTTGGTCAGCGCCCGCGTCTCGCCCGTTGCTACATTCAAAATCCAAAGCCTCGCCGGCTTGTCGCCCTTGTCCACTACGCGCTCATCATCCTTATCTTTCTCCTTCTTCTCTTCCTCCTCCGTCTTCGCATCCGGCGCCAGGAACGCGATCTCCTTCCCGTCCGGCGACCATTCAAACGCCTTCACGCTCCGCTTCCCTTTAGTCACCGCCCGCGCTTCCCCTCCACCCGCCGCCATCAAGAAAATCTGTTGCTGGTCCTCCTCGCGATTCGAAAGAAACGCCAACTGTTTTCCGTCGGGCGACCATCGCGGTGCGCTTTCAGACTTCGCCGAAAACGTAAACTGCCGCGCCGCCCCAGCCGCGCGGTCGTAAATCCAAATGTGTTTCAATCGATCTGTACCCTTCGCCGGCTCCGTAACCACAAACGCCAGCCGCCCCCCATCCGTCGAAAATTGCAAATCCGCCACCGACCGCAAATTCAGCGAGGCCTCCACCGTCAGCATCTTTTTCTGCCCATCACTCGGCGCACCCTGGCCAAAAGCCATCGCTGCCGCCACCAAGGAAATCGCAGCAGCAACCCTTGCAATTCGAATAGCCCTGTGCATAGAAAATTGCCCCTCCCAAACTAGTCCGCCCGCCACTCTATGAGCCAACCAGAACGGAGTCAACCGCAACGGCACACGCCCTCTTCGGCGGACACTGCTGCGCGTCTAGCAGGCATAATAGGAGGTAGTGATCGGCGACGCGTAGAAGAGTGTTTCCCGTGAAAATACCAATTGCCAAGTCTGTTCTGATGCTAGTCGTCGCTGCGAATGCGATGGGCCAAGATACACTCACGCAATCGCCGAAAAAACTTAACCACCCGGGCAACGCAATTCCAACCACTCAATCTGGTGTCAAAGACTCTGGCGCCGCAGGTACCCCTTGCCTATTCGACCCCGAGCGTGGTGAGGTTCCTAACTGTGTACGCGAAAGCGCGACCGGAGAACTCTTCATTGCACCACGACTTTTGAAGGAATTGCGTTTCGATTCACATGGTTTAGCCTCCGTGCACTCTCCGAGAGAAGGCTGGATGTATGCCAACCGCAGAGGAAACGTCGTAATAAGCGGTGTGCCCGTGATGGACAATTGGGCTGACTCATTCCACGACGGGCTTGTTCGGATTGTCAGAAACGGGAAGTACGGCTTCGCGAATCTCAAGGGGCAGATTGTGATTCCCTCGATTTATGACGGTGCTATGAACTTCGAAAAGGGGCGTGCCGTGGTGTGCAAAGGCTGCGAGAGCAAATGTACCAAACCCGAGTGTGAACATCATTTCTTCGCTGGGGGAGAATGGTTTCGAATCAACACTAAAGGGACTGTTCTTACTCGGCTACATCCGGACAATTAAGGACAGAATTCCTCGCTTGAGCCGAGAACAGATCAAGTGAATCACTTTGGCTACAAACTCCTAGTTACGCGGATTATCGGAAACTGACCCACGGCGCTCCGCCGGGGCTGTTTGTTTTCCCTCCACCCTCAGATACAATCGTCGTTCTTTTGGGCTCCAAAACCCGCTGTGCATTGGCAAGGATGAACAAGGGAACCGTCTTTGTCTTTGGCTTCTACTTCTAACTTCTGACTTCCAACTCCTGTCTATGGAAATCCGCCTCCACAACACGCTCTCCAACCAAACCGAACCCTTCGTCCCTCTAAAACCCGGCGAAGTCACCATGTACACCTGCGGCCCCACCGTCTACGACTACGCGCACATCGGCAACTATCGCACTTTCATCTTCCAGGACATCCTCCGCCGCTTCCTCAAACTCCGCGGCTTCCGCCTAACCCACGTCATGAACCTCACCGACGTCGACGACCGCATCATCGCCAATGCCGCCGCAAAAAACGTCAGCATCCGCGACTACACCGAAAAATTCGTGCAAGCCTTCTTCGAGGACTGCAAAACGCTCAGCATCGAAGCTCCCGAGCATTGGATTCGCGCTACCGACAATATCGATTCCATGGTCGAACTGATCCAACGCCTGCAGCAAAAGACCTATACCTATTCGACCGAAGGGTCCATCTATTACCGCATCGCCAAATTCCCCAACTATGGCAAGCTCTCCAGGATCGACGTCAGCGGCATTCAAGCCGGCGCTCGCGTCGATGTCGATCGCTACGAAAAGGAAAGCGCCCGCGATTTCGCCCTCTGGAAAGCCCCCAAACCCGGCGAGCATTTCTGGGACACGCCCATCGGCCGCGGCCGCCCCGGCTGGCACATCGAGTGCTCCGCCATGGCCATGAAGTATCTGGGTGAAACGCTCGACATTCACACCGGCGGCGTCGACCTCGCTTTCCCTCACCATGAAAACGAAATCGCGCAAAGCGAAGCCGCCACCGGCAAAACCTTCGTCCGCTACTGGCTCCACGCCGAGCATCTCCTCGTCGAAGGCGAGAAGATGTCCAAATCCCTCGGCAATTTCTTCACCTTGCGCGATCTGTTTGCCAAGGGCTATAAGCCCTCCGCGTTGCGCTTCGCCCTCGCCAGCGTTCCCTATCGCCGCCAGCTTAATTTCACGTTCGACGGCCTCCAGCAAGCCGCCAGCGCC